>Ga0210401_10001469_pt1 | contig 27274 bp, 23 predicted proteins | sample IncBWH32MmetaG_FD_150866 | JGI IMG/M metagenome (GOLD analysis project Ga0210401, IMG submission 150866) | Forest soil microbial communities from Barre Woods Harvard Forest LTER site, Petersham, Massachusetts, United States - Inc-BW-H-32-M | ecosystem: Environmental > Terrestrial > Soil >...
CCCGGAATGCTACCGAGTTAGGGAAACGCCGGATTGCGCGAAAGCACAAGAGCCCAGATTGACTAACGATACGCGAATATTGGTGCTGGGGATCGAGACCACCTGCGATGAAACCGCGGCCGCTGTGGTCGCGCGCGGAAGCGACGGTACGGGGCGGATCCTGTCCAACATCGTGAGGTCGCAAACCGAGGAGCACGCCATTTTCGGCGGCGTGGTGCCGGAGATCGCGGCGCGCGCCCATGTCGATCTGCTCGACGGCATCGTGGACGGCGCGATGAAGGAGGCCGGCGTTTCCTTTGCGCAGCTCTCGGGCGTGGCGGCTGCCGCCGGCCCCGGCCTGATCGGCGGCGTGATCGTGGGGCTGACAACGGCGAAGGCCATCGCGATGGTGCACAACACGCCGCTGATCGCGGTGAACCATCTCGAGGCCCATGCGCTGACGCCGCGGCTCACTTGCGCGCTCGCCTTTCCCTATTGCCTGTTTCTGGCGTCAGGCGGTCACACCCAGATCGTCGCCGTGATCGGCGTCGGCAAATATGTCCGCCTCGGCACCACGGTCGATGATGCCATGGGGGAAGCCTTCGACAAGGTGGCCAAGATGCTCGGCCTGCCCTACCCGGGCGGCCCGGAGGTCGAGCGCGCCGCTTCCGGCGGTGACGCCAGGCGGTTCGCCTTCCCGCGGCCGATGCTCGGCCGCCCCGACGCCAACTTCTCGTTGTCGGGATTGAAAACCGCGGTGCGCAACGAAGCCAGCCGGATGATGCCGATGGAGCCGCAGGACATCCGCGATCTCTGCGCCGGTTTTCAAGCGGCGGTGCTGGAATCGACCGCGGACCGCTTGAACGTCGGCTTGAGACTCTTCCACGAACGGTTCGGGCCGCCGCGCGCGCTCGTCGCAGCCGGCGGCGTTGCCGCCAACCAGGCGATCCGCGGCGCATTGCAGGATGTCGCCGCGAAGGCGCAGACCACGCTCATCATTCCGCCGCCGGCGCTTTGTACCGATAACGGCGCGATGATCGCATGGGCCGGCGCGGAGCGGCTGGCGCTCGGCTTGACCGACACCATGGACACAGCCCCCCGCGCGCGCTGGCTGCTCGACGAGAACGCTACCGCGCCGGCGGAATACGCCAATACGCGGGCAGGGTTTTGAGGAGGTTCGATGGAAATAAAATCGTGCCGCGAGTTCGTCGTAGCCTCTCCCCGCGTGCGGGGAGAGGTCGGATCGCTCTTGCGATCCGGGTGAGGGGGAGTCTCCGCGCTCACTTTGGGTTGAGAATTTGCGGAAGCAGCCCCTCACCCCAACCCTCTCCCCGCAAGGGCGGGGAGAGGGAGCGCACGTGGGGCGGGGCGAGGGAGCGCATACGGACGGGGCGAGAGCGTTTAACTGAGGTCGCGGGATGACGGCATTCAATCGAGTCTCCGTGGTCGGCGCCGGCGCCTGGGGAACGGCGCTGGCGGGTGTAGCCGCGCGGGCCGGGCGCGAGGTCGTGCTTTGCACGCGCGCCCCCGCGCTGGCGGCCGAGATCGCGTCCACGCGCATCAATCCGAAATTGCCGGGGGCGAAGCTCGACGCCAGGATCGGCGTGACCGGTGATCTCAAGATTGCCGCATCGGCGGAAGTGATTCTGATCGCGACGCCGGCGCAGAATCTGCGCGCGGCGGCCGCAGACCTCAGTCCCCATCTTGCCGATGCGACGCCGCTGATCGCCTGCGCCAAGGGCATCGAGCGCGGCACCCACAAATTCATGACCGAGGTGATCGCGGAAGCCGCGCCCAGTGCGAGGGCAGCGATCCTGTCGGGGCCGAGCTTTGCCGAGGACGTGGCGCGGGGCATGCCGACAGCGGTGACGCTCGCCGCAAAGGACGCCGAACTCGCAAGCCTCCTGGTGCAAGCGCTGGGATCGGCGACGTTCCGGCCCTACCACACCTCGGATGTCCGCGGCGTCGAGATCGGCGGCGCGGCGAAGAACGTGCTCGCAATCGCGGTCGGCATTGCGGTCGGCAAAAATCTCGGCGCCTCGGCGCAGGCCGCACTCACCACGCGCGGCTTTTCCGAACTGGCCCGCTTCGGCCGCGCGCTTGGAGCACGCGCGGAGACGCTGGTCGGTCTATCAGGGCTTGGCGATCTGATCCTGACCTGTTCGACGCCGCAGTCGCGCAATTTCGCGCTCGGGCTGGCGCTCGGGCGCGGCGAGGCGAGGCCGAAAGACAAGCTTGCCGAAGGCGAATTCACCGCGCCCGTGCTGATGGAGCTCGCGGCGGCCGAGGGCGTCGATATGCCCGTCTCGAACGCGGTCGCCGACATCCTGCGCGGCGCCGTGACCATCGACAACGCGATCGAAAGCCTGCTGACGCGCCCGTTCAAGGCGGAAGGGTGATCAAAGGCGAACGACCCGAAGCTGAAGTTCCGCGGGCTTTGACGTTCCAGCAAAATTGCTTAGGGTCGGCTTGAGAGCGTGGGAGAGGCACAGAGCGAACATGGCGCGTAACATTCTGATACTGGGAGCCTCGTATGGCTCATTGCTGGCGACAAAGCTGCTGATGGCGAGTCACAACGTGACTCTGGTTTGTCGCAAGAAGACTGCGGAACTCATCAATCGCGACGGCACTGAAGTTCGCATCAAGCTGCGTGACGAAGCGATGCACCGGGCGATCTTCTCGCGCGGCCTGCCTGGGACCCTGGACGCGATCACGCCCGACAACGTCGACCTTTCCCGTTATGATCTCGTTGGCCTTGCGATGCAGGAACCGCAATACACCAACCATACGGTCCGGGTTCTGATGGTCAAAATCGCCGCGGCGGGGCTGCCATGCCTTTCGATCATGAACATGCCTCCCTTGCCCTATCTCAAACGGATCCCCGCACTGGCGGAAATGGAACTGGAGGAGGCCTATACCAATGCTCAGGTATGGGAACGGTTCAAGCCGGGCCTGGTGTCGCTCTGCTCGCCCGATCCGCAGGCCTTCCGTCCCCCGGAAGAAGCGGCGAATGTCCTTCATGTCGGACTGCCGACAAACTTCAAGGCATCGATTTTTGCAGACGAGAAACACAACGCGCTGCTTCGGGAGCTGGAATCAGACATCGACGCGGTGAAGCTGGATGGTCAGGACGTTCCCGTAAAGCTCAAAGTGTTCGATTCGCTGTTCGTCCCTCTGGCCAAGTGGTCGATGTTGTTGACCGGGAATTACCGCTGCATCACGCTGCACGAACCACAGTCGATCCGCGACGCGGTGCACGACGATTTAAAACTCTCGCAGTCGATCTATGACCATGTAGACTCCATCGCTCGGCGTCTGGGCGCCGACCCGGGGGATCAGGTTCCGTTCGAGAAATATGCCAAAGCGGCGGAAAGTCTTCTCAAGCCCTCATCGGCGGCCCGGGCAGTGTCCAACGGAGCGCCCTTTATCGAGCGGGTCGATCTGCTGGTGAAGTTGATTTCGCATCAGCTTGGCGTACCCAATGCCGAGATCGACCGCACGGTCCAGATCGTGGATCAAAAACTGAATGAGCGGATCGTGGCGGGCGGATCCGGCTCGCCGTGACGTGCTCGTTTACCCGAGCACAAACTTCACGAGATCGCCGAGGCCCGAACCGATTCCGTCCGGCGTGACCCCAAGTTCCTCGACCGGCGCGCCCAGGCGATTGACCCAGAAGGTCGGATAGCCGAACCATTTGGCGCCGGCCGCGTCCCAGCCCGCAAACGCCGCGAAGGCGATTTCCTCTTTTGCGAGTCTGAATGCGTCGAGGCCGATCTGATAAGCGCGCGGATCGGGCTTGAAGGCTTTCACCCTGTCGGTCGAGAGATTCAGTTCGAAAAAACCCTCGAGCTCCGAATTCTTCACCGCGGCGTCCATCATCGCGGAGGTCAAGTTGGACAGGAAGGCCATGCGGATGCCGGCCGCCTTGAGCTCTTTCAGCGCGGGTGGAACATCCGGCCAGGCCTTGAGGCCGAGCCAGGTCTGCATCAACTCATCGCGCTGGCCGGTCGACACATCGATCTTCAGCGTCTCCGCGGCGAAGACCAGCGACTCCTCCGTCACCTGCCAAAAGTCAACATAACGCCCGCCCAGCGTCCGAAGCCAGGTGTATTCGAACTGCCGCGTGCGCCATGCATTGCTCAACTCCGCGCCTTGGTGAGGAAACATCTCGTCCACCTTGGCGAAGACCGGGCGCGGATCGATGATCGGAAAGCCATCGAAGGCGACCGCCTTGATTTTGGCAGCGTCGGCCGCCTGCTGAGGATCGGCCCGCGCTGTCACGGTCGCAGCAACCACGCCGCCCGCGGCCAGCGTCACAAAATCCCGGCGGTTCACGAACATGATGATGTCCTTGTTGGCGATTCCGAGCGGCTTCGCTCTTGACGGCGCTTATATCTCGGTCTTGGAATTGGCGTTGTCACAACCAAGAGATGGCGAGACATGAATTACTGGCTGGTGAAATCCGAACCGTCGAGCTGGTCGTGGGATCAGCAGGTCGCGAAAGGCGTCAAGGGCGAGGCCTGGACCGGCGTGCGTAACTTCACCGCTCGGCAAAATCTTGTGAAGATGAAGAAGGGCGACCGCGTCTTCTTCTATCATTCCAACGAGGGCAAGGAGATCGTCGGCATCGCCGAGGTGATCAAGGAGGCCTATCCAGATCCGACCGACAAAACCGGCAAATTCGTCTGCGTCGACATCAAGGCCGACCAGCCCTTGAAAACACCGGTGACGATGGTCGCGATCAAGGCCGACAAGAAACTTGGCCAGATGGCGCTGGTGAAATATTCGCGCCTCTCGGTGCAGCCGGTGACGGCGGAAGAATGGAAGATCGTCTGCAAGATGGGCGGGGTGTAGTCGTCATTGCGAGCCAACGGGTCGCGCGTATGCGCGCGCGGGCGAAGGCCGGACCCGTTGGCTCCTCGCGATGACGACTGAAAGACTTCTTATGGCTAGCCCCGCCAAAACTGATTCGCCCGTCGTGCCAATCTGTCGCATCCCGTCGGGATTGATCTCAACCCTAAATCAGAAGCATTTTCCCGCGCTGTCCCGCCCCACCAAGAGGGGCGTTTCGCGATCGTCACGAACGTTGGGTGCGGGATGCGATGGACGCTTTGGCGACGCAAGACGGGCGGCGCAAAAGCGGACGGCGAAGTCGTGTGGTCCTGGCATCCCGACGCTGATGTCAAGCTTGCGAGGTGATGATCTCGCGGGCGACGGTGGCAAGAAAGCCCGGTCACCGGGGAGAGCGCGAAGGAAACCGTTAAAACCATTCGCGCAGGGAATGCCGGGTGATTCCGGTGTGACCGTGGTGACTAACTCGTATGCTATTTTATTTTGCATGCGAGGCTGCGGGTGCTTCGGGCGCCCGGCATTCCCTGTGCCCTCTATTTTCTTGAGGGACTCTTTTTCGCACAGCTCGGGCGCGCTTCGCGTCGCGGGATGCGTAGACGCGCGCACCGTCATTCCGGGATGGTGCGTTAGCACCAGACCCGGAATCTCGAGATTCCGGGTTCGATGCTGCGCATCGCCCCGGAATGACGGTCACAAGTGGCTGTTTGAAATTCAAATCAGAAAGCGCGCGGGGCCGCGTCACGCTGCGGCGGCCATCACCACTTGCGCCAGGAGCGCCTCGCGCTTGGATTGCGTGCGGTAGCCCTTCATGGTCGCCGCAAAGCGCTCGAGGATGCCGTCCTCGAACGCGGTGACGATGGTGTCGTGGACGTAGCTCTTGCGGCAGATCGCCGGCGTGTTGGAGAGCTCATCCGCCGCGGCGCGTACGGCTTCCAGCACCTGCTTGCGGCGGCCGCGGGCACTTGCCGCCGGCGAAATCCGCGACAGCGATTCCAGCACCACGGCAGAGGCCATCAGGGTGCGGAAATCCTTCAGCGAAATCTTGATGCCGGCGATCTCGCGCAGGAAGGCGTTGACCTGCGTGGTCGAGACCGACCGCGCATTGCCGGAATTGTCGAGATACTGGAACATCCGCTTGCCCGGCACGCCCTGCAAAATGCCGATGGCGCGCACGAGCTTGGCGGCGTCGCATTCCTTGCGCACGGCCTTGCCGCCCTTGGCCTTGAAGGAGAGCACGACGCAATCGCCTTCCAGCATCACGTTCGACTTCAGAAGCGTGGTGGCGCCGCGGGTGCCGTTGAGGCGGGCATAGGATTCATTGCCCGGCCGGATCGCGGTGCGCGCGATCAATTCGATCACCGCCGAGAGCGCAAATTCGCGGGTCGGCAGCTCGCCCGACAGATGCGCAGAGACATTGCGGCGGATCTTCGGGAGCGCCGCGACCAGCCGCGCCAGGCGGTGGGCCTTGCGGTGTTCGCGAACCTTCTCCCAATCGGAGTGATAGCGGTATTGCAGGCGACCGGCGGCATCGCGGCCTACGGCTTGCAGATGCGAGTCCGGATCGGGCGAATAGCGCACTTCCCCATAGGCCGGCGGTACCGCCATCGAATGCAGGCGGCGGATGGTGCGGGCACAACGGATGTGCGAGCCATTGGCGCGGACAAAGGAATAGCCCTTGCCGCGCTTGACGCGGCGAATGGTCAATTGGTTCTGTTCGCCGAGCTTGAGGCCGTGCTCCCTGACAAGGGATTCCACCGACGGACCCGACTTGGCATGGCTTTTATCCAGGGATGGCTTGGGATTTGCCGGCGGCGCCTTGGTGTCAGCGTTGGGCCACTGCCCGAGCGCCTTGGCCAAAGCCACGGCAGGATCGGCCGCAGCGGCCTGCGCAGCTTCAAAATTCTGCTGATCCGTCATGACTTTAGACGCCTTGCTCCGACCTCACCCCTGCCAATGCCGGTTTTTGTTGTTTGTTCCGGCACGGGGCTTTCGCCCCGGGGGGGCCATTTAGGGGGTTATGACAGCGAGCGCTAGCCCCCTGGTTCACGGGTCACGGTTCCCAAATACCATTTCGGGCGCGTGCAGCCCTGCCCCGCGGCCTTTCGCGATCCGAAAAAACGATCGGGCACGGCCGCGATACCGGCCGGCACTTCAGGGAGAATAGCGAATTGATCCTGCGCAAGACTTAAAGCCCGCCGAAGGTCGTAGTTGTTCCGCTTGTCGGCGCTGTAAGGCCCGGCGCATAATTGTTTCAACAATGAAGACGGCTTGCAGTGCTCGCGTTCACGGGCCGCATGGGTGGAGGATCAAATGTCCGAGAAGATTTACGACGTACCGGCCGATTGGGCCACGCGCGCCTGGATCGATGATGCCAAATATCGCGAAATGTATGCGCGCTCGGTCAAGGATCCCAACGGCTTCTGGGCCGAACAGGCCAAGCGCATCGGCTGGATGAAGCCTTTCACCAAGGTCGAGAACACCTCGTTCGCGCCCGGGCATATTTCGATCAAATGGTTCGAGGACGGCGTGCTCAACGTCGCTTGGAATTGCATCGACCGGCATCTCGACAAGCGCGGCAACCAGACCGCCATCATCTGGGAGGGCGACAACCCCTCGGAGTCGAAGCACATCACCTACAAGCAGCTGCATGACGAGGTCTGCAAATTCGCCAACATCCTGCGCACCCGCAACGTCAAGAAGGGCGACCGCGTCACGATCTATCTGCCGATGATCCCGGAAGCGGCCTACGCGATGCTCGCCTGCGCGCGGATCGGGGCGATCCATTCGGTGGTGTTCGCGGGCTTCTCGCCCGACAGCCTCGCCCAGCGCATCAATGACTGCCAATCCAAGATCGTGATCACCGCCGACGAGGGCCTGCGCGGCGGCAAGAAGGTGGCGCTGAAAGCCAATGTCGATGCCGCGATCGCCAAGACCGGCGGTGTCGACTGGGTGGTCGTGGTCAAGCGCACCGGCGCCAAGGTCGACATGAACCCGTCACGCGATCTCTGGTATCACCAGGCCGCCGAGATGGTGACGACGGAATGCCCGTGCGAGCACATGCATGCCGAAGACCCGCTGTTCATCCTCTATACGTCGGGCTCGACCGGCCAGCCCAAGGGCGTGCTGCACACTTCCGCCGGCTATCTCGTGTTCGCGGCGATGACACATCAATACGTGTTCGACTATCACGACGGCGACATCTATTGGTGCACGGCCGACGTCGGCTGGGTCACCGGTCACAGCTACATTCTCTATGGGCCGCTCGCCAACGGCGCGACCACGCTGATGTTCGAGGGTGTGCCGAATTACCCCGATAATTCGCGGTTTTGGAACGTCGTCGACAAACACAAGGTCAACATTTTTTACACCGCGCCGACCGCGATCCGCGCGCTGATGCAATCCGGCGACGAACCGGTGAAGAAGACCTCGCGCGCCTCGCTGCGCTTGCTCGGCAGCGTCGGCGAACCGATCAATCCGGAAGCCTGGGAGTGGTATCATCGCGTGGTCGGCGACAACCGCTGCCCGATTGTCGATACCTGGTGGCAGACCGAGACCGGCGGCATCCTGATCACGCCGTTGCCGGGCGCCACCAAACTCAAGCCGGGCTCGGCGACGCGGCCGTTCTTCGGCATTGTGCCTGAGATCGTCGACGCCGACGGCAAGGCGCTGGAAGGCGAATGCCAGGGCAATCTCTGCATCGCCAAATCCTGGCCGGGACAGATGCGCACCGTCTACGGCGATCACGCCCGCTTCGAGCAGACCTATTTCGCGACCTACAAGGGCAAATATTTCACCGGCGACGGCTGCCGCCGGGATGCCGACGGCTATTACTGGATCACCGGCCGCGTCGACGACGTGATCAACGTCTCCGGCCATCGCATGGGCACCGCCGAAGTCGAGAGTTCGCTGGTGGCGCATGCCAAGGTCTCGGAGGCCGCCGTGGTCGGTTATCCCCACGACATCAAGGGCCAGGGCATCTACGCCTATGTCACCTTGATGGCCGGCACCGAGCCGACCGAGGAGCTGCGCAAGGAACTGGTGGCGTGGGTGCGCAAGGACATCGGTCCGATCGCCTCGCCGGACCAGATTCAGTTCGCGCCCGGTTTGCCGAAAACCCGCTCCGGCAAGATCATGCGCCGCATCCTGCGCAAGATCGCCGAGGACGAGCCGGGAAGTCTCGGCGATACCTCGACGCTGGCCGACCCCGCGGTGGTGGACGATCTGGTGCAGCACCGCCAGAACAAGAAGGACGCGCCGGCGTAAGGGCTAACTAACCTCGCCCCGCTTGCGGGGAGAGGTCGGCGCGAAGCGCCGGGTGAGAGGACTCACCGCACATTTCACCTCTTGGGAATTTGCCGACGCAGCCCCCACCCCAACCCTCTCCCCGCGAAGCGCGGGGCGAGGGAGCACAGCTCCGGTCGCTGAGACTATGTCGCTCTGACCGCAACACTTGCGGTCCATTGTCAGTCTGCCGCGCCCATCCTCACATGTTTCCTGCCGAGTGTTGTTTTCAGGTCATTTACTTTGTTTCGAACATTCCCTTCTCTCCTCCCGCAGAACCAGCCCAACGACCGCCGTGGAAAGCGTTCGGTTAACGCGTGCGGTTAAAAATTGGTGGGAAACCCGCTTTTTCGGGTTTTGGTGGGAATTGACAGCCCCGCAAGGGGATCGGCGGAAGCATTGGAGAGAAAAATGTCGTTGAGGATTGCGGTGGCGGTGGCCGCTACCATCGGAGCGGGGATTTTGGCAACGACGGGCGCCCAGGCGCGGCCGGATATGGTCGGCTTCCGGGGCGACTATTCGCCGGGGACGATCGTGATCAAGACCAACGAGCGCCGGCTCTATTACGTGCTCGATACCGGCCGCGCCGTTCGTTACCCCGTCGGCGTCGGCAAGTATGGCAAGCAATGGGCCGGCACCACCCGGATCGACGGCAAATACCGCAACCCGGCATGGTCGCCGCCGGCCGAAGTGAAGCGGGACAAGCCGCATATTCCGGACCTCATTCCCGGCGGCTCGCCGCGCAATCCGATGGGCGTCGCCGCGATGACGCTGGCCGGCGGTGAATACGCGATCCACGGCACCAATATGCCGGGCTCGGTCGGCGGGTTCGTCTCCTATGGCTGCATCCGGATGCTGAACGGCGATATCACCGATCTTTTCCAGCGCGTCTCCGTCGGCACCACGGTGGTGGTGACGCGCTGATCGCGGCAGACCGGCTGGGCTCAAAAGTCCGAGGCGATGCCCTTGTTTTCCCAGTCGCCATACCGGGTCGGTTCGGGACCCTTGGGGCCCTGAAACTCCTTGGGCGCGGGCTTCGCCTCGGCGGCGGCCGCCGACCTTCGCGCTTCGGCCTCCGCCAGCGCACGCTTGGCCGCCGGCGAAAGCGGCTTGCGTTCGGGCAGTGACTCATCGGTTGGGGTGCGCGGCACTGGCCTGGCCTAGAGAAGTCACAAGGGAGATTCTTACATTTGGCATATTCTGCTGCCAAAGGGATTCGCACCTTCCTGATGGCAAGAGCTTAAATGCGAACTGCTATCCGATTTCGCAAGATTTAAAAGCTCCATGCCCCCACAACGATTCGCCCAGCCAACCGAAGCGCCCGGCCTCGCGGCGCGGCGGATCGCGGCGGACATTCTCGACGGCGTTCTGCACAAACACCGCACCCTCGACGAACAGCTCGATGGCGCTGCCGCGCACCCCGGACTGAAGAACCTTTCCGACCGCGACCGGGCCCTGATGCGTCGCCTGGTGGCGACGATCTTGCGGCGGCTGGGCACGCTCGGCCATATCCTTTCGCGGCTGCTCGACCGCGGCGTTCCGACCGACGCACCGCGAGCGCAAAGCGCGCTTCTGATCGGCGCCGCCCAGATTCTCTGGATGGATGTCCCCGACCATGCCGCGGTCGATCTGTCGGTGCGGCTGGTGCAGTCGGACCGGCGGGCGGCGAAATATGCCGGTTTGGTCAACGCGGTGCTGCGCCGGTGCGCCCGCGAGGGGCAACCGCTGATCAACGAAGTGAAATCGCAGATGCTCGACGTCCCGCCATGGCTGATGGCGCGCTGGATTGCCAACTACGGCGATTTGGTCGCGCGCGACATTGCGGCTGCGATCGGTCAGGAGCCGTCGCTCGACATGACCGTGAAGTCGGATTCCGAGCAGTGGGCCAGCCGGCTGCACGGCGAAACGCTGCCGACGGGTTCCGTGCGCACGCTGCTGCAAGGCTCGGTGACGATGCTGCCCGGCTTTTCCGAAGGCCATTGGTGGGTGCAGGACGCCGCCGCCGCTTTGCCGGCGCGCTTGTTCGGCGATGTCGCCGGCAAGAGGATCGTCGATCTCTGCGCCGCCCCCGGCGGCAAGACCGCGCAGCTGGTGCAGGCAGGCGCCCGCGTCACCGCGGTCGACCGCTCGCCCAGCCGCATGGCGCGGCTGCGCGACAATCTGGCGCGACTGAAGCTCGAATCGGAGATGGTGGTGGCCGACGGCGCCGAGTGGCTCGATCGCAACCATGACGGAGGTTTCGACGGCATATTGATCGACGCGCCCTGCACCTCGACCGGAACGATCCGGCGTCATCCCGATATCGGCTGGCTGCGCCAGGAATCCGATATCGCGCCATTGGCGGCGGCCCAGAAGCGATTGCTGCAGAAGGCCGTTGCCTTGCTCAGGCCGGGTGGGACGCTGGTTTATTGTACCTGTTCGCTGGAACCGGAAGAGGGCGAGCAGGTGGTTTCCGCGCTTCTGGCCTCCGAAGCCGCGATCAGGCGGCTGCCGATCGAGGCCAGCGAGGTCGCGGGCTTGAGTGAAATCGTGACTGCGGACGGTGATTTGCGCACCCTGCCGTGCCATTTGCCGCACCATGACCCGCGGCTGGGCGGGCTTGACGGCTTTTACGTCGCAAGGCTGGCGCGGCGGATTTAACCCTGATTTTACATCATAATTCCGCCTGTTGCGCTGATTCGCGCGGCTTCAAGATGGTGTCTTGGGCGCGTTTTTCGGATTAAAAGGATTCGGCAGAGAATCCTCCCAATCAAGGCAAGGCGTGTCGGTCGCTCAACGCAGACGTATCTCGACGCTGATCATAAGCCGCTTTGCGCGCAATATGGTGGCGCGTGCAAGCGGCGGCACGGTGGCGCTATCGCGGCTCTGGCCGGGCCGCACCGACCGCCTCATCATCGCCCCGCATGATCTGCGCACCGCCGACGCCACGCGCGCCGCCGAAATCTACGCCGGCCGCTTTGTTTTCGCCGGCAAGATCGTGACCTGCCACGGCCGCTCGATCTTCGACCTCGAGCCGCCCTCGGAGGATTGGGAGGTCGCCCTCCTCGGCTTTGGATGGCTTCGCCATTTGCGCGCCGCCGATACCGCGCTCACCCGCGCCAATGCGCGCGCGCTGGTCGATGATTGGCTCTCGAATCAGAGCCACAAGCGGCCCGTGGCGCGGCGCGCCGACGTGCTGGCCCGCCGCGTGATCTCGCTGTTGTCGCAGGCTCCGCTGGTGCTCGGCGATACCGACGGCAAATTCTATCGGCGTTATCTGCGCGGGCTCACCCGCGAGATCCGCTATCTGCGCTACGCCATGATCGACAATCCCGACGGCGTGCCACGGCTGCAGGTATTGATCGCGCTTTGCTACGCCTCGCTTTGTCTCGCCAATCAGTCGGGCCACATTCGGGCCGCGGCACGCAAGCTCTCCGACGAGTTGCAGCGGCAGATCCTACCCGACGGCGGGCACATCTCGCGCAATCCCGGCGCGCTCATCGAGCTCTTGATCGACCTGCTTCCGCTGCGGCAAACCTTCGCGGCCCGCAATATCGCGCCGCCACCTGCGCTGTTGAACGCGATCGACCGCATGATGCCGATGCTGCGCTTTTTCCGCCATGGCGATGGCAGCTTCGCACTGTTCAACGGCATGAGTAGCGCGCCTTCCGACGTGCTGGCGACGTTGCTCGCCTATGACGACGCCCACGGCGCGCCGATGGCGAGCATGCCGCATACCGGCTTTCAGAGGCTCGATGCCGGTAACACGACCATCATCATGGACACCGGCCCGGCACCGCCGCCGAGCGTCAGTCAAGACGCCCATGCCAGCTGCCTCTCGTTCGAGCTGTCGTCAGGGACGAGCCGGATCGTCATCAATTGCGGCATGCCGTCAACCGGCCGCGACAACTGGCGCAGCTTTGCCCGCGGTACGCCGGCGCATTCGACGCTGACCTATCATGATGCCTCGTGCTGCCAGTTCGTCGAGTTCTCGGCGGTGAAGCGGCTGCTACAGGGCGCCCCCATCGTCAGCGGCCCGACCAATGTGGAAAGCTATCGCGAGGAGGTCGCCAACGGCGAACTGCTGACGACATCGCATGACGGCTACCTCGACCGGTTCGGCATAGTGCACCGCAGGGTGCTGATGCTCTCGCGTGATGGCGTCAGGCTCGACGGCGAGGACTCGCTGACGCCCGGACCAAGTGGACGGATCAAGGGCAATGAGACCGACTACGCGTTGCGGTTTCACCTGCACCCCTCCGTGAAGGCAAGCCGCCTCAGCGACGCGCGAGGTGTCATGCTGGTATTGCCTAACCGCGACGTCTGGACCTTCGAGGCGCTGGACGACAGGGTCGATCTCGAAGACAGCGTTTTCCTGGCCGGCAACGACGGACCGCGCCGCACCGCCCAGATCGTGGTTCGCCAGGATTTGCGCCACGCTCCCTCGGTCCGCTGGAGTTTCGCACGCTCGGCGGCTTCGGCGTCGGCCACGACGGCGAGACGCAACGCGCGCCGCGAACCGGAATTGCCGCTGTAATATTTGTGACCAACTATTGCCGGGCGCGCGCACCGGTTTTATCGCTGACGAAACCATGCTACCGGGCGAGCCCATCATCAGGGACCAAGTCATGACTGACCATCCGCGCCGCGTGACCCGCGCCTTGCTGTCCGTTTCCGATAAATCCGGGCTGGTCGAGTTCGCCCGCGCGCTGGCGAGCCTTGGCGTCGAACTCGTCTCGACCGGCGGCACCGCCAAGGCGATTGTGGCTGCTGGACTGAAAGTGAGGGATGTTTCGGAACTCACCGGATTTCCCGAGATGATGGATGGACGGGTCAAGACCCTGCACCCCAACGTCCACGGCGGGCTCTTAGCGATCCGTGACAATGCCGAACACGCGCAAGCGATGAAGAGCCATGGCATCGCGCCGATAGACCTTCTGGTCGTCAATCTCTATCCGTTCGAGGCGACCGTCGATAAGGGCGCCGGCTTTGAGGAATGCATCGAGAACATCGATATCGGCGGACCCGCCATGATCCGCGCCGCCGCCAAGAACCACGACGATGTCGCCGTGGTCGTGGAACCTCAGGACTATCAGGCCGTGCTCGATGAACTCACAGCCAATAAGGGCGCCACTACTCTGACCCTGCGCCGTCGCCTCGCCGCCAAGGCCTATGCCGGCACCGCTGCCTATGACGCGGCGATCGCGAACTGGTTTGCGCGCGAGCTCAAGACCGAAGCGCCGGATTTTCGAGCCTTCGGCGGGCGGCTCATCCAGGCGCTGCGCTATGGCGAGAACCCGCACCAGACGGCGGCGTTTTATCGCACGCCTGACAAGCGCGCGGGCGTCGCCACCGCGCGGCAATTGCAGGGCCGCGAGCTTTCCTACAACAACATCAACGATACCGATGCGGCCTATGAATGCATCGCCGAGTTCGACGCGACGCGCACCGCGGCCTGCGTCATCGTCAAGCACGCCAACCCTTGCGGCGTCGCTGAAGGCGCCGATCTCGTCAGTGCCTATCGCAAAGCGCTGGCTTGCGATTCGACTTCGGCCTATGGCGGGATCGTCGCGCTCAACCGGACGCTGGACGCAGACGCCGCGCACGCCATCACCGAAATCTTCACTGAAGTGATCATCGCCCCGGACGCCACCGAAGAAGCCGTCGCCATCGTCGCGGCAAGACGCAATCTGCGACTATTGCTGGCCGGTGGGCTGCCCGACCCTCGCGCTGCCGGGTTGACTGCGAAGACGGTTGCCGGCGGTTTATTGGTGCAGAGCCGCGACAATGCCGTGGTCGACGACATGGAGCTGAAGGTGGTGACAAAGCGCGCACCAACCGACGCTGAACTGCGCGACCTCAAATTCGCATTCCGCGTCGCCAAGCATGTCAAATCCAACACCATCGTCTATGCCAAGGAGCTCGCCACCGTCGGTATCGGCGCCGGGCAAATGAGCCGCGTGGATTCCGCGCGTATCGCCGCGCGCAAGGCGCTCGATGCAGCCAACGAATTGAAGCTCGCCGAGCCTTTGACAAAGGGCTCCGTGGTGGCATCCGACGCGTTCTTCCCCTTCGCCGACGGCATGCTGGCCTGCATCGAAGCCGGCGCCACCGCGGTCATTCAACCCGGCGGCTCGGTACGCGACGAAGAAGTGATCAAGGCGGCCGACGACCACGGTATCGCCATGGTGTTCACCGGCGTGCGGCATTTCCGTCATTGAGGCTCAATTCAATGGTGCCGTCGTGCCCGGACTTGATCCGGGCTCCATCGATCTTCATGAGAAGATGGATTGCCGGGTCAAGCCCGGCAGACGCGTGTTGCGGGTCAATCACGTACCCGCGCCAGCAGCAGCAGTCCCGCCACGAAGAACAACACCAATACCGCCATGCCGGCCTTCTGGCTTTCGGTCATCGCGGTGACGATTCCGATCAGCAGCGGTCCGATGAAGGACGTGACCTTTCCGGTCAGCGCGAACAGCCCGAAATATTGCGCGATGCGTTCTTTCGGCGCCATACGGATCAAGAGCGTCCGCGACGCCGCTTGCAAAGGGCCGCCGGCCGCGCCGATCAGACATCCGAGCACGAGATAGGCGCGCTCCGCGGGCGCGGCGAACAAGGCGCTGCCCGGCATGGGTGCAGCGACCTTGATGAAAAGAATCGAGTCCTTGCCCACCAGCAGGATCGCCGTGATCGAAAGCAGCAGAATCAGCATGCTGCCAGTGATCACACGCTTCGGCCCGAGCTTGTCGTCAAGCTTGCCGCCGAGCCAGGCGCCGAAGGTGCCGGCTACAGCCAGGATAATGCCGAAGGTGCCGATCTGGATCGTATTCCAGCCGAAGGTGCCGGCGGCGTAGATGCCGCCGAACGCAAACAGCGACACCAGCCCATCGGTATAGATCATATTGGCGAAGAGAAACGCAGCCATCGATTTCTGCTTCGGCAGTTCGAGCAGCGTCTGTTTCAGTTCGATCAGTCCTTCCCGCAACGCTTCGCCGATCGCGCGCTTGGCCGGATAGTCCGGCGTCACCAGAAACATTGGCAGGGCGAACACGACAAACCAGATGCCGGTCAAGGGACCGGTGATACGGTCGCCCTGATGCATGACAGGGTCGAGGCCAAACAGCGGCGTGAAGCCGAACAGCGTCCGTCCGGTCTCGGGGCTTGCGGCGAGAAAGCCGAGCACCAGGATGAGACTGAGGATGCCGCCGACATAGCCGGTGGCCCAGCCTGTGCCCGACAATCGCCCGATCTTGTCCGGCGGCACCAGCGTCGGCATCATCGAATTATTGAACACGATGGCGAATTCGACGCCGATGGTTGCAACCGCATAGGCGATGAGCAGCGCTGGAATCGCGCTGACGTCGCCCGGCCTTCCAAACCAGATCAGCGAGGCACCGATCACCAGAAGCGCGCCGAACGCCGCAATCCACGGCTTGCGGCGGCCGCTGGCGTCCGCGATTGCACCCAGCACCGGCGACAAAAGCGCGATGATCAATCCGGCCGTTGCCGTGGCGAATCCCCATAACGACTGGCCGCTGGCTGGATCGGCAGCGACGTGGGTCGCGAAATATGGCGCGAACACGAAGGTGGTAATCAGCGTGAAAAAAGGTTCTGCCGCCCAGGCAAAGAAAATCCAGCTAACGACCGCCGCCCGCGGAGGATAGTCCCGCTGCAGATCAACAATCTGTGCACCCGAAGCCATGACCGCCATGCTCGAAAAATCCTTGTCCATCGCGACGGGGCGTGGTGCCCTCGGCATCGAAAGCCATATAGCATCCGTGGCGGCGGTGACTGCTGCGTTTTTTCCGGTTCGACGGAGGAATGGTGATGAACTCGCTCAAGGCAAGTTGGCGCAAACCATTTGCGGCATTCGTGCTTTTCGCCGCGTTTTGCACCCCTGCGACCGCGCAGGAACAACGCCGCGGCTTCTACACGCCCCCGGCCACCGAATTCATTCATCCCGTTATCGCCGAGCACGGCATGGTGGTGGCGCAGGAGAAAATCGCTGCACGCATCGGCGCCGACGTCCTCAGCCACGGCGGCAATGCAGTCGATGCGGCGGTGGCCACCGGGTTTGCGTTGGCTGTGACCTATCCACGCGCCGGAAATATCGGCGGCGGCGGGTTTATGGTGATCCACTCAAAGGATCGCGGCGAGGACGTCACGATCGACTATCGCGAGACTGCGCCGGCCGCCACCACCCCGCAAATCTTTCTCGGGCCCGACGGCAAGCCCGATATCGCCAAGTCGCGCGACTCCGCGCTCGGCATCGGCGTTCCCGGCACCGTCGCGGGATTGAGCCTGGCGCTGGAAAAATACGGCTCGGGCAAATTTACGCTCGCGGAATTGCTGAAGCCAGCGATCGCGCTTGCCCGCGACGGATTTGTCGTCACCGATGATGTTGCCGACACGATGCCAGAGGAGTACCCGCGCCTGGCGCGCTGGCCGACGGCGGCGAAGATATTTTCCGGCAAGGACGGCGCATTCCTGCGCGACGGCGACCTGCTGGTTCAGGCCGATCTGGCAACGACGCTGTCGGCGATCGCCGAGCAGGGCCCGCGCGGCTTCTATCAGGGGCCGGTCGCCGAAAAGCTGGTGAAGGGAATTGGCGAGGCCGGCGGCATCATGACGCTGGACGATCTCAAATCCTATTCGGCGACGATCCGCGCGCCGGTGCGCGGCAGCTATCGCGGTTTTGACGTGGTCTCGATGCCGCTGCCATCGTCCGGCGGCGTCGTGCTGGTGGAAATCCTCAATATCCTGGAGGGCTTTCCGATGGGTGAGATGAAGCAGGGCTCTGCGCCCTCGTTGCATGTCATGATCGAGGCGATGAAGCGCGCCTACGCCGATCGCGCGCGCTATCTCGGCGATCCCGCTTTCGTCAATGTGCCGGTCGCGACCCTGATCTCAAAGGATTACGGGGCCAAGCAACGCGCCAGCATCGATCTCGACCGCGCCACGCCGTGGACCGACGCGCTTTCGGCGGTCCCGCCGCGCGAAGGCAGCAACACCACGCATTTTTCGGTGGTCGACGGTTTGGGTAATGCGGTCAGCAACACCTATACGCTGAATTTCAACTATGGCGTTGGCCTCGTCGCTGAAGGCACCGGCGTACTGCTCAACAACGAGCTCGACGATTTCACCGCGGCGCCTGGCGCCGCCAATGCCTTTGGCCTGGTCGGGTTCGAGGCCAACCTGCCGGGCCCCGGCAAGCGGCCATTGTCCTCGATGTCGCCGACCGTCGTGCTCAAGGACGGCAAACCGGTTCTGGTCACGGGTTCGCCCGGCGGCAGCCGCATCATCTCCGCGGTGATGCAGGTGATCGTCAATGTGCTCGATTACCACATGGATGTCGCGGCCGCGGTGGCTGCACCGCGCCTGCACCATCAATGGCTGCCAGACGAGGTACGGGTCGAGTACGGCTTTGCCGGTGACACGCTGGAGGCGCTGCGGGCCAAAGGCCATCGCGTCATCGAACCATTGGGCCGGACCTCGGCCAATTCGATCGCGGTGACCGACAAGGGATTGCTGGGCGCCCCCGATCCACGCAGCCGTGGTGCGACGGGGGCCGGACAATAAGTCGGTCCCACCGCCGATCGCGAGTTGCCTGCGGCGGGGATCAGCGTAGGATTTGCGCCACCGCGCTGGCCAGCCGCCTTAGCAAGCCGGAAGGCCGATCAAAAATTCACCCGGGGAGAAGCGTCCATCGTGAGTAGCACAGTCGGACCGTCAGGAGCGATTGAAGTCGCGCCGATCGAGGATACCAGCCTTCTCGCATTTTATCGCGACATGAACCTGCCGGAGCGGCGGACCTTCTGGGCATGCGCGTCCGGATGGGCGCTCGACGGAATGGACTTCATGATCTATCCGTTGGTGGTCGGCACCATCATCGCGTTGTGGAAGGTCGATCCGGGCACCGCGGGCCTTGCGGGTACGGTGACGCTGTTGTCCTCCGCCGTCGGCGGTTGGCTCGGCGGCTATCTGGCCGATCGCATCGGCCGGGTCAAAACCTTGCAGCTCACGATTCTCTGGTTCTCGGTATTCTCGCTGGTCTGTGCCTTCGTCCAGAGTTTCGATCAGTTGTTGATTGCGCGAGCCCTTCTCGGTCTTGGTTTTGGCGGCGAATGGGCCGCGGGCGCCGTGCTGATGGGCGAAGCGATCCGCCCGCAATACCGCGGACGCGCGGTGGGCTCAGTGCAATCGGGCTGGGCGGTCGGCTGGGGACTTGCGGTATTGTCGCAGGCCGTCTTGTTCTCCTATTTGCCGCCCGACATCGCATGGCGCTGGATGTTCGCGATCGGCGCACTGCCGGCGTTGCTGGTGTTCTTCCTGCGGCGTTATGTCGAGGAGCCGGCGATTGCGGCTGACACGCGCGCCAAACAGATCGCATCCGGCGACCGGCCTTCGCTGCTTGAGATTTTTTCGGGCTCCATCATCAAGACCACCATACTGGCCTCGCTGATGGCGACAGGATGCCAGGGCGGTTATTACGCCATCACCTTCTGGGTGCCGCGCTTCCTCACCACCGAACGCAAACTTTCGATCGTCAGCTCCACCGGATATCTCGCGGCGCTGATCATCGGCTCGTTCGCAGGCTATCTGGTCGGGGCGTGGCTCGCCGACCGCATCGGGCGGCGTAATCTGTTCCTGATCTTCTCGCTCGGCGCGATCGCGGTGATCCTTCTCTACACCCAATTGCCGTTGACCAATGAGGTGCTGTGGTTGCTCGGTTTCCCGCTCGGCTTTTTCGCATCGGGATATTTCTCCGGCGTCGGCGCGTTCCTGACCGAGCTTTATCCGACCCGGCTGCGCGGATCCGGCCAGGGCTTCTGCTACAATTTCGGCCGCGGCATCGGCGCGCTGTTTCCGTTCCTGGTCGGCGCGCTCTCGGTCGAGACGTCGCTGGGCAATGCGATTGCGATATTCGCGGTCGCGGCTTATGGCGTGTTTTTCCTCGCCGCCTTTGCGCTGCCGGAAACGCGTGGCCGGGTTCTGCGCGCGGACGCGTGAAGGCACCGGCAATATTGACGGCTCGTACAACCGGAGGTCGCCCGATGACATCGCTCAAAGGCAAGACACTGTTCATTTCCGGCGCGAGCCGCGGCATCGGGCTTGCGATCGCGCTGCGCGCCGCGCGTGACGGTGCCAATGTCGCCATCGCCGCGAAGACCGCGGAGCCGCATCCAAAACTCAAGGGCACGATCTATACCGCCGCTGACGAGGTCCGCGCCGCGGGCGGCAAAGCCTTGCCCGTGCTTTGCGATATCAGGGACGAAGCGCAAGTGGTCGCGGCCATCGAGAGCACCGTTGCGGAATTTGGCGGCATCGATATCTGCGTTAACAATGCCAGCGCCATCAGCCTGACCAATTCGCAAGCGACCGACATGAAGCGGTTCGACCTGATGATGGGCATCAACACCCGCGGCACCTTCATGGTGTCGAAATACTGCATCCCGCATCTGAAGAAGGCCGATAACCCGCATATATTGATGCTGTCGCCGCCGCTCGACATCAAGGCCAAATGGTTCGAGCATTCGACCGCCTACACCATTGCAAAATTCGGAATGAGTCTATGCGTGCTCGGTCTAGCGGCCGAACTGAAATCCTCGGGCGTCGCGGTCAATGCGCTGTGGCCGCGGACCACGATCGCCACGGCTGCGGTCGGCAATCTGCTCGGCGGCGACGCCATGATGCGCGCCAGCCGCAGGCCCGAAATCATGGGCGATGCGGCGCACGCGATCCTCACCAAGCCGGCGCGCGAATTCACCGGACAATTCTGCATCGACGACAAGGTGCTCTACGCAAGCGGCGTGCGCGATTTCGAGCCTTATCGCGTCGATCCGGCGGTCGCGCTGATGTCGGATTTCTTTGTGCCCGACGACGACGTGCCGCCGCCCGGCGTCAGCGTAAAGGCGCTGCCTTCGGTGGGCGGGGTTCAAACGTCGCGCTAGAATGCACCGGTCGTCTCAACGGCCGACCGCATAGGGTCCGCCTTTTTCCAGCGCGCGCTGGTAGGCCGGGCGGGCATGGATGCGCTCGAGATACGCCATCGCCTTGGGATGGCCCTGTTCTAGTCCGCCGCGCGCCGCCGCCGCTTCCAGCGGAAAGCTCATCTGGATGTCGGCTGCGGTGATTTCATTGCCGGCGAACCATTGGCTTTTCGCAAGCTCGCTTTCCCAGAAGGCCATGTGCTGCTTGAGTTGCGGATTGACCAGCGTGGCCAGCGCCTGATTGCAGACCTTGCGCACCAGAGGACGCAGCAGCGCCGGCGCGCGCTTCGGCATCAGCGTGAACAACAGCTTCAACAGCAGTGGCGGCATCGCGGAGCCTTCGGCGTAGTGCAGCCAATAGGTGTAGCGCAGGCGCTCTGCGGTTTTGGGCGGCGGGATCAGACCGCCGTTGCCATAGCTGTCGACGATGTATTCGGCGATCGCGCCCGACTCGGCGATGGTGTTGCCGTTGTCGGTGATAACAGGCGACTTTCCGAGGGGGTGGATCGCGCGCAACTCGGCCGGCGCGCGCATATCGGGCTGACGCTGGTAGCGGACGATCTCGTAGGGCACGCCGAGTTCCTCCAGCAGCCACAGCACGCGCTGCGAACGGGAGTTGTTGAGGTGATGGACGGTGAGCATGGCTGGTGCCTCGGCGGTGTCTTTGTGTTCGGCGACGCGGTGGTGCCAGCGACACCATCGAAAGTCGAGCGATCTCGGCTGAGAATTATACCCGGATGTTATTGACCAAATTATATTACCCGGGTAATATGCCCATCATGAGCCAGCCTGTGGACATTTACGTTGCCTTCGATGGTGACCGCCGCGTCGCGGCTGGTAATTTGCCGGATGTTGCGCGCGCGACGAAAGAGCTGCTGGATCGGCGCAAGGAGGCCTCGGTCTTCATTTTTGACGGGGTGACGGGCGTCCTCGTCGATCTGGATTTTCGCGGCACCGTTGGCGACGTTCTGGCACGGCTGCCAGCCAACGCAGGGACGCAAGCGGCGGAGGCTTTGCCCGCCGCGCCTCGCGGCCCCGGCCGTCCGAAACTTGGCGTGGTCGCCCGCGAAGTCACGCTTCTGCCCAGGCACTGGGAATGGCTGGCGCGGCAACCCGGCGGGGCTTCGGTCGCGCTGCGCAGGCTGGTCGAAGAAGCGCGCCGAGCCGGCGAGGAGAGGGACGGCATCCGGCAGGCCCAGGACGCTGCCTATCGATTCATGTCGGCGATGGTCGGCAACAAGCCGCATTACGAGGACGCCATTCGCGCGCTGTTTGCCAACGAACGGGGCCGTTTCAAAGCACTGGTCGCCGCTTGGCCCGCGGACTTGCGCGATCAGACACTGATCTTCGCGGAGCGAGCCTTTCGCCACGAAACGGACGAGGGTTCCAGTTGATCCGGCAGCCGCGAACGGCTAGGCTTAATGAGATGATGGATATCATATAAGAGAGCCTCCACTTCAGGGAGAACCGCCGTGAGTCCCACAGTCCCGCAATTCCTGTTCGATTTCGGCAGCCCCAACGCCTTCCTCAGCCATGAGGCAATCCCGGCGATCGAAAAGCGGATCGGCGTGAAGTTCGACTATGTTCCGATCCTTCTCGGAGGCGTCTTCAAGGCGACCAACAACAGATCGCCTGCCGAATCGCTCGCCGGCATCAAGAACAAGAACGAATTTCACGCGCTTGAAACCGAGCGCTTCCTGAGGCGCTTTCACGTCAAGCCCTATACCTGGAATCCATTCTTTCCGGTCAATACCCTGCATCTGATGCGCGCCGCCATTGCTGCGCAGGCCGAGGGCGTGTTCGAAAGATACGTCGAGGCAGCGTTTTTCCACATGTGGGTGGAGCCGAAGAAAATGGACGACCCGGAAGTGGCCACCAAGGCGCTATCCGCGTCCGGGCTGACGGAGCAAAACTGTTGACGCGGGGACAGGAGCCCGAGATCAAGGCAAAGCTGATCGAGAACACCCAGTCCGCCGTCGAGCGCGGTGCGTTCGGCTCCCCGACCTTCTTCGTCGGCCCGGAAATGTTTTTCGGCAAGGAGCAGTTGCGCGAGGTCGAGGAAGTGGTTTTGGGGAAGTAAATCTGCAACCCTCATGGTGAGGAGCCGCGCATTCGGCGCGGCCTCTCGAACCATCGAGGCCGATTCTCTGGCGTCATCCATCGAGACGCGGCCAAGAGCTGCTCATCGGGATGAGGTTTGGCGGAACACTCGAATGGAAAAACGTAACGCGACGGTCGCGGTGATCGGTGCCGGCGACTATATCGGCGCCGAGATCGCCAAGAAATTTGCGGCTGAAGGCTTCACCGTGTTCGCCGGGCGGCGCGACGGCGCCAAGCTCGAGCCTCTGGTCAGGGATATCGAAGCGGCAGGCGGATCGATCGCGGCGCGCGCGCTTGACGCGCGGAAAGAGGACGAGGTTGCGGCCTTCCTTGCGGATGCCGACAGGCATGCGCCGCTGGAGGTTTGCATTTTCAACGTCGGCGCCAATGTCAATTTCCCGATCCTGGAGACCACCGATCGCGTTTTCCGCAAAGTTTGGGAAATGGCTTGCTGGGCGGGCTTCCTTGCGGGACGCGAATCGGCGCGCCTGATGTTGCCGCGCGGCAAGGGCAATATCTTCTTCACCGGCGCCACCGCTTCCTTGCGCGGCGGCAGCGGCTTTGCGGCCTTCGCCAGCGCCAAATTCGGGCTGCGCGCCGTGGCGCAATCGATGGCGCGCGAACTTGGTCCCAAGAATATCCACGTGGCGCATCTGGTCATCGATTCCGGGGTCGACACCGCCTGGGTACGCCAGCGCCGCGAGCAGCTATGGGGCAAGGAAGCGCTGGATAACCCGGATCTGCTGATGCCGCCGGCATCGGTCGCGGCTTCCTACTGGCAGCTTTACCAGCAGCCGCGCAGCGCCTGGACTTTCGAGCTCGAAATCCGTCCGTTCGGAGAAAAGTGGTAAGTAAACGGGCGCGACGGAGTTTTTTCCAATCGCTATTCCCTCCCCGCCATTCGCGCTCTAAGAACAGGAAAAAGGGAGTGACAGCATGCGTCTCCTTGTGGTCGGCGCGGGCGCCATCGGCGGATATTTCGGCGGCAGGCTGCTCGAGGCGGGCCGCGACGTGACGTTCCTGGTCCGTCCGCGCCGCGCCGCCGAACTTGCCGCCGCGGGACTTGTGATCAAGAGTCCCAACGGCGATGCGACGCTGAAGAACCCGCCGGCGGTGCAGGCGGACAGGCTCAACGACAAATTCGATGTGGTGCTCTTGAGCTGCAAGGCGTTCGATCTCGACGACGCGATCCGGTCGTTTGCGCCGGCGGTCGGACCGAAGACCGCGATCATCCCGATGCTCAACGGCATGCTGCATCTGGACGTGCTCGACAGGGCGTTCGGACGCGCGCACGTGCTCGGCGGCCTCTGCGCCATTGCGGTCACGCTCAATGACAAGCGCGAGATCGTTCAGCTCCAGCCGATGCAGTCGCTCAGTTTCGGCGAGCGCGACGGCAGGCTCTCCGATCGCGTTCGGGCCATCGCGGAAGTGATGGAAGGCGGCAGATTCGGCGCGGCGGCCAGCGAAAGCATCGTCCAGGATATGTGGGAAAAGTGGGTGTTTCTCGCCTCGCTCGCGGCCTCGACCTGCTTGATGCGCGCATCCGTCGGGCACATCCTTGCCGCGCCCGGCGGCAAGGATTTTGTCCTCGGCACGCTCGATGAATGCAGCGCGGTCGCGGCGGCCGACGGCCATGGCCCGGGCGGCCCTTTCTTCGAGCGCGTGCGTGGCATGCTGACCACCGAAGGCTCCCAACTGACCGCCTCGATGTTCCGCGACATCAAGGCAGGCGCGCCGGTCGAAGCCGATCATGTGATCGGCGACCTGATCGCACGTGGCGATGCCGCGAAAGTTCCGGTACCGAAGCTGCGTATCGCTTACACGCATCTCAAGGCGTATGAGAAGCAGCGGGGGTGACTTATCCTCGCCTGGAGGGGAGGGCGAGCATCTCACAAATGCGCGAGATAATGCGCCAGCGCGGTGATTTCCTCTTCGCTCAGCGGATAGGCGACTTCCGCCATCGCCGCCATTCCGCCGCCGGACCGCGTGCTCGACTTATAGTCGTGCAGCGCTTTCAACAAATAATCCTCGCGCTGGCCGGCGAGGCGCGCCACCGCCTTGGTGCCTGCATATGTGTCCGTGTGACAAAAGGCGCAGCGCCGCCCCACGGCGGCTTGCGCGCCCTTCTGCGACAGATCGGGGTTGTCGTCGGGCTTCGAGGGCTTCGGCGGATCGAGTGAGGCGAAATAAGCCCCGAGATTGCGAATATCCTCATTGCTGATCTGTTCGACAATAGGCTGCATCTGCTCGTTCTTGCGGGTGCCGCTGCGGAAGAACACCAGTTGCCACTGAATGAACTGGTCGGGCTGGCCCGCGAGCGAGGGAATGTTTTCGGTCTTCGAAATCCCGCCTTCGCCATGACAGGCGGTGCAGAGCTCGGCCTTTTCCTTGCCGGCGGCGAGATCGGCGGCCAGAGCCGGAGCCGCCGCGATCGCCGATAACGCCATCCCGCACAAGGTCTCGAGAACAAATCGAGCGCGCATGATCGGCATTCCCATTCTTCGCCACGTCACCAAAACGCGAGGCTGCGGTCGCCCGTCGCCGAGCGGCCGCAGCCCCAGATTACTCAAACCTACTTCTTGCTGTAGCTGATGCGATAGATCGCACCAGCCCAATCATCGGCGACGAGGATCGATCCGTCCTTGTCCAGGATGACGTCGGCGGGACGGCCGAGATAGCCGCGGTCACCTTCGATCCAGCCCGATGCAAACGCCGTTTCCTTGGCGTTCTTGCCGTCCGGATCGGCGTTGACGCGGACGATTCTTGCACCTTGATACTTATGCCGGTTCCACGATCCGTGTTCGGCGATCAGGATCGAGTTCTTGTACTCGGGCGGGAACTGGTTGCCGGTATAGAACTTCATGCCGAGCGGGGCCACGTGCGCGCCGAGATTGAGCACCGGCGGGGTGAACTCGGAGCATTTGTGACCCATCGCGAACTTCGGATCGGGCAGGTTGCCCTGGTGACAGTAGGGATAGCCGAAGTGCTCGCCGAGCTTCGAGATGATGTTGAGCTTGTCGCTCGGGGTGTCGTCGCTCATCCAGTCGCGGGCGTTCTCGGTGAACCAGTATTTGCCGCTGCGCGGATCGACGTCGCCGCCGACGCTGTTGCGGACACCGAGCGCCACCAGTTCGGCGTTGCCGGTCTTGGGATCGACGCGGCGGATCTGCGACACGCTGGTCGGCGGAATCCCGATGTTGAAGGGAGGTCCGAACGGTACGTAGAACCAGCCGTCCTTGTCGGCTGCGAGATACTTCCAGCCATGCGCCGCATAGGACGGCATGTCGTCATAGACCACCTTGCCGTCGCCGAGCTTGTCGAGATTGGCTTCGGCGTTATCGTATTTGATCAGCTTGTTGACGGCGATGACGTAGAGCGCACCGTCGCGGAACGCCAGACCGGTGGGCATGTTCAGGCCCTTGAGAATGGTCTTGACCTGTTTCTTGCCGCCATTGTCGGTGATGGCGTAGACGTTGCCGAGGCCGAACGAACCGACAAAAAGCGTGCCCTTGTCGCCCCAGGCCATCTGCCGCGCGGCCAGCACGCCCGGTGCATAGACTTCGATCTTGAAGCCCGGCGGCAATTTGATCTTCTTCATCATGGCGGCGAGTTCGGCTTCCGATGCGCCGGTCGGCGGCCCCGATGGCGGCGCCAGGCCTTTTTGGGCTTCGGTCTCGTCGCCGAGGAACCAGTCGTCCGGCGGATGGGTCCAGAACTCCTTGGTACCGGATTGATAACTCTTGAGTTTCCCTTGCGCGCCGGCCTGGCCGGCCGCCGCGACAACGAACATTGCTGCGAGCGCAAGAATAGATCGATTGAAAGCCGACTTCATCGCGTCACTCCCTATGCAGCCGCGAGGCTGCGATGTTGTTGATTTTGTGCGCCTTCGATGGACGAACTTTTTGTCTGTCGTGAGGTGGATCAGACCGTGAAATGCTATCATATCCGCTGCGAGTGAGAAGCGCGTGCCAGGCGCCCCCACCGGGCCTGAACAATTGAGAAGAAATCTCTTCGGGCTGCCCCGGTTCGGAGCAAAAAACGAAAAGCCCGCTGGGACAGCGGGCCTTCGTCGAACTTCGCCACTTCTATGAGCG
>Ga0210401_10001470_pt1 | contig 27261 bp, 24 predicted proteins | sample IncBWH32MmetaG_FD_150866 | JGI IMG/M metagenome (GOLD analysis project Ga0210401, IMG submission 150866) | Forest soil microbial communities from Barre Woods Harvard Forest LTER site, Petersham, Massachusetts, United States - Inc-BW-H-32-M | ecosystem: Environmental > Terrestrial > Soil >...
ACGAAGCCCGAAGGAAAGGCGCCATCTAAAGGCGACGGCAAGGGCGCGGACGTCAAGTCCGGCGATGCCTCCGCGGGCGGTGACAAACCTGCGGACGAAAAGGCTGCGGCCGAGAAGCCTGATGCCAAGTCCGAGGCCGCGGGCAAGCCAGGCGATCAGGCCCTTGCGCAGCAGCCAGGCCAACGCCGGCGTCATGGTGGCGCGGCGGGGCAGGCCAATCAAAAGAATGGCACGCTCGACCTGGTGGAGCTCAAGGACATGAGCATCCAGAAGCTCAACCAGATCGCCAAGGATCTGGGAGTCACCGGAACCGCGGGTCTGCGCAAGCAAGAACTGATCTTCAAGATCCTGCAGACCCAGGCGGAGAAAAGCGGCCTCATCTTTTCTGAGGGCGTGCTGGAATGCCTACCCGACGGATTCGGATTCCTGCGCGCGCCCGAGTACAACTATCTGCCTGGGCCGGACGACGTGTATGTCTCGCCTTCGCAGATCCGGCGTTTTGATCTGCGGACCGGCGATACGATCTCCGGACAGATCCGCCCACCCAAGGAAGGCGAGCGTTACTTCGCGCTCATCAAAGTGGACGCGATCAACTTCGAGCCACCCGAGGAAGCGCGCAACAAGATCTTCTTCGACAACCTGACGCCGCTTTATCCGAACGAGCGGTTCCGGCTGGAGACCACCAAGGAGAATTTCTCCGGGCGCGTGATGGACCTTCTGACCCCCATCGGTAAAGGGCAGCGCGGGCTGATTGTCGCTGCGCCGCGCACCGGCAAGACGATGCTGCTGCAAAGCATCGCCAATTCAATCACCACCAACCATCCTGAAGTCTCGCTCATCGTGTTGCTCATAGATGAGCGGCCTGAAGAAGTGACGGACATGCAGCGCTCGGTGAAGGGCGAAGTGATTAGCTCCACTTTCGACGAACCGGCGTCGAGGCACGTACAGGTGGCCGAGATGGTGATCGAGAAAGCCAAACGCTTGGTGGAGCATAAGCGCGATGTCGTAATCCTGCTCGATTCGATTACGCGTCTGGCGCGCGCGTATAACACGGTGGTTCCGCCATCCGGCAAAGTGCTCTCGGGCGGCGTCGATTCCAACGCTTTGCAGCGGCCCAAGCGCTTTTTCGGCGCGGCTCGCAACATAGAAGAAGGCGGATCGCTCACCATCGTGGCATCAGCCCTGATCGATACCGGAAGCCGTATGGACGACGTGATCTTCGAAGAATTCAAGGGCACCGGCAACATGGAAATTCACCTGGACCGGAAGTTGATGGACAAACGTGTCTTCCCGGCCATCGATATCACCAAGAGCGGCACACGCAAAGACGAACTGCTGCTGCCGCGCGAAGAACTCAATCGAGTGTGGGTATTGCGAAAGGTCCTAAGCCCGCTGTCGCCGGTGGAATCGATCGAACTGCTGCTCGATAAGCTGGGCAAGTCTCGGAGCAACGCCGAGTTCCTGTCCTCGATGAGCGGCTAATCCCGGTGGGCCGAATACGCGTCCTCTCCGATACCGTCGCCAACAAGATCGCGGCGGGAGAGGTGGTCGAACGCCCCGCTTCCGTGGTCAAGGAGTTGATCGAAAATTCCCTGGATGCCGGGGCGACCGAGCTTCGCATTGAGGTTGAAAGCGGCGGGCGAAAGCTTATCCGCGTGGCCGACAACGGCTGCGGAATGCTGCGCGATGACGCTCTCCTGGCCTTCGAGCGTCACGCCACCAGCAAGTTGAGCGATGTTCGGGATCTGCTTTCGATCGCTACGCTGGGTTTTCGCGGTGAGGCGCTGCCCTCCATTGCCTCGGTGTCTCGCCTGGTGCTCGAAACGCGCTCGGCGGAGGAAACCACTGGTGCAACGGTGGAAATCAACGGCGGAAAGTTGCTGCGCTGCGACGAATATCCGGGTCCGGCGGGGTCGACTGTCACGGTTCGCGATCTCTTCTTCAATGTTCCGGCGCGAAAGAAGTTTCTGCGCTCCGATCAAACCGAGCTGGCGCACATCGCCTCGCTGGCCACGCACTACAGCCTGGCGCATCCGCGGAAATCGTTCCAACTGCGCCACGGCGCCAACGAATTGCTCGATGTCACGCCGGTGGAAACTTTGCGCGAACGGGTCTACCAGGTTTTCGGCAACCAGACGCTGGAAGATCTTATCGATCTCGATTTCGTCGAACGGGAACTCGAGGTAGTGGAGGCCGAGGAACGCGGCAACCGCGTCTTTGCGCTGCGCGGGTTCGTCTCCGGGCCGCAGGTGCAGAAGCTAAACCGCAATTCGATTTTTCTGTTTGTGAACGGGCGCCTGATCCGCGATCGCGTCCTGCTGCACGCCCTGTCATCGGCGTATCACAACCTGATGCCGCCGGCCTGCTATCCTTTCGCTTTGCTTTTCGTCGATTGTGATTGCGAAGAAGTGGACGTGAATGTCCATCCTTCCAAAACCGAAGTGCGTTTTCGGCATGGAACTTTCGTGCATGATTTTGTCCGCGATTCCATTCGGGATCGGTTAATCGCTGCGCGGCCCGCTTCCGGTATTCCCGTCTCGACCCAGCCGCAGCCGGCGGCGGACCTTCCGTTTTCCGATTTCACGCAGCGCATCGAGAATCAGCGCTTTGACCCGGTTCCGGACATCCAGGCGGGAATGGAGCGGCCGGAAGATCTGCCGGTTTTCACCTTGAAGACCGGGGCTGAGCCGGAGCGTAGGTTTGATTTCAATGACGCAACCCAGGCGGGAATACCCGTTGCGCAGCATGTGCTACATGTCCCCGATACGCACGGTCCGTTGCCGCTGGGAGCCGAGCCGCCCCAAAGTCTCGCGAGTCTTTCGGATCTGCGCCCGCTAGGCCAGATTCACGACAGCTTCATCATTGCGTCCGGCCGCGACGGCCTTTGGATCATCGACCAGCACGTTGCGCACGAGCGCATTTTGTTTGAAAAGGTGCTGCGGCAACAGGCGCAGGGCCGCGTGGAGCGCCAGCAATTGCTGATGCCGATCCTGATCGAGCTGACCGCTGGGCAGCAGATCGAATATGCGCAGATCGCGGGTGAACTGGAACGCGCCGGGTTTGATTCCGAACCATTCGGACAGCGCACCATTGCGGTAAAAGGGGCGCCCGCCGGCGTGGGTCCAGGCGACATCGAGAAGCTGGTGTTTGAAATTCTGGAAATCGCGGAAAGCGAGCTGCGTAAGGTTTCGCTCGACGATCTTCGCCGCGCAATGGCTGCCAGCATCGCCTGCCGCGCTGCCATCAAGATTAATATGCGGCTGGATCCAGCTAAGATGGAATGGCTGCTTACGCAGTTGGCCGCGACCGAGTGCCCGATGAGTTGCCCGCATGGCCGGCCGATCGCGCTGCGTTATTCAATGCGGGATATTTTGAAGAGCTTCCACAGAATCTAAGGATCTACTCCCACTCGATGGTGCCGGGCGGCTTGTGGGTCAAATCGTAACAAACGCCACATATTCCCTGCACACGAAGCAACTCTTCCGCTATCCGATTCAGCAGATCGTCGGGCATTCGGACGACTTGGGCGGTCATGCCGTCGACCGAGTGGATAGGGCGCAGCACGATGGAGTCCGGAGCGCCGGCGGTGCCGAGGGGTATCAGGACCACGGGGAATTGCCAGACCTGGCTTTCGAATCCACTTTCGTCGGACAGTCGCCGCACGATCGCGTCGGACTGGCGCAATCGCTCCAGACGTTCACGAGTGAGTGAGCTCGCTGTGGACCGCATCGCTGAAATCGCAGCCCTCGCCTTCACCAGGCCTACCACTCGATTAATATCCTGCATCCGATTCACTAGCTCAGTGGCGATCTCGTCCTCGGGGATATTCTCCAGCGCCAGCACGGCATGATAGCTGCGGGAATCGCCTTTCACGCCGACTGACCTTATAGGCAACAGCCAGCCCGGCTCCCGGCGCTCCACCGGGGCTTCGGTTTCCGAGCACAAACATCGGATCGCCAAACCTGGGCCCGGAAACGGATGACGGTGCAGAAATTCAGCCGGGATTCCGAGTTCAGCGCCAATCTCGCGAACCTCATCCTTATAAAAGGAGGCCAGCGGCTCTATGATCCGGCCGCTGTCGATCAGTTTCTGAATTCCGGCCACGCGGTTGTGGTGGGTCTTGATGACGTCCGCTCTTGCGGTGCCCCCCGATTCGATAGTGTCGGGATAGATGGTTCCCTGCCCCAATATCCAGTGGCCATCCAGAAAATGGCCGGTGCTCAAGACCCGCCGCTGAACCGCAACGAACTGCTCGCCGATGATGTGCCGCTTCTGCTCCGGATTGCAAACGCCGGCCAGCGCACTCAGAAACTCGGCTTCAGCGGCCTCAATGTGAAACGCCGTGGCTCCTAGTTGCGCGAATAGGCGCCGCACGTACTCTGTCTCGCCTTGGCGCATTAATCCCGTGTCGACGTAAATACCGTACACACGATCCGCGCCGAGGGCCCGCAGGCACAGCGTATAGGCGACAGTCGAGTCGACTCCACCGCTCACGAAGAAGAACACGTTTCGATCGCCCGCAACAGATCGGATCTCCGCCTCGAGCGGCCGGATACGATCCTTGGGATCCCAATCCTGGCTGCATCCGCACACGCCGAACACAAAATTTGACAGGATCTGGTGGCCCTGTGGCGTATGAACTACTTCAGGATGAAATTGAACAGCCATCAGTGGACGGTCGCGATGGGCCATTGCCGCCACAGAGCAGGTTGCGGTTTTGGCCAGCACGTCGAAGCCGTCCGGCACGGTCTCGACTTGGTCGCGATGGTTCATCCACACTTGCGAGCCGCCATTCAGACCCGCGAAAAGTACGTGAGGCTGTGTTCTTTCCAGGACGGCTAGCCCATATTCGCCCGTCGTGCCTTTTCGCACATGACCGCCCAATTCGTACGCCATCAACTGCTGGCCGTAACAGATGCCGAGAACCGCGCTGCCCTGGGAAAGAATGGCGGGATCGATACGCGAGCTTTCGCTTTCGTAGACGCTATCTGGACCACCCGAGATAATCAGTCCCTTGCGTCCGCGCAGCTCTTGCGCGGCTGTATCGCTGGGACGGACGTCCGCATAAACGCCCAAGTCGCGGATCTTTCTGGCAATGAGATGGCAGTATTGGCCGCCCGCGTCCAGGACGGTAATTTGGGGCGAAGGCTTGTGCGTCAAACTTTACTGGCGATCGTCGCGAGTCATTCGCTGGACGACCAGCTTTTTCGATTTGTCGAGCAGCGCCCTGGCTTCCGGCAGCGCGTCGATGGCCTTGGTCACCATTGGATCGGTCTCGACCGTCACCTTCTGCGATTCTTCAATGCTGAAACCGGTGGCATACATTTCTTTCTTCAACTGCTGCTTGGTCCAGGTCATGTTTTCGGTCCACTCCGCTTCGGTGAAGGGAATGTTCTGCTTCAACAGATACTCGTGGAAATCGTTGAGCACGGTGGCGTCGGGCTCCCAGCCTTTGGGAAGCTGGGCGCTGGTGCGTCCACCAAACCACTTCGCCGTGAAGTTGAAGAACTCATACTTGCGGAGCATGTCGGTCTGGAACTTGTTGTACTTGGGCGGCTCATATTTCTCGTCGGGTGTAATGCCGCCGCCGCCGTAGACCGTCCGTCCGCTATCGGTGCTCTTCACGTCCTGCATGTTCTTGGTGTCCGTGCGCTTGCCGTAATAGTAATCGAGGAACGAGATGTTCGAGTAGTCGCGCTGGATCAGGCGACCGCTGGGCGTATAGTAATGTGCCGTGGTGAGAGCGAGACCGGTGTTCTCCGGTAGCGGAAACACGGTCTGAACCAGCCCTTTGCCGAAGGTATTCTCGCCCAGAATCCAGGCGCGATCGTGATCCTGCAGAGCGCCGGCCACGATTTCGGCCGCAGATGCGGAATAGCGATTCACCAGAACGACGATCGGATAGTTCTGTCCACTAGTGCTGCCTCGCGCGTAGTAGGGCTTTTCAGCCGACGCGCGGCCACGATGAGAAACAACCACCTCGCCCTTCCGGAGATAATGGCCGGCCACGGCGACGCCTTCATTCAGCAACCCGCCGGGATTCTCGCGCAGATCGAGAATGAGTCCCTTAATGTTGTTCTCGCCCAGCTTCTTGAAATTGTCTTCCATTTCCTGGCTGGTATTCTCGTTAAATTGCGAGACGTGCATGTAGGCGATGCCCGGGCGAACCCAGAAGGCCGCTTCGACGCTATAGCGTGGGATCTCGTCGCGAACGATGTCGAACACGAGCGGCTTTTCGGATCCTTCGCGACCCACCATCACTTGGACGTGCGTTCCACGGTGTCCCCGCAGCAAGTCGGCAATTTCCGAAGTCGAGAGATTGTCGGTGTGCTTGTCGTCTATCTGGAGAAGCACGTCGCCTGGACGAAGACCCGCTTTATAGGCTGGGGATCCGCCGAACGGCGCAATTACAATGGTCTTCCCATTGCGCGGGCCCACTGTCATGCCGACGCCATAATAGTGACCCTGCTGATCGTCACGCAGCGCCTGGAAATCCTTGGGATCGAAGAAATTCGAGTGCGGGTCCAAGGTTCGAAGCATGCCGGGAATGGAGCCCTTGTAGATGGCCTTGTCGGCGCTCACCTTGTCGGCGAAGTTATTCTCTACGGCCTCGTACACTTTGGTGAACTGCTTGATGCTGGCCTTCAGATCTTCTTCTGGGCCATTCGATGCGGCAGAGACACCAGTCAGGCCCGGTCCAAAAATACCTCCCAGGACTGAACAGAGGATGATCACGAAAAGAACGGATAAGAGCGGCCTCAGTCGACGCGACAATCAGCACCTCACTAGTCTTAGTATAACGGAGTTCCGGGCAGGCTGCCAGGATTAGGATTCGGTTAGGCGCTACGGACGGACCGCCGCGAGGCAGCCGCGGCCGCCTCGGCTTTCATTGGCTTGCGCGGCGACTCATTCAGCCGGCGGACCTGATCGCTCACGCACACCAGGAACATCGGCTGCTTAGCGTTCTTTAAGATATCGATGATCCGTTCCTGCTGGTCTTCCAGGTAAATGGACTTGCCGTCGGTTACCAGGTGCAGATCGGATTCGGACTCAAGTACATCGCTCAATCGTTTGCCCATTTCGCGCTGGAGGAATCTCAGCACCCGTCGGATTTTTTGAAGCGAGAAACCCTTGCGGCGCAATTCGGCGATGACTGTAATTTCGATTACTTCAGCGGATTGGTAAACGCGCTTGTGTCCTTCATGCCGCGGAGAGACCACCTTACGCTCATCCCACCATTGCAATTGCCGCAAGCTTACCTCGGCAATGCGGGAGACATCGCTGCTGGTGAACGACCGAGCCCCATCTTCGCTTTCAGAACGAGTTTTCTTTGTTTTGAACATGTTCCCCCGCCAACGTTTTTTACTGGACGGCAACTAGACGGCCATTAAAATTCTACCTGACCTATCGGGCCTGTCAATAGGAAACTTTCATTTCGCTTAACCGCCACCGACAAACTGGACGATCTCCAGGGCGGCTCCCTCGCCAATTTCGGTTTTGTCCCAATCGTCACGCCGGACGATGCACCGATTCAGCTCTACCGCCACGCGACCGCCATCGATCCCCAGCCAGGCCAACAACTCGATCACGCTCCGACCGGCGGGCGCCGTCCGAACCTGTCCGTTAACAACAATTTGAATCTCTTTTGTTCCCGTGCTCATTCTCTGCTACTGAAATTAGAAACGAGAAAAACAGAAACGAACTTGCGGCCCGAGGCCGGATCTCATTATAGTCAAATTGTACGGCTTACGGTTTCACAATTTCGTCCAAATGCCCACTACCTATTCAGACACCTACTTTCCGGTACTAGTCCAGATTACCCTCGCGGTTCTGGTCGCCGGAGCCCTGGTTGCCCTTTCGTATTTTATTGGCAAGCGCGTTAAAGATCGGGTAAAGGATTCGCCCTACGAATGCGGCATCGCGCCCACCGGGAGCGCCAGGGAGCGCTTCAGCGTCAAATTCTATCTAGTGGGGATCGTCTTCATCCTTTTTGACATCGAGGCCGTTTTTCTTTATCCATGGGCGGTGGTGTACCGTGAACTGAAGATGTTTGCCTTCGTCGAAATGCTGCTGTTCATCGTTCTGGTCCTGGTGGGCTTCTTCTATGTCTGGAAGAAGGGCGCGCTGGATTGGTCGATCGAAGAGCCGAGTGCAACGAAAAAATAAATGCTTCCTGAACAACTGAAAGATCATCCGGGGGCGGCGGCGCTCGATGCCGCTTTCCCACAAGCGATCACGGGCGGCCATGCTGAACACGGCGAGCCAACCTTGTTTATTTCGCCAGGCACCATCGTGGAAGTGTGCCGATACCTTAAGGACCAGAGAAAGTTCGTCCGTCTTAGCGCGATCACGGCCGTGGACTGGCATCCGGCCGACCCACGCTTCGAGGTTGTGTATCTACTGCACTCACTGGACGAGGGTTCGAGGCTTCGGCTGAAATGCTGGGTGTCTGAATCGGATTGCGAGATCGATTCGGTAACCGGCGTATGGCGCGCCGCGAATTGGTATGAGCGGGAGGTGTTCGATCTGTTCGGCATCCGCTTCCGCAATCACCCGGACCTTCGCCGGATTTTGATGCCGACGGATTGGGTGGGCCATCCGCTGCGAAAAGATTATCCCGTGCACGGCTACAAGTACAGCTATCAAAGCGATATGGATCCGACATGCGAGAGCTAACACTCAATACCGACACGATCACCGCGGTAGAAGCGGAACACTCGGTCACCGCGCCGCCAGAAACAAGCAGCCGGCGGATGACCCTGAACATGGGTCCGCAACATCCGTCCACTCATGGCGTGCTGCGCGTGGTGCTGGAATTGGACGGGGAAACGATCGTCTTGGCGGTTCCCGACATCGGCTTTCTGCACACCGGCATCGAGAAGGAATGCGAAGTTAAGACCTGGCAGCAGGCCGTTACGCTGACCGATCGCGTGGATTATCTTTCGAACCTCTCGAATAATCTGGTCTATGCGCTGACGGTGGAGAAACTAATCGGCGACATCGAGATCCCTCCGCGGGCGCAATGGACGCGCGTAATGATGGCCGAGCTGCAGCGGCTCAACAGCCATTTGGTCTGGCTGGGCACGCACGCGCTCGACATCGGAGCGATGACGGTATTCTTCTATTGCTTTCGTGAGCGCGAAGATATCCTTCGCATCTTCGAGATGTTTTCCGGGCAGCGGATGATGACCAGCTACATCCGGATCGGCGGGCTGGCGCTGGAGCCACCGCGTGGATGGCAGCAGGCGGTGAGCAAGTTTATTACTGCTTTTCCCAGCAAGGTAGATGAATACGAAGAGCTGCTGGACAACAATCCGATCTGGAAACGACGCACGCAGGGCGTCGGTTTCGCGCCGCTGGAAGATCTTCTGGATCTGGGCGTAACTGGGCCGATGATTCGAGCTGCGGGCCTTAAGTGGGATATCCGCAAGGATGAACCTTATTCTAGTTACGAGCAGTTTGATTTCGACGTAGCGTCGCGAACCGAAAACGACGTGTACGCGCGTTACCGCGTGCGTTTGGAAGAGATGCGTCAGAGCGCGCGCATCATTAAACAAGCAGTAGAGGGGATGCCGGAAGGCGCCTGGCAGGCCAACGCTCCGAAGATCGTGCTGCCGGACCGCGAAAAGATGAAGACCCAGATGGAGGCTTTGATCTATCATTTCAAGATTGTGACTGAGGGGTTCCGCGTACCGGCGGGTGAAGCTTATCAGGTGGTGGAATCGCCGCGCGGCGAGATCGGCTACTACATCGTCAGCGACGGCACCGCGAAACCATATCGCGTTTTCATGCGGACACCCAGCTTCGGGAATCTGCAGGCGCTTCCGGCGCTGCTTGAGGGCCGGCTGCTGGCCGATTCCATTGCCTCGCTCGGCAGCATGGATTTCGTGTTGGGAGACGTGGACCGCTGATGACCTTCTCGCCGGAACTCGAATCTAAATTCGCTAAGCTGCTGGAAAGCTATCCGCCTGGACGCACTCGCTCCGCGGTAATCCCGATGCTGCTCTTCGCCCAGGATGAATTGGGCTACATTTCGAACGAGCTGATTGAAGAGGTAGCCCGGCGCTGTAAGGTGACGCCGCTGCAGGTGGACGAGGTGGTCGGCTATTATTCGATGCTGCATCGTAAACCGATGGGCCAATATCACGTGCAGGTTTGCACCAACATCAGCTGCCTGCTGCGAGGCGGCGAAGAGCTGTTCGAGCATGCGTCGAAAACTCTGGGCTTGGGACACAAACAAGTAACGCCGGACGGCCAGTTCTCGCTCGAAGAGGTGGAATGCATCGGAGCATGCTCCTGGGCGCCGGCCATACAGATCAACTATGACTTTCATCATCATGTGACGGAGGAGAAACTGGACGGGTTGATCGCGGAGTTGAGGAAGAATCACTAACCACCCATGCTCTATAACGAACCCAGCCCCCTCGAAGTCAAAATCCTGACCAGGCGCTTTGGCTTGCCTAACTCAGCCTCGCTCGATACCTATCTCGCTAACGACGGGTTCAAAGCCTTCTTCAAGGCCATGCAGATGACCCCGGAGCAGATTATCGAAGAGGTCAAAGTCTCGGCTCTGCGGGGCCGCGGCGGCGCCGGATTTCCCACCGGCATGAAATGGAGCTTCGTGCCGCGTACGTCGCCCAAGCCGAAATACGTGATCATCAACGCCGATGAGAGCGAGCCGGGCACCTGCAAAGACCGGCTGCTGATGGAAAACGACCCGCATCAGTTGATCGAGGGCATCTTGATCGCCGGCCGTTCGGTGGACGCTCACAAGGGCTACATCTATATTCGCGGCGAATATCGTTACCTGATCGATGCCATGGACCGCGCCATCGGCGAAGCCTACTCGCGCGGCTATCTGGGCAAGAACATCCAGGGCACCGGTTTCGATTTCGATCTTTACACGCACACCGGGGCTGGGGCGTACGAATGCGGCGAAGAGACGGCGCTGCTGGATTCCATCGAAGGCAAGCGCGGCATCCCACGTATGAAGCCGCCCTTCCCCGCTGTCGTGGGCGCCTGGCAATCTCCCACGCTGCTTAGCAATGTCGAAACGTTTTCCGCTGTTCCAGCGATCATCCGCGATGGTGGCGCGGCTTTCGCGGCACTGGGGCCTCCGAAAAACGGCGGCACGCGGATGATTTGTCTCTCGGGACACATCAATAAACCGGGCGTCTATGAACTTCCTGTTGGCTTCAATCTGCTCAGGATGATTTACGAAGTCGGCGGTGGAATGCGAAACGGCAAGAAGCTGAAGGCGGTGGTTCCCGGCGGTTCTTCCTGTCCCATCTTGACGGCCGACGAGTGCGACATCGCGATGGACTTCGACACGCTCGCCAAAGTCAAAAGCATGCTTGGGTCGGGAGGGACCGTCGTTCTGGATGAGGATACGTGCATGGTGAAGTTCGCGCTGCGAATCATGAAGTTCTATGCGCACGAGAGCTGCGGCTGGTGCATCCCCTGCCGCGAGGGCACCACTTGGCTGAAGAAGATGCTGGATCGTTTCCACAGCGGAGGCGGCCAGAAGAGCGACATCGCGCTGATTGGCGAGCTTTCCAAAAACATGTTAGGCCGAACTTTCTGCGCTTTGGGCGACGCCGCAGCCATGCCGACCATATCGATCGTCGAGAAATTTCCCGAAGACTTCGAAGCACACTTGAACGGAAAGCCATGCCCCTATCAGCATTCGGCTGAATTGGCGATGGTTTGAGAAAATGAGCGATCCAATACATCTGACAATCGACGGCAAGCCGGTGACGGCGGCTCCTGGGACATTAATCATTAACGCCGCCAAGCAGGTCGGCATCGAGATTCCGTCCTTCTGTTATTACGACGGTCTGACGCTTCAGGCCGCTTGCCGCATGTGCCTGGTCGAAGTGGACAAGACGCCCAAGCCCCAGGTAGCCTGCACGCTTCCGGTATCGGAGGGCATGGTGGTGCACACCGATACGCCGGTGGTACACGCCGCGCGTAAAGGCATGGTGGAGTTTTTGCTCACTAACCATCCGCTGGATTGTCCGGTCTGCGACAAAGGCGGCGAGTGCGAACTGCAGGACATGACCTTCCGCTACGGCATGGGCGAGAGCCGTTTTCTGGAACAGAAGCAGCACGTGGACGAGCAGCAATGGTCGCCGGTGGTGTTCTATGACAAGCCGCGCTGCATCCTGTGCTACCGCTGCGTGCGGATCTGCGACGAAGGCATGGGAGTGAACGCGCTGGGCGTCATCAATCGGGGCTCTGGTTCAGAAATCGCGCCCAATCATTTCGATCATCTGGAGTGCGACGAGTGCGGCGCGTGTATCGACATCTGTCCGGTGGGCGCGCTCACCAGCGGCACGTACCGCTATAAGACGCGTCCGTGGGAGATGCAACACGTCGGCACCATCTGTACGCATTGCTCGAACGGCTGCAAAACCACCCTGGGCGTACGGAACAACGAGATCATCCGCGGCAACAACCGCGACCACTCGGGCATCAACGGCGAATTCCTGTGCATCAAGGGCCGCTATGCTTTCGATTTTGTACACCACGTCGAGCGGCTGCAATCACCGCTGCTCCGGAAGAACGGAGACCTCCAGCCGGTCTCATGGTCGGAGGCATTGACGGCGGTCGCCCGAAAATTTCAAGAGGTGTTGGGGCGCAGCGGGAAGTTCGCAGTGATCGGGTCTAACCACACCACCAACGAAGAAAATTACTATCTGCAGAGATTTGCCCGCGAGGTCCTCTCTACGCAGAGCATCGACCACCATCGGACCGGCGACCTTCCGACTTTGTTGGACGCGCTCAGCGGCAAGACGGATGCCCTGGCGACCACTGCCGATCTTTATAATCGCAAGGCCATTTTAGTTGTGTCGAGCGATCTTTCCCAACAGCATCCGTTCCTGGCTTTCCAGATCCGCGCCAATTACCGGCATCATGCCGCGCACATTTATACCGTCACGCCGGGTCCAGTGCGCGAGCAGAAGCAGGCGGTCCGCAGCATCATTACTGTCCCGGGACGAGAGCTGGCCGATCTGGAATCGCTGCGGGACCAGTTGAAGGCCGAGCCCGAACTCGTGATTCTTTTCGGCGATGCAATCAAGGGCGATGCGGTGCGCAAGCTGGTCGCGTTTGGCGATTCGCTCGGCACGACGGTGAAGTACGTCTGTCTCGTCGACTATTCGAATTCCAGGGGCGCGTCGGACATGGGACTGCTGCCTGGATTGGGTCCCGGCTACTCGGCTGCGGCCGGCGAGGGCCTGGCTTATGACGAAATACTGGCAGCACCCGATCTCGACGTTTTGTGGGTGGTCGGTGCGAATCCATTGAAACGCTCTCCGCTGGCCTCCGGCCAGGCTTTCGTAGTTGTGAACGATATGTTTCTCACCGAGACGGCGCAGCGAGCGGACGTGATCTTCCCAGCCGCGTCGGCTTACGAGAAAAACGGTACGGTTACAAATGTCTGCGGTGAAGTGCAGCACTTGAAAGCCGGATTGAAAGTGATGGGCGCCAAATCCGATCTCGAAATAATGGGCCTGCTTTCGAAGGAGATGGGCGTGAACATCGGCATCTGGACGCCGGACAAAATTTTCGACGAGATTCGTAGGAAGGTGCATGGTTATAATATTCCTTTGCCTATAGTCGCAACGGGAGGCGCAGCCCAAACAATTCCAGTGAACGGCCACGTGGCGGCGAGCTCGCGGCCGGAGTTGATACAGTCGGCCCGGGATACGTTGTTCACTTCCGGTACGTTGGGCCGATATTCCCAGGCGCTAAGCGCGGTGATCGAATCGCCGGGCGGGTTGTATTCGGAAGAGCGACCGTAAGGTCACCGATGGACTTTTTCATACTGAGCCTGATCAAGGCGGCGATCATCGCCTTCGTGCTTCTCACTACGCTGGCTTATCTGCAATGGATCGAGCGTAAAGTGATCGCGCACATTCAGCTTCGGGTCGGACCCTACCGCGTCGGCCCGCACGGCTTGCTGCAGCCGTTGGCGGATGTGGTGAAGCTTATCACCAAGGAAGGCGTCGTGCCTTCGCACGTCAACAAAGTGTTCTACTTGATGGCTCCGTTTGTGGCGGTAGCGCTGGCGCTTATCTCGATTGCCGTCATCCCGTTTGGTCCACAAATCACGATCGGACCAGTCACCACCTGGATGCAGCTCACCGATCTCAACGTCGGTATCCTGTTCGTGCTAGCTGTCTCCTCGGTCGGCGTTTACGGCGTGGCGCTGGGAGGTTGGGCGTCGAACAACAAATATGCGCTGCTGGGCGGACTGCGCAGCTCAGCGCAGATGATTAGCTACGAATTGCCGCTGGCTCTGGCTGTCGCTTCACCGCTTCTGCTCGCCAATACTCTCAGCTTCCGCGAGATGGTGAACTACCAAAGCGGTTATTGGCTGGGATTCATCCCGCGCTGGAATGTTTGGCCCGAGATCCTGGGATTCGTGGTATTCCTGATCGCCGCCTTTGCGGAAACAAATCGTGTTCCGTTCGATCTGCCGGAAGCCGAAAACGAGTTGGTGGCGGGTTTCCACGTCGAATACAGCAGCATGAAGTTCGCGGCGTTCTTCATGGCTGAGTACGCCAACATGGTGACTGTCACCGCTGTCGCCACGCTCCTGTTCCTGGGTGGCTGGCAGCCGCCGTTCCCGGAGCCGTATTCCGATTTTGTCCCAATCCTTATTTTTGCAGCCGCCGGCGTGGTGGCGCTCTATCACGGCCTGCATCCGGCGCGCCGGATGGACAAGTTCACGTTTCCGGCGACAGGTCTGCTTTTTCTGGGTATTGCCGTTATATTCGGCGTCTCGCTCCTAGTCCCGGTGTTGAAAACGATCCTGATGGCGCTTTTTTGGTTTTGCGGCAAACTAGGAATCTTGCTCTTTCTCTTCATCTGGGTTCGGGCCACGCTGCCGCGTTTCCGTTATGACCAGTTGATGCGATTCGCTTGGACATTCCTGTTTCCGCTTTCTATGGTGAACCTGCTTATTACGGGCCTTATCGTGGCTCTGTCTTCTAAATAGATTATGACTGCGCTGATCTTTTTCCTCTTTGCCAGCATCGCGGTTTTTTGCGGTATCAGCCTGGTTACCCAGACTCATCCCATCGCCAGTGCGCTTTCCCTCATCGGCGTGATGGGCTCGCTCGCGATTTTGTACCTTCAGCTCGGCGGGGAATTCATCGCTGCCGCACAGGTGATCGTGTATGCCGGCGCGATCATGGTGCTGTTTGTCTTCGTCATCATGCTGCTGAATGCCGGCGCCGAAGGTACATCGCTCCAGATGTCGAACTTCGCAAAGTATGCGGGCATCTTTGTGCTGGCCGCGTTCCTGGGATTGATCAGCTTTGTCATCCAAGCCATGCTGCCTAAGACCGAGGGCGTGGTTTTCGGCGCATTTCAAGGCGGCACGGCTTTGAACATCGGGCGCAAGCTGTTCACCACATATTTATTGCCGTTTGAGGTTACGTCGGTTCTAATTCTGATTGCGATTCTGGGCGCGATGGTGCTCGCGCGGAGGGAGATCTGATGCCGACCAGCGTACCGGTGAGCTGGTATTTGATTCTGAGCGCCATTCTTTTTGGGCTCGGCGTGGCGGGCTTCATCTATCGCCGCAACATCATTACAGTTTTCATGTCCATCGAGTTGATGCTCAACGCGGTGAACCTTACGTTCATCACGTTCTCCTACACGCTGAAGCAGGTGGATGGCCACATTTTCAGCTTTTTCGTGATGGTGGTCGCGGCGGCCGAGGCCGCGGTGGGCTTGGCCATCATCCTGACAGTCTTCAAGAATCGCGAGACGCTCATGATCGACGACGTGAGCTCGATGAAGTACTGACATCATGTTCCTCTGGCTGATTCCCATCCTGCCCTTCCTCGGCTTCCTGATCAATGGCCTTTTCGGCCGCCGAATGCCGAAGTCGATGATCAATCTGTTCGCCATTGGCTCGGTGACGCTTTCGTTCCTGTGGGCGGTCAAGACGTTAGTGGGGCTCAGCCCCCTCGAAACCAAGTACATCGAGCACTACTTCACTTGGATTCAGAGTGGCTCATTGAACATCAGTATCGATTTCGCCATCGATCGCCTGACCGCCGTGATGCTGATGGTGGTCACTGGCGTCGGCCTGCTGATCCATATTTACTCCATCGGCTACATGGCGGACGAAGACGGCTACTATCGCTTCTTCGCTTATCTGAACCTGTTCATGTTCTTCATGCTGGTTCTGGTGCTCGCTCAGAACTTTCTCGTCCTCTTCGTCGGATGGGAAGGTGTCGGACTATGCAGCTACCTGCTGATCGGCTATTACTTCCTGGAGCGGTTCGCCACCAACGCCGGTAACAAAGCGTTCATCGTAAACCGCATCGGCGACTTTGGGTTCTCGCTTGCAATTTTTCTGGTCGTACGCCAGTTTGGCTCGCTCGACTTCACCAAAGTCTTTGATGCCGCTAAGCCCATGCCGACGGAAGTAAGCCCTGGAATCTTGACAACTATCTGCCTGCTACTGCTTGTGGGAGCAGCCGGCAAATCCGCCCAGATTCCGTTGTACGTCTGGCTTCCGGACGCAATGGCCGGACCCACTCCGGTTTCCGCCTTGATCCACGCAGCGACCATGGTGACCGCCGGCGTCTACATGACCGCTCGTTCGGCCACATTGTTCACGCACGCGCCCATCGCCATGGATACGGTGGCCGTGATTGGCTTAGCAACGGCATTTTTCGCTGCGACCATCGGTCTGGCGCAAACCGACATCAAGAAAGTGTTCGCGTACTCTACCGTCTCTCAGCTCGGCTACATGTTCCTGGGCGCGGGCGTCGGAGCTTTTTCAGCCGGAATCTTCCATCTGATGACGCACGCGTTCTTTAAAGCGTTGCTGTTCCTCGGCGCAGGTGCGGTCATTCACGGTCTGCACGGCGAACAAGACCTGAGGCAGATGGGCGGTCTCTTTAAGCACATGAGGATTACGGCCATCACGCTGCTGTGCGCTTCTATCGCCATCTCAGGATTTCCGTTCACATCTGGTTTCTTTAGTAAGGATGCAATTCTGGTGGCTGCCTACGAGCGCGCGCCGTGGATGTACTGGGTAGGCGTGCTCACGGCCGGCATGACCGCTTTCTATGTCTTTCGCGCTTGGTTCCTGGCTTTCACCGGTGAGTATCGTGGGCACGCGCACCCTCACGAATCGCCTTTGGTGATGACTGGACCGCTGATGCTTTTGGCCGTTCTGGCGATCTTCGGCGGTTTCATAAACGTTCCGCACTGGTTGGAGCCAATGTTCGGCGAGAGACTGGAAAATCAGACTTTGGCTTGGCTTTCGGCGGGTGTGGGCGTCATTGGTATCGCGACAGCGTATCTATTTTACGTCGCGCGTCCCGCTATGGCTGATGGATTCGCAAAGGCCATGAACGGTCTCTATACGCTGGTCTATAACAAATATTTCGTCGACGAAATTTACGACGCAGCTGTCGTCACGCCGGTGGTGAAGGGCTCTCGAATTTTCCTCTGGCGCGGAATCGACGCAGGCTTTATCGACGGCATCGTTAACGGCTTCGGCTCACGATCGCGGGGCGTCGGCAATATCCTGAAGCTGTTGCAGTCCGGCAACATCCGCAGTTATGCGGCCTGGGTGGTGCTAGGCTCCGTGCTGCTATTGTTGGCCATCGGATTCGGTGGGGCCACGCGATGACGCTTCTCGACGTAGTCATTTTCCTGCCCCTGGTCGCATTCCTGATCATCCTCTTCTTGCCCAAAGATAGCCAGGACGCTATCCGAACTTTCAGCCTGGTGGCGTCGACAGCCATTTTCTTACTCTCCCTCGGCCTCATCGGACCGTTTTGGTTCGCGAGCCCAGGCAAATTCGTCTTCGAGACGGATATTCCGTGGGTCGATTCGCCGGCTATCCACTACCATGTCGCGATCGACGGCATCAGCCTGTGGCTGGTCATACTGACGACCCTGCTTACGCCTATCTGCGTGCTCGTTTCCTGGCGTTCTATCGATAAGCGCGTCAAAGAATTCTTCGCCTTCCTATTACTCCTCGAATTTGGGCTGGTGGGCGTGTTCTGCGCGCTCGATCTCTTCCTGTTCTTCGTTTTCTGGGAAGTATCGCTGGTACCGATGTACTTCCTGGTGGGCATTTGGGGCCATGATCGCCGTATTTACGCAGCGGTCAAGTTCTTCATCTACACCATGGTCGGATCGATGCTGATGCTGGTGGCCATCATCTTTCTATACAATCAGGCCGGCACTTTCGATTACGTCAAGCTTCTCGCGGGACTACAGAACCGGTCGATCGCCGTGACTTATCCTCAGCAATTCCTTCTGTTCCTGGCGTTCTTCATCGCGTTCGCGATTAAGGTGCCATTGTTCCCGCTGCACACCTGGCTGCCGGATGCGCACGTCGAAGCGCCCACCGCGGGTTCCGTCATGCTGGCGTCCGTGATGCTCAAAATGGGCACTTACGGGTTGCTGCGCTTCTGCGTCCCGATGTTCCCCACCGCCGCCCGCAACGCCGCTGGCTGGATCAGTGCTCTGGCCATTATTGGAATCATCTATGGCGCCTTGGTCGCCATGGTTCAGCCGAACATGAAGAAGCTGGTGGCTTACTCTTCGGTTAGCCACCTGGGCTTCGTTGTTCTGGGAATTTTCAGCTTCACCCAGCAGGGATTCGACGGCGCGGTCTATCAGATGCTCAATCACGGCGTCTCAACGGGAGCGCTCTTCATCCTGGTCGGCTTCCTGTACGAACGGCGGCATTCGCTCGAGATCGCGGCTTATGGCGGCGTAGCCACGCCCGCACCCAAGCTCTCAACAGTTTTCATGATCACGATGCTCGCCAGCATCGGGCTTCCCATGCTGAACAACTTCGTGGGCGAGTATCTAGTGCTGCAGGGCGTTTCGATTGTCAACTTCCGCTGGGCTGTCTTCGCGGCGATCGGTGTAATCCTCTCGGCCTGCTACATGCTCTGGCTCTACCAGCGCCTGTTCTTCGGACCGGCTTCCGAAGACTTGACTCATCACATGCCCGATCTCAACCTCCGCGAATATGTCATCATCGTTCCGCTAATTGTGCTGATGCTCTGGATGGGCACCTTCACGCAAAGCTTCATCCCTCCCATTTCAGCTTCCAATAGCGTGCTGCTCGGCCCCATCGATGCGCGCCGCGATGTCCACGTGCTGAGGGCGCCGCCGGAAGGGCCTTTCGCGCCCGCTGCCAGGGAGCTTGCCGATGCCCGTTAACTTCGCGCCCTCGGCAGCCGATTATCTGCGCTTTTTCCCTGAGATCATCATGATCGTGGCCGGAACGTTGATCATGTTCATTGAACCGCTGCTCGGTGAAAGAAGAAAAGAGGGCTTGAGCTTTCTGACCGTGGTCGCGTTCCTGGCAGCGTTGGTGGCCGCCATTTTTGCCAACAACGATCCCGGCACGGCTTTTTCAAGGATGCTGATCGTGGACGGCTTCGCGACATTCTTCCGCGTGCTGGTGATCGGCGTGGGCATCCTCACGGTGCTTTGCTCGGCCCAATATCTGAAGCGCGAGCATGCCGCTTCGGCAGAATACTACGCGCTGCTGCTTTTTTCGGTCACGGGCCAGTGCGTGATGTCGACCGCCAACGAGCTGATCATGATCTTCATCGGCCTGGAGATCTCTTCCATCGCGACCTATATTCTGGCCGGATACCTGCGCGACGACAAGCGCAACAATGAAGCGGCACTGAAGTATTTCCTGCTGGGATCGTTCGCTACTGCGTTCCTGCTTTACGGCATCGCTTGGATCTATGGGACCGCCGGCAGCACGAATTTGAGCGACATCCGTTCTTATCTGCTGACGCCTGGCTCGCAGCGCAACGTCATCCTCGCCAGCACCTCGGCAGCGCTGATGTTCGTAGGATTCGCCTTCAAGGTGTCGGCCGCGCCGTTCCAGGTTTGGGCGCCGGATGTTTATCAGGGCGCTCCCGCCCCAGTGACACTGTTCATGTCGGCGGGCCCGAAAGCAGCGGCTTTTGCCGTTTTCCTGCGCGTATTCAACACCGCCTTCGCGCCCATCACTGACCGTTGGGAACCGTTCGTCTGGTCCTCGGCGCTGCTCACCATGATCATCGGGAACTTTGCCGCGCTGGCTCAATCTAACATCAAACGCTTGCTGGCCTATAGCTCGATCGCGCATGCCGGCTACGTTATGGTGGCCGTAGCGGCCCACAACCAGATCGGGATCGCCGCCGCGATGTTCTATCTGGCTGCCTACGCGTTCATGAATATCGGCGCGTTCGCGGTCATCACGCATTTTGCCCGTGCAGGCGAGAAATATGTCGACGTAGCAGACCTGGCCGGCCTGGGTTGGAAACAGCCGGGAACGGCCGCGCTGTTTTCGATCTTTCTGCTGTCGCTCATCGGCGTACCGCTGACCGGCGGCTTTTTCGGTAAATTCTACATCTTTAAAGCTGCGCTCGATGCCCACTTGGTTTGGCTGACGGTGCTCGGACTTCTAAACAGCGCAGTTGCGGCTTATTACTACCTGCGCGTCATCGTTGTCATGTACATGCAAGAGCCTGGCGAAGCGACAGCCACGCTGCAGCCGCTCGGCATCGGTATCCGGACCGCCCTTTGGGCATCCGCCCTAGGGACTCTGATCCTCGGGATCTTCCCCTCCACACTGCTCAACTTCGCACGAAGCGCCAGCGTTCTAATCAAGTAACACCCTAATTAAGTAACATCCGTTAACCATTAAGAATTGTAATTTATACAACGAAATCGGGCTCCCGCACATCCAAAGGATCGAGGCAACTGACATGTTCAACAAAACCGGATTCAAGGCGGTGGTACTCGGCACAGGGCTATTGCTACTGCCGGTGGCGGTTTTCGCGAGAGACGGCCACGGCGGTGGTGGGGGCGGTGGACGCGGCTTCTCTGGTGGAGGCGGGCACGCCTACTCCGGCGGCGGAGGACGTAGTTTTTCGGGAGGCGGTCGCAGCTACTCCGGCGGTGGACGTAGCTACTCCGGCGGGGAACGTAGTTACTCCGGTGGTGGCGGAAGCTACTATCGTGGCGGCGGTGGGGGCAGTTATTATCGCGGTGGCGGCGGTTACTATCGGGGCGGAGGCGGTTACTATCGGGGAGGCCGCGGTTACTACGGTGGCGGCTACTACGGCGGTCCGGCTTTATCGTTCGGTTTCTACGGAGCGCCTTATGCCTACGGCTACGCCGATCCTTACTACTATGATCCTGGGTATGCTTACCCAGCTGCTCCTGCTCCGAACCCCGGCTACTATGATAATTCCGGCTCCTACAACGATCCCGGATATTACAACAACCAGAATCCTGGATACCCTAGCGCGCCAAACGGAGGCGCCTATCCTCCCGCGCAGAACAACTGCAACCCTCCGGGCGCGTACGACCAAAACGGGAATTACCAGTACTATCCCGGCTGCCAAGTGAATCCTAACTATCCTAATTAACGGCGGCCGACAGTCCAAAAAGCCTGCTCACCCGATAACGTTGAGCAGGCTCTTTTGCATCTCGTCGGCTACCTTGAACACCTTCGTATTGGCGTCGAAGTTGTTTCGAGACTGCAGCAGCGACACCATGGAGGCGCTCAAGTCCACGACATCGGCACCCAGGGGCGAAACTGTTGTGGCGCGGGCGATATCGCTGGCGGCTTGATTCAACTGCGTCTCGGCTCGTGACATTCCTTCCAAAGCGGATGACATCGCTGGAATCTGCACGACGGGCCTCCTACTCTGCTTGCTTGATTTCTTGCTTAATATCCTCTTCGACCGGTTTGAAGAGAATTTGAGCCATTTCATACTTAAGGCCCTCGATCCCCTGGCCGGTCACGCTGGATATCTCATAGAAAGGCAAGCGCTTATCCGCAGCAAGCGCCCTTAGGCGCGCAATCCTGTCCGGGTCCTGCGCCACGTCGATTTTTGACGCAACCACCAGCATCGGCTTCTTGATCAGGTCTTCGCGAAAGCTGGCCAGCTCTTCCATCACTACCCTGAAATCCTCAACCGGATCGCGCCCGCTAGATTCCGATACATCCACCAGATGGACCAGCAGCCGGGTGCGCTCGATATGGCGCAGGAACTGAGTGCCCAGCCCATGACCTCGATGTGCGCCTTCAATCAGCCCGGGAATATCTGCCACCACGAAAGTCCGGTCATCGACGCTCACGACACCGAGATTGGGCTCTAAGGTTGTGAACGGATAGTCGGCGATCTTGGGATGCGCCGCTGAGATTCGGGAAATGAGCGTTGACTTGCCGGCATTGGGGAACCCGACCAGCCCGACATCGGCCAGAAGCTTCAGCTCTAACCGCAGGTGTTTCGCGTCGCCTGGCTTCCCGGGCTCGTGTTCGGTGGGCGCTTGATGGGTGGACGTAGCAAAGTGCTGGTTGCCTCGCCCTCCGCGACCGCCGCGCGCTACCAGGAACCGGTCGCCGGCCTCAGTGAAATCGTGCAACATCTCGCCGGTTTCGGCATCGTAGACGATCGTTCCAACAGGCACCGGCAACTCGATCGACTCCCCTTCCTTCCCGCTCCGATTGCTACCTTCGCCGTGGCGTCCCCGCTGCGCGGTGTGCTCGGGATTGAACCGGAAGTGGAGCAGGGTGTTGTAGTGTGTGCTGGCGACCATTGTGATGTCGCCGCCACGGCCGCCATCGCCGCCGCTCGGCCCTCCGCGCGGCACGTACTTCTCGCGGCGGAAGGCCAGACACCCGTTGCCGCCATCCCCGGCCTTTACGCGGATTTTGACTTCATCGATAAACATAGTGGTGGGTAGTCGGCGGTAGGTGGTGGGACCAAACGGTCGGCCCACTCAAAACTAGCAACCAGAAACTAGAAACCAGAAACTGTTAGCTAATCGGTTCTACGCTGATGAATTTGCCGGAACGGCCCCGGTCGCGGAACACGACGATGCCGGAGACTTTAGCGAACAGCGTATCGTCCTTACCGAGGCCGACGTTGTCGCCAGGTTTAAATGATGTCCCGCGCTGGCGAACCAGGATGGAGCCGCCGGTTACCAGTTCCCCGCCGAAAGCTTTGACGCCCAGGCGCTGCGCGTTGGAATCGCGCCCGTTCTTAGAACTTCCCAGACCTTTTTTGTGTGCCATATCGACCTATGCCAGAATCTCCGGACCTATGCCAGGATCTCGTTCACCTTCACCTGCGTGAAATTCTGCCGGTGACCGATGGTCCGCTTATACTGCTTCTTACGCTTGAACTTAAATACCAGGATCTTGTCGCCGCGTCCATGGGCGGCAATTGTGCCTTTCACGCGCGCCTCGCCGAGCTTGTCCCCAGTTAGAACTTCGTTGGAATCGTTCACCACGGTCAGGACGCGGCCGAATTCGATCTCGGCGCCGACATCGCCAGCGAGCGTTTCCACTTCAATCACATCTCCGGGCGCGACACGATACTGCTTGCCGCCGGTTTCTATCACTGCGTACATAACTATCCTTCGTTGAGCTTGAATTGTGGGCTAATCAGACAGATCAGAGCAAAACTGCCGTACCAGCAAGAGCCGTAAAGCTTTATGATACGACAATTTGATTGGCAACCGCAAATGCGAGGGGCGCGGTCATTCGCTGGCGAGTGCTCGGCGTACTACGGCTGGCTCTTTCGCTATGACAGTCAGAGACGCCCGCGCGGCCGAGTCCGGCTGACGCCCGCCCTGCTCCCACTCCTGCAAGGCGCGTTTACTGATGCCATAAGTCCTCGCGAATTCAACCTGCAACATTTTCACCCGCTTACGAATGGCCTTTACATCGATCGGCTTTGGCCAAACTTGCTCCAGTTCAATTTTGCCCCGATGGTGCGCCAGGACCTGCTTCATTCCCTCAATAAAGTCTGCGCCAAACGTTGTCTTTCTTGTGACCGCTTTCTTCGGCATACTAGTGCACTCCTTTCTAATAAGCCGTAACCGCAACTCCTTCTTCTCATCCGCGGTCTTCGTGTAACAACGCAGCAGGTAAATGCGCGTGGCAATCACGACATAGAGGTAGATGATCCTCCCGCCACCGCGCTTTCCTTTGCCGCCCGTCGCAACTTCCTCGCTCCCCCGGCGCCCGGTATCACATCTCCAGCATCGGGACGGTCGATCAGATATTTCGCCACAGCTTCGATGCCTGCCGATCCAATCAACTCCGTCGCCTGGGCCTTGAATTTCGACAATTGCAGGACCGTTATTTCGGGCGCATCATTCAACAATTGAATATACCGCATTGCGGTATACGGACGCGGGCTCCGTGTAGCGTTTAAACTTGCGGCCTTGCCTTCAATCACTAACCCACAGTGATAGAATCTCAGGTTGACTGACCGGCATGAGGGTTCTGAGTAACCAATGAACCTGGAAGGCATCCGCGCCTTGCTCGTCGAGGACAACCCGGGCGATGCTCGCCTATTCTTCGAACTGGTCCGCGAAACCGGCGCTGGATATCTGAAGCTCGAGCATGTCGACCGGCTCGATAAGGCGCTGGAGCGGCTCAGCAGCGAGCATTTCGACGTAGTACTGCTGGATCTCTCCCTCCCGGACGAACAGGGGCTCACCACCCTGCTGCGCACCCATGCTCACGCCCCCAAGGTCCCCATCGTCATCCTCACTGGACTCGATGACGAAGCCATGGCCGTAAGGGCGGTCCGGGCCGGCGCGCAGGATTACCTGGTGAAAGGCCGGGTCGATGGCGATCTGCTGGTCCGTTCCATGCGCTATGCCACCGAGCGCTGGCGCGCTGTCGAAGCGCTGGAGCGCCGGGAAGAACACTACCGCTCGCTTATCGAGCATTCGCTCGACCTTATCAGCATTCTTAATATCGATGGCACCATCCGCTATGTAAGCCCCTCGCACGAACGGGTTCTAGGCTATCCCTCGGACGATCTGGTGGGCCAGAATGTGTTCGGCTTCATTCATGCGGACGATATAGCTGGCGTGAAGGACGCCTTCGCGGCCCAAGACGGGTCGGCCTCTCTGGAATGCCGTTTCCGGCACAAGGATGGGACGTGGCGCATGCTGGAGTCCTTCGGGCGCAATTTGTCGCACGTGCCGGGCGTCTCCGGTCTGGTGGTTAACTCGCGTGACGTAACCGACCGCAAGCGCCTGGAAGAACAGCTCCACCATTCACAGCGCCTCGAGGCGGTGGGCCGGCTGGCCGGTGGCGTAGCCCATGACTTCAACAATTTGCTAATGGTCATTACAGGCTACTCTCAGATGCTGCTGGATGGAATGGCCCCTGGGGATACTGCACGCGACGACCTCGAACAGGTCGTTAAGGCTTCCGAGCGCGCTACCGACCTGACCCGCCAGTTGCTGGCCTTCAGCCGCCGCCAAGTGGTGCGCCCCGCAATCCTTAACTTGAATTTGCTGGTGCGTGACATGGATCGAATGCTGCGCCGGGTAATCGGAGAGGACATCGAATTGGTTGCGAGCCTTGCTCCCGACCTGAAAACCGTGCGTGCCGATCCGGGGCAAATCGAGCAGGTGGTTCTGAACATTGCGGTAAATGCGCGTGACGCTATGCCTAACGGCGGCAAGCTTACGCTCGAGACAGCCAATCTCCAAGTCACTGACGAATTCGCGCGCATGCGGCCGACGCCAAAACCCGGCCATTACGCCATGCTCTCAATGGGTGACACGGGCTTTGGTATGGATGCGGCGGTGCTCTTGCGATTGTTCGAGCCTTTTTTCACCACTAAAGAGAACGGTACCGGCCTGGGGCTCTCCACTAGCTACGGGATCATCAAGCAAAGTGGCGGCGACATCTGGGTGGACTCGAAACCCGGGCAGGGCACCACGTTCCGGATCTATCTGCCGGTGGCAGAAGAGGCAACCGAGCCGGTGGAAACGCCTCGGGAGAGCGCGGTGCCGCGCGGCGCGGAAACCATCTTACTCGTGGAGGATGAGGACGGCGTGCGGCGCGTAGTGGAGACCATGCTGACGCGGCACGGCTACAACGTGCTTTCTTCCGGTTCTTGCGGGGATGCCATGGCGCTGGCGGAGCGCTACGCCGGACCCATCCATCTGCTGATCACCGACGTCGTGATGCCGGGGATGAGTGGCCGCACCATGGCCGAAAGCTTGATCGCACAACGCCCGGAGACCAAGGTACTTTACGTTTCCGGCTACGGCGGACCCATCGAGCCCGAGACGACCACCGGCTTCCTGCAAAAGCCCTTTACTACTGAAGAATTGGCACGCAAGATCCGCGAGTTGTTTCCCCAAACACCCTAGCATCAGCGTGCGGATTTGTGACCTTCGATCTTTACTCTTACCGGTTTACGCTTTCGGCGCGCGATCCGATCTGCTTTCCGTCTGGAATGCCCGGCAACATTTTGCGAGGGGCTTTGGGAAGCGTGCTGCGCAAGATAGCATGTGTGCCGGAATGCCCGGGCCAAGCTGGGCGGGACGTTCGCGAATGCGAGCGACGAACAGAGTGCGCTTATGCCCGAATATTCGAGCCGGCGGCTTTTTTATCAGGCCCAAGGGGCATCGAACCGAGTGGCCTTGCCAACTGGCCTCGGCCGTTCGTCCTGCGTGCGGCTCATTTGGATGGCCAGACCATCGGGCCGGGACAGTCTTTCTGGTTCGATGTAAACGTCTTCGAAACGCGATATCCGGTGGTCGAGTATTTCGAGCGGGCTTTTCGAGAGTTGGCCGCAGAGGGATTGGGTCCGGGACGCGGCCGTGCTGATCTGCTTTCGACCGAACTGCTCGGCCCCGTCTCCATTCCGCTGGAGGCCGACTGGACAGCAACGCACCGGATTCGAGTCGCGTTTCGAACGCCGACCGAGTTGAAAAATGATGTCGAAAGCGCGATGAAACCCGAATTTGGAATCTTGTTCGCGCGTGCTCGCGACCGGGTGAGCACCCTGCGGTCGCTTTACGGCGGGGGACCCCTGGAGATCGATTTTGTGAGCCTGGGCGAGCGTGCCTCGGTGATGCGAATGGTCGACTGCCAGGTGCGTCACCTGGCGACCCGGCGCCGAAGCAGCCGGACCGGCCAGTCTCATGGCATCGGTGGCTTTGTCGGATGGGCCGAGTATGAAGGCGAGTTGAGCGAGTTTCTTCCGATTCTTCAGGCCGCCCGATGGACCGGCGTCGGGCGTCACTGCGTTTGGGGAAACGGCGAGTTGCGAGTCGAGAGGGTAGACCACCTATAATGATTCGGTGGCAAACATCCCGATTGGAACAAATGGCGAATCTTCGATCGTCGTTAGTGACGAAACGGCAGTCAGTTTCCTGGGCCTTGACAGTGCGCGCGTGTTGGGAACCCCATTCCTGATCTTTCAT
>Ga0210401_10001472_pt1 | contig 27255 bp, 32 predicted proteins | sample IncBWH32MmetaG_FD_150866 | JGI IMG/M metagenome (GOLD analysis project Ga0210401, IMG submission 150866) | Forest soil microbial communities from Barre Woods Harvard Forest LTER site, Petersham, Massachusetts, United States - Inc-BW-H-32-M | ecosystem: Environmental > Terrestrial > Soil >...
TGTCGACAAAGACCGTAAAAAACGAACGACGCAAGCTGGCGGCAAGGTTCTTTAACAACATCGCCGTCGGCTGCGTACTCCTCGGGTTGATCGGCCCGATGGCGACCGGAAGGTTTGCACACTTTTTCACGATCGAGTTTGTTTATACCGAGGGCGCGGCGTGGGCGTTAGCCGCCGTGCTGCATATGATCGCTCGCTGGCAGTTATGGTTTTTAGAGGAGTGAGTGCGCCCGCGCAAAAGAAGTCCCGACCAAGCCACGCGAGCCGTCGGGACTAGTAGAGCTCCAGATTAGCTTGCACGCGACACGAGCGCGTTGCCCTCGTATCTGAGGACAAGCTCTCGGCTGCGGTGATCCGCCAATCGACGGATCAAGTGCTGCTTCGCGCGGAAGTATCCGACCTGCCGGGTCGGGATTTCAGCACACCAGCCAATTGCCCCATAAGGTAACCGAGCACGGCTCCCAAGATGGCGGAGACGACGGTAAGGAATAGCGGATTGGAGTTGTCCGCGGCCGTCAGCGCATCCAGCTTTCCCGCCGACAACGTGTAACCCACCAGCGCGGCATACCCATAGACATTGGCGGGCACGCACGAGAGCAGATCGGTGGAGGCAACGATAACAAGAAAGAAGACCGTTACTCCAACGACAATGGCCGGCCACACGGTTCCCAATCCCGGCACTGGCACTTTGGCGATGATGAGAAGCGCGATCCAGGCGACGATGGCGCCATAGATCATGCCGACGATCGTCTTGCTGAGCGCTTTAGTATCGCCACCCGCAGCAAAGAAGCACCCTGCTGCGATGAAGCCAACCCAGACCAGAGCGAAGCCGCCCAGAGGCCCGAGCGCGATGAAAGCCCAAATGCCGCCCAGTACGGCGACACTCACTGATAGCGCGAGTAATTCCGTCATGGCGTCCCCCATAGATTTCGTGTTGCGGGACCGCGCACTTATCTGAAAATCGCTTTGTTTCTTTGTTTTAAGAAACGCGTCCCTCAACAAACACTAACATGATTTCGGCACCGGTGCATTGGTGAAATCATCGCAGCGCCGGCCTTGTGAATTTGTTGCAGCGCAGCAGCTTCTAAATTCATTTGTCGAGGAGGATCGCAATACCTCTCGCACGGCGCGCGTTATACTTGTTGGTGAGCATCGGTATCCAACCTGACAAGCAAACCCCGCTACTCGGCTACCTAAGCTCCACGCCGGGCATCTATCAATCAACCCCTCACAAAATTCGCAATCGCGAAGGCCCATTGCGCGCCGGCGCCCAAACAATTCCCTCCCTCACCCTGGCGCTTGATTTTTAGAAGCGCTCCGCACCACGCTATCAAACAACAATCACGTATCGCGCCCTACGCTTGCAGGACCGCCGGCACTCAGCTGATAAGCCGCGCCAATAAGAAGCAGCGCCAGCACGATTGCGCTTCCCCAAGCATTGGCATTCAGCCACCCTGCCAAGGTGGCCCAGATTGTTATGACGATGTTGACGATGAGGCCGACCATGCTGCCTATGAGAACGCTTCGCACCGCACGCCAATCTTGAAAATCCCTCGCAAACCACACGATTAATCCCCACGCCAACACGGCAGCACCACAAAACCGCAGATACAGCACGGCGCGCGCCTCCGCAAAGCTACTGAAAAACAACGACGCTTGTATCGGGATTATCAGAAAGGCGAGCGCATAAAGGATCGCAACAATCGCAGCAATCGTTAGGTAAAGCCTGACGCTCATGATTTCCTCTCCGAAAGTTACGAGTGTTTGTTGATCGCAGCATAGCTTACAACAACCATCGGCTCTAGCCGCCGACGGGCCTCGGAAAATCCCCGGCAAAGCCTCGATCTACGCCTGATCGAGCAACAAATGTGAAGTCCGCCGGGTTTGCACCCCGTCGGAGGGCTTTGGGGTTTTCACGCGTTTCAGCCGCGCGCGGCCGAAGGATCGGCCTCGGCCAGGCCGTCCTCCTTGTGGCGAACGTACAGGGGCTTCTCCCGTTGAGGTCAGAAACCTTCCGCCACATATGAAAACCGGGGCCGTGATTGGCCCCGGTTTTGGTTTGGTCGATATCTTGGAACGTGAAGCCGGTTATTTGTCCGTTTGCGCGGCAACGACGGTCGGCTCGGCGGCCTTCTCTTGCTGCGCGGTCGACGTTTCAAGCGCGTGGCATCCGCTACCGTCGCAAACCACAGCGGTCGAGCTTTCAGCAGCCGTGGTGTGCGTGGCGTGATAATCGCAGGCGAGCACCGGCGTTGCCCCAGCGAAAACCAAGGCGGCGATGAGCATGGTCGTCTTCATGGCTGGCCTCTCGGGTGGCAAGACGAACATATAATATAACACAAATGGCCAAAATTGAAAGCCGTCCGCGCCGCTCGCCAACGGGTTGATCTGGCTCAGGTTCCTTCGGAGGTGGATTCCACCATTTTTTATTCGCGTTCAGAGTAGCGGCCGTTGCGGGAAGGGCGCGCCCCATATGCAGCCGAGCTTTGATCCAGCTCAAGGCAGCATGCCGAACTCCGCCTAGTGTTCGTTTGGGAGGACGGGCGGTGGACCTAACATGGAAGACAGATATTGGATCGCGTTGTTCAAGGAAGGTGGCGAGAGCGCGGGCGTTGACCGCGAACTCGCCCGCGAGCATTGGCTCAATATTGCGCAGTCAAAATACAAGCAAAGCGCGGCATTGTATCCGAATCGGATCGTGATGTTGTGTGACCGGGCTACGGTGCTGGCGCGCAGCGATCGAACCCCCGCATACACCGCGATGCGCCGCGCCGGATGAGCGGATTGGCAACCGGAACGCCCGCCCGACGCTATTGCCTCCCGCCCTGCAGCTTGCACACGTCATCGTGATGGAGCGTATCGTGATGAAGCGCCAATAGTTGCTGGCGGCTGAGCCACGACGGGTCGACGAGGAAATATTTGAAAAAGGAATCGCCGTCGCCGGTCTGCAGCGGCTGGCCGCACATGAGGCAGTCGATCTCGGCGTCGGTGTACGTATCAGTCTGAACCTGAACCACCTGGTAGGCCGTTCCACAGTGCGGACATTTCAAATCGAGTGGCTTTTGCATCGGCGCCTCCAAAGCCACCCTATCAAACGCACCACGCTTGCACTAACGCAATTTCTGCCCGGGACCTATGAGCCGGACACACGACGCAATTGATATGCGTCAATGACGCTCGATACATCCGATACCAAGTTGCGTCGCCCGCAATATCAAGCGGGTAGGTCTAACCCGAGACGCGCGAAATCTTGATGCACGGGGTCGCTCCCCGAAATGTGCTCGAGTGACGTCCGTCCGTTAGGCGGAGGAGCCGGGGGTCGCGCCCCCGGCTCGCTCATCCACGCGACACGACAATGCTTCCGCTATTTTTGGGTAAGAACGTCTTGCGCGGTATTGATTTCACCCGTTTCCGCCGGCGGCGCCGCGACAACGCGATTTCGCTTGCAGATCACTTTCACGGTCTCGCCTTCGTTCAAATCACGGCCGATCGCGCTATTGGCCAGGTAGGCTTGGCCGTGCATGAGGCATGCAACCGGGCTCGCGAACGTCTCAGGACTGCGCAGCACCTGCACGGCGTTTTGCTCCGTGCAAGCCGCCGTGTCCGAGACGGACGAAAGCGAGCAAATCAAAATCAGGGCAGTCAGCATCTTGTTTACAAAGGCTTTTTTTGGGAGGGGTCGTTCAAAGGGCCGCAAGGACGCAGCACCCACCGTGCGCAAGCAAGAACTACGCCAACTTGCCGGTTTAGGTGAGAAGCTTGACGCTGAATCGAACAGGCAGGAACGATGCTGTACCGCAGACACGGCTGAAAGCGCCGAACGCACGACAGCATCAGGGATGTGCGCGATCAATGATCCGAATCACACCTTGGCGCACCTCAGGCGCTATGGGCGCGGCTGCGCGAGACTGCAATAAATGTATGCCTGTGCAACGGGACGTATCTAACCTATAGTTGAAAGCAATCAGCCTTTCTCCGAACGACGAAGCCGATTTGTTGCGGAGGGATGCGATGCGATTTCCATCAATCGCGCTCTGCATCGTCTCATTGTTGGAGGCTGCATCGGCCGCCTTCGGCGCGGATTTCACGCGCGCTGAGGTCGAGTCCCTGCTCGCGGCTGCGCCAGAAAGCCCACGGCCAAGCTTCGCCGGCCGCTCGCTGGCCGGATTGGACCTTCACGCGCTCGATCTCCATGAGGTCGACTTTGCGGCTTCCGACCTATCGGGAGCCGACCTGTCCGATGCGGACCTGCGCGGCGCCAAGCTCGTGGCAACGAAACTCATCGGAGCCAAGCTGCCTCGCGCCAAACTCAATCTCGCCTGGATCATGCGCGCGGATTTTTCGCACGCCGATCTCTCGCAATCGATCCTCGAGACGCTGGTCGCTTCAGCCGGAATGGAAACGCTGCCGGATGAGGCCGCCAAGTTCGTTGGAGCCAATCTCTCCGGGGCCAAGGTCACGGCGCGCTTCAGTCTGGACGATATGCGCGGCGCCGATCTTTCTCACTTGAAAGCATCGGTGGACATGCGCAATCAATCGATGGGATTGATCCGCACCGATTTCTCACGCGCCGATCTCGCCGACGCCAATTTCGAAGGTGCGGAATTGGCTCATGTGAATTTCGAGTTCGCCAAACTTCAGCGCGCCAATTTTTCAGGAGCGGATCTGTCGAACGCGGATTTCGCCGGCGCCGATCTGACGGACGCCAATCTGACCGCCACCAAAACGACCGGCGCGAAATTTACCAGCGCATCTCTCGACGGCGTGAAAGGGCTTTCGCCGCGATAGCGCGGCGGCAACTGGTGCACGTTCCTGCGAGGCTCCCCCAAATGAAACTGACGATGGCGACGCTTTTGCCCCCTGCTCTGCTCGTTGCGTTCACTGTGATGGCAGCGGCCGCGGAAACTCAAAACCGTCCGACGCGATTCTGGAATCTGACCAAGAACACAATTTCGGAGCTCCGATTGGCGCCGGCGGGCACGACGAATTGGGGCCCGGACCAGTGCAAGAACGACAAGGACGGCAGCGTCGAGACGGACGAGCGGTTGCGTATAACCGGCATAGCTTCCGGACATTACGACGCAAAATTCTCCGACGTCACCGGCCGCAAATGCATCATTCGCGATATCAAGATTGAAGCGGGCGCGGTCTTTGCTATCGAGGAGAAAGATCTGACATCCTGCGACCGCTGAGCGGCGTCTGTCTGATTGGCGACTCAACTCCTTCTTTGATGCACAATCAATCCGCCCAGCTTGCCTGACCGGATGTCGAGGACTAGCTTAAGTTGCAAACCCTTCCCAGGAAGGCGACCAATGATCTCCCGACGCAAAATTCTCGCGTGTGCCGCCATCGGTGTGATTGCATCGGCGAACCAGGCTTTCGCAAAAAGCAGCAAGCCCTCCCCGGTGGAGCGTTTCGATACCGACCACGACGGCACCGTGGACCTCGCCGAAGCCAAGAAAGCCGCAACCGAGACTTTCAACAAGCTCGACGGCGACAAGGACGGCACGCTCGATCTCAAAGAACTGGGCGGCCGCGTGAGCCGCAAAGAACTTGCCGCCGCCGACGGCGACCATGACAAGACGCTCGACAAGAACGAATATCTTGCTCTTGTCGAGCAGCGGTTCAAAGCCGCGGACGCGGACGGCGATGGCACCGTCAATGCGGCTGAACTCGGTACTCCGGCAGGGCGTGCCCTGCTGCGGCTTCTGAGCTAGCGGTTAGCCGTCGGCAAAATCGAATTTTTGCGCGATCTCGTGGCGGATGGCGGCGATCTGCTCCGGCGAACGGACAGTGCGTGGACATTCGATCCGCACCTCGGAAAGCACGCGCGCAGGCGACGGCGATAGGAGGATAATCCGGTCAGCCAATCCGATCGCCTCTTCAACGCTGTGCGTAACAAGAAGCGTCGTCACCGGCTGGCGGGAAACGAGCTCGACGAGTTCGGCGCGCATGCGCGCTGCAAGCTTGGCATCGAGCGAGACGAATGGCTCGTCAAGCACCAGCAGATCCGGCTTGACGGCAAATGCGCGGGCGAGCGCGACGCGGCGGGCGAGACCGAGTGAGAGTTCGCCTGGATAGTGAAGACGATGCTCGGACAGTTCGAGCGTGGCGAACAACTCGCTGAGTTCTGTCTCGCCTACATGCGGCGCCACGAGCCTCACGTTTTCGTCGACCGAGCGCCAGGGCAACAACCGAGGCTCCTGGAAGACGACCCCCAGCTTGCCGTGTACAGGCAACCGCACGCTGCCCTCGAAATCGCTGTCCAGTCCGATGATAATGCGCAGAAGCGTTGTCTTGCCGCATCCCGATGGACCGACCAGCGCGGCGACCTCCCCATTCATCAGGGCAAGCGAGATCTCGCCGAGTACGTGCAGCCGCGCGCCGGAAGCGGCGCGATAGCACTTTTGTTTGATGTTCACATCAAGCTGGCTTGAGACGCCAGCGCGAGACACGTCGTTCAATCGGCTGCACCAGAAAGGTTTCGATGGCCAGCATCACAGCGATGAAGACCAAAGCATAAGCAAGAATGCGCGTGACGTCGAATAGTTGAAATGCCACACCGATCTCGAAGCCCACACCGTTCGGGCGGCCAAGCAATTCCACGATCAGCGCGATCTTCCAGACCAGCGAAAGGCCGGAACGAGCGGCCGCCGCGAGATAAGGCGCAAGCTGCGGCAGAACGAGGTGACGCAGCTGCAGCCACCTGCTCATGCGGAAGACCGTCGCCATCTCGGTCAGTGTGTGGTCGAGCGCGCGCGCCCCTTCGCGCACCGTGACTGTCGCGATCGGCAGTTTGTTCAGCGCAACCGCGACGATCGCGGCGGCTTCGGTCAGGCCCGCCCAAACATAAGCGAGAACGATGATCACCAGCGCCGGCAAGTTGAGCAACACCAACAGCCAAGGATCCGCAAGCTGATCAAAAGCCCGAATACGGCCCATGGCGAGGCCGATCACCGTGCCGAGCGTCATCGCGATTGCGAAAGCGACCGCGACGCGCGCGAGCGTGACGCCAAGATTAAAGGCGAGCGCACCGGAGCGCGCCTCGTGAACGACGGCGTACCAAACCGTTTGCGGCTCCGGCAAAAGCCGCGTGCCGACGAAATGCGAGGCGGCGACCCAAGCCGCCAGCAGGAGCGCAATCGACACAAGCCGCAGCGCTAGGTTCATTCGTTGGATCCCGGCGTGTAAAATGCGTCGGGATCGAGCTCGGATGAAGGTCCGACCAGATCCGTCCCGCCAATCGAAACCAACACGCGATACAGATGCCGCGCATCAGCAAGTTCGTCGGCCAGAGCCCGCTTCGGTATCCCTTCGCGAAACCGCCGACGGAAAACCTCAAGCGCGCCAGACTCGGTCGTCCCGATCCTCGGAGCGAGGCGTCCCCACTCGGAAGGCGTGTCGGCAAGGAGCCATTCGGCTTTGCGCATCACCGCTAAAAAGCGGTCGAGCAGCGAACGATTTTGCGCAGCCCAGCCACCGTCAAACACATAGCCGACCATGGCCACCTCGCCGGCGGCACCGAGGCTTTTCACGACGTCCTGCATGGGAATAGCCGGACGCATGCCCTGCGCCTCGAGCGCGGCGGCGAAGTTCCAAAAAGTCAGCGTGGCATCCGTCTCGCCTTGCAACGCCTTTTGCGCAAGCAGCGGAGGCGCGCCGTAAACAATCGACGCCTCGGATTTAATGTCAATACCGGATCGTAGCGCCGAGGCTCGGAGCAGCAGCCAGCTTTTGTCGAGCGGTCCACCGGCAACGCCAAGCTTCTTGCCTTTCAGATCGCCGACATTTCTGATCGGCAAATCCGCCGTGACCATGACGGCGCCAAGCGCGGTCGAATACGGATAGAACATCAGATTGTCGCCCAGTGCACGTTCGCGCGCGACCCATAGCCAGTCGGAAACGATGACATCCGCCGCGCCCCCTTTCAGGGCGATCTTGACGGCTTCCGTGCTGGCGAGCTCGATCACGTCGATGGCGAGGTTGGCCTGCACGTCAAGGCCATGGGCGCGAGCGACTTCGAGCTCCCAAGCGAGCGTGCCGGTTTTCAAGGTAGCGACGCGAATATGATCGGCAGCCCGCGCATGCGACGAGCCGATGGCGAGCAGGCCGAGCATCACGGCATAGAGGCAGCCCCAAAAGCGTGCGGCGGCTGTGGCGCTACAGTGTTTTCCGATCCCTATTCTGCTCATTTTATGAGACGGCCTTTTTGTTCATATGCGACCGACGGTCATTGGCAGATTTCGCAGCCTCCTTTCCGTTTGCGTCGCTGTCCGACATGCCTTGTGCGACGTCTGCCAAGACTTGCGAAAGATACGCGCTAAGTCGAGGATGAAATCGCCAAATGGAACATTTTCATCCGCCGTTGGTTATGGTAAAAGTTTTCGCGCGTTCCGTTTGAGCTTACGTCGGCTACGCAACAGCCAACACCGTCGCGCAACACGGTCGCAAGAGGAGGACGTCACATGGCCTGGACCACCCCTACGCTTGTCGAGATCTGCATCGGGCTTGAGATCAACGGCTATTTGCCGGCCGAGTTCTGATCGCATTGGCAAGAGTGATCCTCCGCCGGCGGATGCTGCGTCACCTGCCGGCGGCGGTTATTTGTGCGCCTGTCCACTATGCCGCAGGCTGCCCGCTGGACGCGTAATAGTGCCGAATTCGCTCCATCAACCAGGTCCAAGCCTCCTGCTCAGCCGCTGAGGCGGTCTTGCTGACCGCGATTTCCAGGTAGGCTATCTCGCGCTCGATTTTGTCGCGCGGCAGCATGTTCAAGCGGCTCACGAGAATTGACGCCTCGATCACGGCTGCCTTGGCGCGGTTGAATCCCTGGAATGGCGCGTGACCGACATTGCGCAGGACGCGACAGTGGAAGCGCGGCCTCTGCTCGTCCTCCGTCGTATGAATGACGGCAAGCTCGGCGTGGGCGAGCGCGTTCGCCAGACGCGGAACGGAAATTTCCCCGCATGGAGCCGTGGGCCATTGCGCCGCGCGCCCCGTCAAACATCCGGCAAAAACACGAACGTCGTCGGTGAAATTGGCCACTGCAAATGGGACCTCGCGCAAATTGTCGAGCGTCACCGAGGGGTGGAACGGCGCGATGATCCAGCCGTCGTGTTCCGCGATGAGTCCGATCGGAGCGAGATGAACCTGCCCTGCCCTGTTCATCGTCGACACGACGGTTTCGCGTATCATCGGCATCGGGCTACCTCTTTCTAGCCCGCAGAGTGTGCCCGGGTTCAGCCAGGCGTGTGAGATCTTCCACCGGAGAATCGGCAGCGGATCCCCAATCGAGCGGAGAATCCTGGGCGTAGCGTTTGCCGAGACGCCAGGCGATTTCCGCTTTCATCAACTCGGTACCGAGATAGAAGGCATGAGCGCCGTCGTGCTCTACGCCCAGTTCGGCGAACAGTGCCATTGCGTCTTGCGCGACGCGATGGATTCTACGATTGAAGACGTGAATACCGTCCTCGGCGACTTCGATGCGGAAGTTGGCATCCTTGACTTGACTGGCAAGCTCGGCAATTTCGCCCGGTGAATTTGGAAATGGCTTCTTGTCATGCAGGGCGAGCAACGCTGACCCGTAACCTTTAGGCAGGCTTGCGTCGTCTCGCGCGGCGAACATGAGGCGCCTCGCCGCATCGTGCTCTTGTACAGTACGGCGCGTGTGGGGACTGACTTGCACGACGAGAACGTTCCGGATGAATAGCTCCGAGCAAATTCCGAGCAACGCGGCCGTGAGGCCGACAGAATCGACGTCGGTCAATTCGGTCAGATTGCCGGTACCCATTAGTATCTCGGCGGCTGGCAATCGGCGCCGCAGCTCGGCATAGCGGCCAAGCGAACTTGCAAATCCAAAATGGATCGGATCGAGAACCGGATCGAGAATTGCCGCAAGCCCGCGTTTGTCGGCCATCTCCGCGGCTTGCAACAGTGAGTCCACATCACCGTGGCGTGCCGGAACCAGAACTGGAACCGCACCCACTTCGTCGGCGATGTCTAAATTCGCCTCGGTCAAGCTCAGCAGAAAGCGCGCCCCCGCTTTCGCGCCGCGGCGCAATTCCTCGAGGTCGGCCGAGTCGACACTGACATCACAGCCGGTTGCCCGCACCGCGCGGACCGCGTCTTCGAGATGGGGAAATGGCGTATCCGGCAGACAGCCGATATCAATGACGTCCGCGCCGGCAGCCCGCATTGCCGCCGCGCGCGCGACAATCGTGTCCACGTCGAGTGTCGACGCATCGACGATTTCGGCGAAGATCCTGATGTCATAGCGGGACAGATCGACGCCGCGGCCGTGCCGTCCGAAAAATCCCGGCAGATCCTGCACTTCATCGGGGCCACGAACGAACGGGACGCCAAGTTCCGTTGTAAGCCGTTCGAGGTCAGCGCGACAGCGACCGGGCACCATCACCCGATCCGCGTCGATCGGGCGCGGCAGCCGGCGCAGGATGATCGCTTCCGTCATCAGCGCCGCCACTTTCACGCCGACATCGAGTACCGACCAGGCAAAACCAAGAGCATCCGTCTCGGCGAGGATTCTTTCCAGCCGTGGACGGGCGAGGTGCCCTGTCAGGAACAGAATGCGTTCAGCCATGCAGCTCGCGTTTGCGCCGGGCCAAGGCGAGTTCGAGGCCTTCAAGGGATTCGACGACTTCCGTCTTCTCGAATGCGTTCAGACGAGCGGTGTTCTCGAGATCGATATGACGCGGATAGACTTTGACCATTCCCTTAGGCGCTTCCGTCTCGAGCTCCGGCGCGGTATCGCAGGCAAAAACGATTACCGGCACGCGGCATTTTCCCGCTTGCGCAAAGACGTTGGTGACAAGCGTATCCGAAATGCCGAACACACATTTTGCCACCGTGTTCGATGTGGCCGGTGCCAAGATCAGCGTGTGGTACACGCCATAATAGAACAATCCGACCGGAGCGGCGCTGGCCGTGGTGTCACGAAAAATCCGGGCGTTTGCCGGCAGTTTAAATTCCTGGCGGTACATGCGCACGACTTCGCCGGCGGCCTTGCTCACGAACAAATCGACGTCGTCCAAGTCGCCCGCCATCCGCAGGCACTCCTTGAAGAAATGCCCGGACCCGGTCAGTGCCCAGCCCCAGCGCGGCGTTTTGAGCTCGGCCATTGGCTCGTTTCTTTCGATCCGCCGCCGCTCACTGGACCGCAATGCCCACGCTCGTGCCGTCGCGGATCGCGACCATTGTCGTGTTGTGGTCGGACGGTCCCAAAATGGACACGGGAAGCGGCCTCATCTGGAGAAATCGTGCAAACTCGTCGTCCACGATCCTCGCGGCAATCAAATCCTTGAGTCTTGCGGAGCCGGACGACAATTTCGCGTGCTTGACGATCCACAGCCGGCCGGCCCCGATCCTGGCCGCCAGCCAGGCGGCCAGGCTGTCGGACGTGACGCTCCATGACTGCGCGATATCCGTCGCCGTTAGAACCATTGCTGACGGCATCCAGACCGGGACGCGCTTTTCGCTCAGATCCCGCTGGATGGCGTCCGCGGAGTCCGCGAGCGAAAGCGCACTATTGAAGCTCGCCAGTGCGCGCCCGTATTGCTCCATGGCGAGCACAGCCATGTGATGCGCGGCCTTGTCGTCAAATCGCATTTGTGTTTGCGCCCGACGCACTGCGTCAGCGAATGGACCGCCTCCGGGAACGATCACGACCCGGCCGGCGCACGCCGCCAAGGTTTCGATCCAATCCTGCAAATAGTCCGAGTAGGCAAAGCTGCCGCCGAGCTTGACTACGATCGGACGATCAGGCGCCATCTATGTTGCCGCTTTCGGATCGGTTTCGACGCTGGCTGGATACAGATGACGAACTTTCGCCACGTCCGCACTCTTGCGGCGCACGATCTCGACACCGGTGCCGCCCGGCCCAACTTCGAGCTTTTCCACGCGGACAACCACACTCGTCACGCGCGGATGACTCAACAGGACGCCGGAAATGCGCTCGGCCAGCATCTCGACCAGCGGAATATGCTCGTCGGCGACGATCATTCGGATCGAGTCGGTGATCAGGTCATACGAAAACACGTCGCGGATATCGGCCGCCGCCCGATCGGAGCGCAGCACGCGAACTTCAACGTTGAAACGAACGTCTTGGGTCTTATTCCGCTCGTGGGCATAGGCGCCGATGCGGACCGGCAGGACGAAATCCCGCACGAACACCCGGTCGGTATCGACATCGTCCTTGCCGGGCGAATAGCCGCGTGCCGCAAGCAATCGATAGTCTATTTTTACGGGCGCGCTCTTATCCATGCCACCTGCGCGCGGATCGGCAGGAATAAGTGCCCGGACGACGTCGACAGCTTCGCCGCTGATGCAAGCGGATCTGTCCTTGTTCCTGCAAAGTGCGCGTCGGAAACCGAGCACATCCGGTGCGAGCAGCATGAGCCGCGGGATGTCGGGCGGCTCGAGTGAACCGGCCAATCCCGCCATCAGGCCGCTCGTCCGCGCCGCATGGACGAACCGACCGGCCGCGGCGATGTTCATGTGATCGAGCAGCCTGCCGCCGGTCTTGTCGGCCGTATCGATCATTGCGCCGGCGAAGCCGCTTTCCGCCATCAGCACCACGAGGGCTTCGTCGGCGCCCTGATCGGCGAACATGACGCCGATCAGGCTGGTGCGGGGCGCCAACGGCGCGAGCGCGCGAACGCAGTCCTCGCGCCTGCGGTCGGGATACAATCCGACCTTTACATAGTCCGCTCCCGCGTCAGCGATCGCCGTCACGGCGCTCACGACGACGGCGGGATCCATCTCAAGCTCGCCAGCGACAGCGCTCACCGACCGCCGGCGCGCCATCCAATCGACCGTTGCTCTTATCGCCGACGGCGCTACTGCGCCGAAGGCGCTGTCCGCGTTCTTCAAATCAATGATGTCCGCACCGTGCCGGACGGCGACTTCTGCCTCTTCGACGCCGGTCACGCTCGCAAGCATGAGAGTCATTCAGAAGACTCCCGCGCCCGGCGCCAAAAGGTATCTATCGACGAGCCAGTCGAGAGCGCGCGACCACGATTCGTCGGTGTTGCCCCGCATGTCCACGCTCTTGCTCCCGATGACTTCTCCAGTTCCAGCGTCGCGGACGACGATGTTCATGTTGAGAATGAGGTTGGAAACTTTCTGAACCCATCCAGTAACTGAATACTTGGCTCCCAGTTCGCTCGCGAACTTGGCATCACAACCGCCGCACGTTCGCAGATCTCTGGCGCGTGTGCGGTCGACAACACGCGCAACGTCCACGACATCGGCGCGCCCGGACTGCGCCAAGCGCTGCCGCATTTCGCGGTCGAGCCTCGCGAGCCGTGCGCCTTCATCGCCGCGCGGACCGTTTGTCGCACCTTCAATGCTTGTGTCGACAAACTCGAAATCAAAGACTGCCACTTTAGGCGCGGCGGCGTGGACGGCCGTCACCGTGGAGGCGATCGCTAGCGCAATCAGCGTCTTGAGCGGTTCCACATCGCGCCCTTTCGATCTGCCGTTTTTGTCTTTTTGATCGGGGACAGCTTATGGTTTAATAGTACCTGAAACGCGTTAGAGTTCCAATCACTTAACGATCAAAACGGGGGCGACGACGGGGAGTGGACGCTTGATCCGCGCTGCTTGTGTCGCGTTGTTCCTTTGTGCAGTGCTCCGGCCCGCAGCGGCCGCCGAGCCCCTCAAAGTTCCAATCGGATATTTGGTTCGTCCGGAGACCATCGAGACGATTTCGCTGCTCGATCAACCGGCCGCCAACAACGGAATTGCCGGCGCGCAACTCGCCGTTCAAGACAACAACACCACCGGCAGGTTTCTGAACCAGTCATTCTCGCTCGAAGCGATAAAGCTGGCAGACGGGGCCGATCCCGCGACGGCGGCGACCCAGCTTGCCGACCGCGGCGTCTCGTTTGTTCTCGCCGATCTCCCGGCCGAAGCGCTGCTGAGAGCCGCCGACGTGGGACGCGAGCGTGGGCTGATCTTTTTCAACGTTGCGGCCACCGACGACCGGCTGCGCCAGGAGGAATGTCGAGCCAACATCATCCACGTTGCGCCATCGCGCGCGATGCTCGCCGACGGACTCGGGCAATATCTCGTCTGGAAGCACTGGCGGCGCTGGCTGCTGGTCCTGGGTTCGCACGAGCCGGACAAGCTTTACGCAGCCGCGTTTCGCCGCGCAGCCGTTCGGTTCGGCGCCAAGATCGTCCAGGAGCGCGTGTTCGAGGATACCGGCGGCGCGCGGCGCTCCGACTCCGGCCTTGTGCAGATCCAAAGTCAAATACCCTTGTTCACCCAATCGGCACCGGCCTACGACGTGCTGGTCGCCGCTGACGAAAGCCAGATCTTCGCCCCTTACCTGCCCTACCGCACCAGCGAGCCAAAGATTGTTGCGGGTTCAGCGGGGCTTGTGCCAACGAGTTGGGACGCCGCGCACGACCAATGGGGCGCAATTCAATTGCAAAACCGCTTCGGGCGCATGTTTTCACGACGCATGACCGCGCTCGACATGCAGGCGTGGACGGCGGTCCGCATGATCGGCGAGGCGGTGGGGCGGACACAGTCGGCCGACGCGGCTAAGACCGTCGCCTACATCAAGAGCCCGGACTTCGCGCTCGCGGCGTTCAAGGGCCGAAAGCTTACGGTGCGCGACTGGGACCTTCAGTTGCGCCAGCCGATCCTCCTGGCCGACGGGCGCGTCGTCGTCTCGGTTTCCCCGCAAGAAGGCTTCCTGCACCAATATTCGGAGCTCGACACGTTGGGCTTCGATCGTCCGGAGACCAAATGTGAGCTGAAATGAGTGTCACCCAAAGTGAGCATCACCTGAAATAAATGTCGGAGATCAGACTCATGTGGCTGCGGCTCATGCTCGTCCCGGTGCTGTCGTTGGTGCTAAGCGCTGAGGCCGGCGCTTACACCGCATACGTTTCCAACGAGCGAAGCAACACGGTGTCCGTGATCGACACCAACAAGTGGGAGGTCATCAAGACGATCAAGGTTGGCCAGCGGCCGCGCGGTATCGCCCACACCAAGGATCAGAAATATGTGCTCGTCGCCGTCGGCGACGATGACACGATCCAGATGATCGATACCGGTACAAATCAAGTGGTCGGAACATTGCCGTCGGGCCCAGACCCCGAGCTGTTTGTCGAAGCTCCCGACGGCAAGACGCTCTACGTCGCCAACGAGGACGACAATACCGTGACGATCATCGATATCCCCAGCCGCGCTCTGGTCGGCGACATTCAGGTCGGCGTCGAGCCCGAGGGCATGGGGATAAGTCCGGATGGAAAGGTGCTGGTCAATACATCCGAGACGACCAACATGGCCCACTTCATCGATACATCGACGCGCAAGATTGTGGACAGCGTTCTTATCGATGCGCGGCCGCGGTTCGCGACCTTCAAGCAGGACGGTTCGGAACTGTGGGTGTCCTCGGAAGTCGGCGGAACCGTGAGCGTCATCGATCCGGTCAAGCACGCCGTCCGGCAAAAGATCGAATTCAAGATCACCGGCATGCGGCCCGAGCCGATCCAGCCGGTCGGCATCAATATTACCCGCGACGGCAAGACCGGTTTCGTGGCGCTTGGACCTGCCAACCACATAGCGGTCGTGGATGGCGTCACGCACCAAGTCATCAAATACCTGCTGGTGGGGCAGCGCGTCTGGCACATGGCGTTCACCCCGGACGAAAAATATCTCCTCACGACAAACGGTGTTTCGAACGACGTCTCCGTTATCGACGTAGCGTCACTCAAAGTCATCAACACCATCCAGGTGGGGCAATTGCCGTGGGGAATTACGATGTCCCAGCAATGAATTACGACGCGAGCAAGCCAATGAGGATCTTAATTCTTTTCTCCGTCTTTCTCGCCGGGGCATGCCTGTCGCTGTCGGGCGCGCGCGCCGCCGGACGATCCGACCAAAACTGGCCGTGCGCGCAGCCCAAGGTGCCGCAGATGTCGATTGCGGCGATCTGGGATGGCCCTTCAGTTGCCGATGTGGGCAATGCCTGGGAAGACAATCCCGCACTCAAGGATCTTGTGGTGCGACTGGCGGCACGGCGGACGCCGCTCGATGAGGCGCAGAAGGCCATTGCCGGTTTCATCACCGGCGATCCCGCGGAAAAGCAAAACAAAGCGAAGAAGCTGTTCGCGGGCTTGTTCGACACACTGAATCAGCAACGTGCCGAAGTGATTAGAGGCATCGAGCGGGTCGACCAGAAACAAAAGGATCTTGCCGAAAAAATCCGTTCCGATGTGGCGACGCTGCGCGAACTGCAGGACAAACCGGAGCAGGATCAAGCCAAGATCAACGCGCTTGCGGGCGAAGTCGAATGGAGCACGCGCATCTTCGAGGACCGGCGCAAGACGATCCGTTACGTGTGCGAGGTCCCAAGCGTCATCGAGCAACGCACGTTTGCGCTCGCGCGGAGCATCCGGCAGGCGCTCGACTGAAATGATCCGCGGGGGCGTCCGCTTCGCCCAGCCTGGGATGAAGCGCGGATCACTGCTTGGGCGTTGCCGCGTCACCCGCAATCGGTTGATCGTTCGCGTCGAGCAGAGGAACGCCGAAGTCCAGCAGCACCTTGTCGATAGCGTCGCGATTTTGCGCTATCAAAGTATTCAATTGCCGCTTCCAATTTTGATCTGACGGACGCACGCCCATCGTAATGCGGTAGACCATTCGTGGGCCGCCAGTGTCCTTCAACAGCAATTGCACATGCATCGGGACATTGGCCCGCGAGGCCCGGTAGCCGGCGATCGGCCCCCACAACACGGCGGCATCGATTTCGCCCGACGCAAGATCGTTCATCATCGCATCGCCCGACGAAGTGAAGCGCGTATCGACGACGAGCGGATATGGCTTGGCGTTGGCCATCAGTCCATCCGCGACCAGATAGGTTGCCGGCGGGGTACCGGCGACCACACCTAAGCGCTTACCGCGCAAGCGCGGATCGGCCAGCGTCGTGACGTCGTTGAGCGGATCGCCGCGTTTGGTCACCAGCGCATACGCGGTCTGATAATAGGGATTGGTGTTCTGCACCATATCGTCGCCTTGGGGGTAGCCCATGATGACGTCGCAGCGATGCGAGCCAAGGGTCATCCGCACAAAGCCTGTGGCTTGCGGATAGAAGGTATAGGCCAGCTTCTTGTCGAGTTTCGCTGCAAATAACTCCGCAAGTTTGTTCTCGAATCCTTCCCCTTTGTCGTTGGAGAAGGGCAAATTGTTCGGATCGGAGCACACCCGCAGCACGTTCGGATCGACGAGTTCAAGGCCTTCTTCGGCGGCGCCGCGCCCCTGCCCTCGCGATGCCACCGTTGCCGCAACCATCACGGCGGCGCAGCACGCGGCCGTCAAGAAGCGGAAACCAGCCGCTCTGACCATAGATCTCACCCTTCAATGCTTCGCGCCGAAGCATGTATCCTCCGCCGCGGATGCGGCGGCGGGTTTCTCCGCATGTTTCTCAGGCCGCCCGCGACCGACCGCGTCGTCAGCGCGCGCGCGCAAGTACACGAAGATATCATCGAGGTAACACATCACGTTCGCATTGGTGCCGAACGCCGGCATGACGTTTTCCTGGGCGCTGTTCACGTTCCTTCGGCCGCCTGCGACGACGGCAAGAAAATCGCTGTAGTTGAGCGTTTTCAGGGAGTCTTTGAGCGCGGGGGCATAAGTCGAGCCCATGCCATCGGGCCCATGGCAGACATGACAGTCCGAATGGTAGCGGCGAAAGCCGGAATACGTATGCCAGTCGACCGTGCCGTCAGCCTGAACCTTGTAGGTCGGATTGCCCTCCTTGTCGAAGTACTTGCCGTCTTCGTCCTTGACGGCAGCCGGATCTCCCGAGCCGTCCGCAGCGGCGAGCGACGACCAACACAAAGCAATGATGAGCGCGGCCATTGCCGCGCCAAACAATGTTTTCACGGAAAGGATCCTCGCGCGGCCAAGATGATCAAACCACCGCTCCGGCGCGTCGGTGAAACGCGCCGGAGCGATTTGTCATCAGCGTCGCTTCAGCCTTACTCCGGCAACGCGAAGACCGTGAGCTGCCCGCCAAGGGAGGTATAGTTGGAGAGCGCTGCATAGCCTCCGACCGCACCCAAGCCTGCGTGCGGATCGGTGAGGCCGGCCGCGAGGCCGATTCCAGCCCATCCGCCGACGCCTGACAACACCGCGACATATTGTTTGCCGCCATGCTCGTAGGTCATGACGTTACCAATGATGCCCGATGGGGTCTTGAACTTGTAAAGCTCCTTCCCCGTTTTGGCGTCGACCGCTTTCAGATAGCCTTCGAGCGTGCCGTAGAACACGAGGCCGCCGGCTGTCGCAAGCGCACCTGACCAAACCGAGAATTGCTCGGGAACGGACCAGACGATCTTTCCAACCTTGCCGTCCCAGGCGATGAAGTTGCCCATGTTTGATTCGCCTTTAGGCGGATACATCGCGAGCGTCGCCCCGACATAGGGCTGGCCCGCGGTGTAGCTCACCTTGAACGGCTCGTAGTCCATGCAGACGTGATTTGTCGGCACGTAGAACAGCTGCGTATCCGGCGAGTAGGCCGCCGGCTGCTCGTCCTTCGATCCGAGAGCCGCCGGGCAGATGCCCGTGTGGTTCACGTCCGGCTTCGAGGTCGAATACTCGGCCACGACTGTCGGGCGCCCGTAGTTGGCCGAGTTTTTGTTCATGTCGACGCCGCTGGTCCAGTTGACCGCCGGATCGAACTTCTGCGCAACCAGCAATTCGCCGCTCTCGCGATCGAGCGTGTAGCCCAAGCCGTTGCGGTCGAAATGCGTCACCAGCTTGCGCGCGCGGCCGTCGATCGTTTGATCGCTGAGGATCATCTCGTTGACGCCGTCATAGTCCCATTCGTCATGGGGCGTCATCTGGTAGACCCACTTCGCCATGCCGGTGTCGGGGTTACGGGCGAAAATGGTCATCGACCATCTGTTGTCACCAGGTCGCTGGCTCGGATTCCAGGTCGAGGGATTGCCCGAGCCGTAATACACCAAGTTCAGCTGCGGATCGAAGGCCATCCAGCCCCAGGTGCAGCCGCCGCCGATCTTCCACTGATCGCCTTCCCAGGTCCTGACGCTGGAATCCTTGCCGACCGGCTTGCCGAGATCGGTGGTCTTCTCAGGATCGACCATGATTTCGTTGTCCGGTCCTTCCGAGAAGGCACGCCAGACCCGCTTTCCGTCCTTCATGTCGTAGGCGGTGACGTGACACTGCACGCCGAATTCGCCGCCGGAAATGCCGACCAACACTTTGTCTTTGATGACGAAAGGCGCCGAAGTTCCGGTCTGGCCCTTTGATGCATCGCCGTTTTTCACCGACCAGACGACTTGTCCGGTCTTGGCGTCAAGCGCAACCAGCGTTGTGTCGGCCTGATGCAGGAAAATCTTGCCGTCGCCGTACGACAGGCCGCGATTGACTGTGTCGCAGCACATCACCGGGATGACATTCGGATCCTGCTTCGGCTCGTATTTCCAAAGGATTTTGCCGTCGTGATCGAGATCGAGCGCAAAGACGTTGTTCGGGAACGGTGTGTGCACATACATCACGTTGCCGATCACCAGCGGCGCGCCTTCGTGACCGCGCAACACGCCGGTCGAAAAGGTCCAGGCGGCCTGCAGCTTGCCGACATTCGCGGCGTTGATCTGCTTGAGCGGCGAGAAACGCTGCGCGTCATACGTCCGGGCCGGCATGACCCAATCTTTGGGATTTTCCGACATTTTGATAAGAGCATCATTGGCATAGGCGGATCCTGCGGCGAATGCCGCAACCGCGCCAAAGGTGCTGAATTTGAGCAGCAAATAACGCATCGTATGTCCTCCCTGCGACGGTTTGGGGGATGCACCGATGCGAACAAGCCCAACGCAAGCCTGGCCTCTCGGCGCAAACCCGTGCTTGGGAACAGATTTCCGACAGCGTGTCACGGCATCGGCAAGTCGCGAGGAAATATTTTTCTCTCGCCAGAGCCTAACCTACGAAGGATTTCGCCAGCCGTCCCTAACGAACTGGCGTCCTTGAAGTCGGAAACCAAAAATTATGTTACGCCCGACTTCGCAAATCCGCAACCTCAAGATTTTGTTCCGAGGCATTTCCATCTGAAACTTGTCCCATCTGAAACCTTGTGTCGGCAGTGTCAGCTTCGCGACACAAGAATTTGAGATTCTCATGCGCTTTTGCCCGCGGCGGGCAACAGATTGCTCGGGTTTGCGTCAAATCGGCGAGTCTGCATCGCGCCCGGCGTCAATAGCCAGCAGCCTGCTGATCAAAAACAGCGGACTTCCGCTTCTGCCTGGGCGCGCCGCAGATCGTCGACCGCGGCCCTCGCCTGCTCGGTCGAGCGAAACTCTCCGCCGAGGTTGCCGCGCACTTGAGCCATTCTCAGCACGGTTTCTGCCGTGACGTAGCGGTCGTACGGAACGATCGACGCGATAATATCGATCGAGCACGAACATTGCTCGAGCGAACGCTGCGTCTCACCATTGGCCTTCATGCATCCGAACACGTAGTCTGCGCGAACACTGGTCGAATAGTCGTTGAGATCGCCGGCCCGGACAGGCATGCTTGCGGCGCCGATTGCGAGGATGAGCGAAGCAATCGCCGGCAAATGTGCTGAATTCCGCATGCGGGCCTCCGAAGACGACGCTTCGACGCCGTTTGTGAGCTGACGTCACTCCGGCCAAACGTGTGCTCAGGCGCTGCTCTTTGCAAGCGACTCTTCGAGCGCCGCACGATCAATCACTCTCTCGGCGAGCGATGACCGGGAGGGGCGATTCCCCCGCTCCAGATCGTGTGAAAGATTTTGAGCGCGGCCACATGCTCAGCCACGTCGTGAACGCGAAAGATCGAAGCTCCGCCGGCCAGTGCGGCGAGGCTCGCGGCTATTGTCCCGACGAGCGTGCCCTCAATCCCGCCTTCGACCAATGAGCCCAAAAACGTCTTTCGCGAGACGCCGACGAGAATGGGACAGCCAAAATCGATAAGCTCACTGAGCCGGGCAATGACCTCGACGTTTTGCAGCGCGGTTTTTCCGAATGCGATTCCCGGGTCAAGGATAATCCGCGTGCGAGGGATACCCGCCTTGTCCGCCAACACCAGCGAATGAGCGAAAAATCGGCGGATATCGGCCACGATATCGATCGCGGCATCCTTGTGTGCCCTATTATGCATGATCACGATGGCTGCTTCCGCCGCAGCGACGGTCTCGGCCATGGCCGGATCCTTCTGCAAACCCCACACGTCGTTGACGAGAACGGCGCCGAGTTCGATTGCGCGGGCGGCGACACTTGCCTTGTACGTATCGATCGAGAACGGCGCCTCGCTGTCGCCGAGCGCTCTGAGCACATGCTCGACGCGCGCGAGCTCCTCTGTTTCTGAGACGGCAAGCCCGCCGGGCCGGGTCGACTCACCACCGACATCGACGATGTCGCCCCCCTCGGCGGCGAGCCGCCTGGCGTGCGACAGCGCCGCATCCGTCGTCATGAACTGATTGCCGTCCGAGAAGGAGTCCGGCGTCAGATTGAGGATACCCATGACGACCGGGCGGACGCCAATTTTAGCGAGGAATGCATCACGTTTGGCGCCCTGCTCCGCGCGCATCGGCCTTTTCTTTCGAATGCGGATACTCGCAATGATAGCTCTTAATGGTCCACTTGGGATGCTCGCCAATCCATTGCGCCAGATACGGCTGAGCGCTCATCACGCACTGTTTCAGCGAGAATTGGGAGCTGAATTCAAGACGCTGCTCTTCGCACTGGTCCGGATGCGCCAGAGCACAGACTGTGATGACGATCGCTATCAGTTCCATTTCCGGCTCCATCGAGATCTGCTTGATCTAATCACGAACTTGCACCGTACGATCAGATCAGCAAACAGCTAGTTCGGACTTCCGATAAATATCTCGCCTTTTCCGAGAACGGCCATGTCGCCGGCAAGCCGCTGCAACGGTCGCCTCAGCAGCATCGCGGCCTTTTTGCTGTAGGGATGAACAAATCCGGCCCAGAGGCGCATCGCCAGAAGCTCGTGAGATCCGCAATCCACGAACGTCGGCGAGATAGCCTCGCACCCACCCCCGAGAACGATGCTGCCGCGCTTCATGAGGTAGCCGGCAAGCGGTCCAGCCTTCTTCGCGACAAGAAGGGAGCCGGCGATCATACGGCTGCCTGCATAAGCGCCCGCTTCACCTTCGATGACGATGGTCCCGCGGCGCATACGATCGCCGGCGCGATCGCCGGCGCGGCCGCGAACAATGACGAGACCGCCGCGCATGCCGGCCATCTCGCCCGCCAAGGGCGCGGCGAGAAAAGCGCCCGTTGCGCCGCGAATTTCCAACAGACCGCCCTTCATGCCCGAAGCAGCCCACGGACCCGTATTGCCTCCGATCGTCAGACTGCCGCCGCTCATCAAACGCCCCGCCTGGGTACCGACGTCACCGTCGACGAAAACTTCTCCGCCGGTCATGGCGTACCCGATGCGGTCAAGGCGATCGCACGAGCCTTCAATGCGAATCCGCTCTGGGTCGCCCATCCGCAGACGAAACACATCGCCCACGCTGACCCGCCAGCGGGTAGTCTGCAGCTCGATCCGCTCGATCTCCGCGACGCTCCTTCCGGAAATCAAGTGCGGGACGAGCGGCGAAAGGTCGAGCCGCTGCTCGGGACGCTGCCGCAAAATGAGGGTGAGCGGCTTCATGGCAGCAAATCCCGCAAATGATAATGGTGCGGCCCGAGCTTGCCGCCGTAATTTCCAGCGCTAATGCGTGCCGCACCGCGCTTGGGACCGAGCTTGACGATAGCAGCAATGCCGGCGCGCATCGCGGCCGCGACTGCCTCCGATGTCAGTCCATCGATGACGATCTCAAGCACCGCGCCCGCGTCGGCATCGAGCGACGTCGTCACGGCGCCGCGCAGCGTCGGGCAATACGCATCGTTGGTCGACGCCAGCACGCCTTTGTATTTCGAGCCGACCTTGGAACCGGAACGCGCGATCCCGCCGGGAAAGGGCGCGATGACATCCGGGACACGGGCGATAGCCGCCGCCGCCACCTCCGCTGCAGCGCGTGTCGTCTCGGACGTGCGGCCGATGATGATGAGGTTGCCGCCGCCAACTGCTTTCTTCATGACAGCCGTCGTTGCTTCGCAAACAAATTCGCCGTCCATGACGGGAATACGCCAATAGTGTTTGCCGCCGAAACGTTTGGAAACCTGCCAGCCATCGCCGAAATAACGCAACGCATTGCCGAGCTTGAGCGCCTCTTCGCCCTCGATCCCGGCGTAGCATGCCGAACTCGGGCTTGTGAGCACGCACTGCCCTACCCGCGCTTGCAGCTGTTTTTGCAGCTCGGCGGTCGACGTCGCGAACAGCAAAACCCGCACGCCCGGACGCCTGTCCGGGGTCTGCTTCGCGGTCAGTTCGCAATCGATCCCGGCCTCACATCCGCAGCCGATCACCGAGGTCGCAAAGCCGGTCATGGTAACGGCCGCCTGCCGTGCCCAGCGCGCCGTATCGGCAGTGATCGTCAGCGCGGTCGCGCGCATGCCAAACGCTTCCGCGAACGTATCGTCGATCCGCACGCCTTTCACCGTCAGGACACGCATGGCACAAATTCGAACGGTTCCGGCCGCCCGAGCGCTTGTTCGGGGACGTGAAGAAGATCGAGGGCCAGACCGTAGCGTTCCTCATAGTAGGTTCGCATCCGGCGCGCGGTAGCGCGGTCGCGCTCAGGCTTGACAGTCAGCGCGCGGCCGAAGCGGCAGTGTATGATATGGCCGTCGCGAACGACAACCTCGCCGTCCTTGAACACGTAGGCTGCGGCGCGAAACATTCTGGCGCGATCTTTCGTATCTTCGTAGACGGCAACATCCGCCACCGCGCCCGGATCAAGACGGCCGCGATCGGCCAAACCAAGCAACTTGGCCGGTGCCGAGCGGGTCATAGTCGCAATCTCAGGCAGCGTATATTCCCGTGTGATCGATGCCAGCGTCGTCACCGCCATTGCGGCCTGCGGCAGTTCCGCTATCCATTGCGCGCGCAGGTCCCTGTTCATCAGCAGCGCGAAAATCTCCGGATAGGTGGTGAAATGGGCGCCATTGGGATGATCGGTCGTGAAGAAAACGCGCGACGGATCTTCGATCAACAAGAACAACTCCAGCCCAACCGCCCATTGCACCGCGTTATAGAAATCGTTGCGTCGGTAATTGTAGGGAACGATGCCCGCGCCATTCGAATCGCCATCGAGGATCAGCCATTTTCGCGGGCTGGCGCGTCCACGCGCGTTGAACTGACGCAGCACGTCGGACGAAATGGTCACGGTCTGCCCGAACATGACTTGGCCGACATCGACAGTAACGCTTTCGCTCGCGTTCACAGCTTCGGCCAGTAACGCGGCGGCGGAAGAAAAACCGCGGTCGCCCTCCTTGCCGTAGCCGTAGAACTGCAAATGGGCGAGATGCAGCGGCAGCCCTTCGGCGGCGGCGATAGTCGTCAATGCGGTCTCGACATTGCCCGCAAGTCCGAGATTGTTGCAATGCACGTGCAGCGGATGGGGGACGCCCAGCGCATCCACAGCGCGCTGGAGAGCCTTGACGATGGTTCGGGATGACATCCCGTAAGACGGCACGATGTCGTCGAATGAAAATGAACGCACATTGTCTTTGAAAGCTGCAGCGCCGCCGGCATTGACCACCTTGATGCCGAGCCCGCGCGACATTTCGAGTGTCCACGCCACGTAATCTTCGATCGCCGCATCCCCTTCTCCGGCTTGCAGCAGACCAAGCAGATAATCGTCATTGCCGAGAATGGTCAGGATCGCCTTGTCGATGATCGGCGTGTCGGCAAGCTCGATATGCGCGTGCAAAGCATAGTGCGGTGATACCGCAGGTTCGACCACCGTGGTAAATCCCATGGCGGCGTAAAGACATCCGGTTTCAAAGGTGGAGCTTCGCGCCCGAGCCAGCGGCACAGCGGCGGCGAGCGACGTTCCAGGCTCACGCTTCTCCGACAACAACAGCCGGGCGGTATTCACATTCCAGCCGGCGATATGGGAGTGAATGTCGATGGCGCCCGCCATGACGATCTTCCCGGCCGCATCATAGGTCGCGTCGGGACGCCCGCCCATCGGCGGCTCGACTATTCTGCCGTGGCGCATCCAGATGTCGCCGACCTCGTCACGTCCGTTCGCCGGATCAATGATGCGTCCTCCGGCAATGCGCGTCAGCATGCAAGCTCCCGGGTGGCGGGCAAGGCGGCGATGATACGTGCGATCACCTCGGACACAGAAATCGCGTCGCTTGGTTTCTTTGCGTCGACCGGTGCCAACGTACCGGTCGAGGACAGATATTCGACGCCCGCATGATCGATACCGGGGCAGCCAACCGCGATGTGAACGCGCGGCGGCTGTTTAAAGTTCGCGTCGCGCGCAGTCAGCGCGATCGTCGGCGGTGCGGTGCGCCATGGTGGCGCAACGCCGCGGTACGCGGATATCCAAAGCAAACAATCCGCTTCCCCCTCGGAAACCACGCGATCACCGTCGAAAATCCAAGGATCGTGCTCCGGAAATGCGCGCGCAAATCCTGTGCGCACAGGCAATCCCGTCATCCAAGCGCAAGTCTGGGTCACCCCGATGGCATTGTCGGCGGCTGGGAGCGTCAAACCGGAAAAGCGCGTCGCAGCGTTCAGATCGTTAAGCAAGCCGCACAACATCTCGATGGTCGGCGCATCGATTGCGGCCGCGGACCAAATGGCAACGCCAAATCGCGCTGCCTTCAGGGCGGTCGCGATTTGGTCAAGATTGCTCGATGGACCGCGTGTTTTGCCGATAGGCCTGTCGGCGAGGCGCGCGCGCAATGCGGCAAGGAGTGTCGGAATTTCCCCTTGCCGCCCTTTGATGACCACGGCAGAAGCTGGGACGGACCAATTGCTCGCGGGGCATATGCAATAAATCCGACGCTCGATCGGACTACCGACCTCGCCTCGCTGCGGGGCGGCAAACAATAGCGGAGGCAGTTCCCGCCACCCTCCGCCAAGGCCGGGCCCAATCAAAAGCAGCGTGTCGGCGCGCACGTGCGCTTCGGTGGGTGTCGTCGTGAACATGCCGGATGAGCGCATCACATCCAAATCGCGCAACACAGCGTCCGAATGCATGTGATCGACGATCGCGCCGATCCGATCTGCCAGCGTGATCGCGGCACGCGCACCGGCAATATCCGTTCCCAGTCCTGCGATGAGAGCGCATCGGCTCGATGCAAGGAGCTTTGCCGCCCCCTCGATAGCGGCATCGAGTGTTGCCGGCTGGCCTGCGATCCACGCGTGCTCCATCTTTCCGCTTCTCCATTGAAGACGGACGCAAGTGCCGGCCGGTCAGTCGTCGTATTTGATATAGGCGAAGCGTTGATCCTTGTTTGGCGTACCTTCCAGCGCTCCGCCTTCGCTGGCCGGTTGCCACTGGATGACGTCCTCTATTTTCTTTGCCAGCTCGAAGTCCTTATTGGTAATTCCTTTGGCGGCGTGATTTTGGAGCCGGACTTCGACCCAGGCGTAGGATGCGGTGATATCCGGATGGTGCCAAGCGGCCTCGGCAAGATGACCAACGGTATTGATCACCATGAGCGTGCCTTTCCAGCCATTGGTGCGATATTTGCGGCGGATCCAACCGTTTTCGAGATACCAGTGCGGCAGGTCGCGTTTCAATCGCTGCTGTATCTCTTCATCGGAATAGGTTCGCTCATTGTTGGCTTCAGCCATCGGCGTTCCTTTTGCTGGGCATTCCCGTTGCTAGTCTCGATTGTTCCGTCCCGATTGCCAATCGGGATTGGATGACGCAGTCTAGACTTGTCTTTGCGTTCGAAAAACCCGGCGCGTGCACAATTTCGGGAGCCGGCTCTTGGACGACGAGGTTTCACAGCCGTGCGCCGTTACCGTGACAGTTCCTGCACGGTTGCATCTCGGCTTTCTTGATCTCAACGGAGGCCTTGGCCGTCGCTTTGGCGGTATCGGACTTGCGATCGGCGGTCTGGGAACCCGCCTGACGATCGAAAGAGCTAGCACAAGCGAAGCCTCCGGCCCCGACGCCGACCGAGTCTCGCAACATTTGCAAAAAATCGAGCGATTGCTGTCGCTTCGCGGTGGACATCGCATAAGAGTTTCAGAAGTCGTTCCGGCCCATGCCGGTCTCGGCTCCGGCACGCAACTTGCGCTCGCCGTCGCGGCTGGCTTGCGCAGCCTGCACAACTTGCGGCTCGACATTGCCGGCGATGC
>Ga0210401_10001473_pt1 | contig 27242 bp, 21 predicted proteins | sample IncBWH32MmetaG_FD_150866 | JGI IMG/M metagenome (GOLD analysis project Ga0210401, IMG submission 150866) | Forest soil microbial communities from Barre Woods Harvard Forest LTER site, Petersham, Massachusetts, United States - Inc-BW-H-32-M | ecosystem: Environmental > Terrestrial > Soil >...
CGATCGGGAATACAGGGCTCTCGCTCGGCAATCTGCGGCTGACCGCGGCGGACAGCACGATCGCCGGCAATCTGCGGATCATCTTCGCCAGCGGGCGGGTCGACGGGTCGCTGATGGGCCGGCTGCCTGACCTGTCGCGCTGGTCGCGGCTTGCCGGCCGGCCGCTTGGCGGCAGCCTCGAGCTGACCGCGGGGTTTACCGCGGCCGGCGCCGGGCAAGGGCTCGACCTCACGATAAACGGAACGCGCCTTGCCGCCGGCGCCTGGGCGATCGGCCGGCTCGCGGTCAACGCACGGCTCGCCAATCTGTGGCGTCACCCCACGGGGTCGGGACGGCTGTCGTTGAGCGCCGTCCAATCCGGCGGCCTCGATTTCTCCACCGCGACCGCGACCTTCGCCAGCCAGGGCCCGGGCCGGTTCGCGTTTCAGGGCAGCGCCGACGGTCGTCCGCTGAGTGCCCTCTTTGCCGGCGAAGCCGGGCTGCTGTCCGACGGCGCCGATCTTCGCCTCGCCCGGCTGACCGGATCGCTCGGCGGCGAGCATTTTGCACTCGAACAGCCGCTCGACCTGCAGCAACGCGGCAGCGGCCTCGCCATGTCAGGCCTGGCGCTGCGCTTCGGACAAGGCCGGATTACCGCAACCGGCGCGCTCAAGGGCGAGGCGCTGGCCTTTTCCTTGAACGCCGCAAATCTGCCGGTCGCCGCCGCGGCGCGGCTCTTCGGTCACCCCGAGGTGCACGGCGATCTCTCGCTCGCAGCGAGCCTCGGCGGCAGCCTGCGCGCCCCGCAAGGGCGTTTCACGCTGAATGCGGCCCGGCTGTCGCTCGCCATCTCGCAGCAGGCGAAGACGCCGCGCCTCGGGCTGACGGTCGAAGGCGATTGGGATGGCCGCGCCGTCGAGGCGAGAGGCCAGGTGACCGGGCTGCGCGGCGACCGGATGGCGTTTACCGGCTCGGTGCCGTTGCTGCTGAACCCGGCGCCGATCGGGATTTCCGTGCCGGCGCAAGGACGGCTCGCCCTCAGCCTGCAAGGATCGGGCGAGATCGGCCACCTCGCCGATCTGCTGCCGCTCGGCGAAGACCGGTTGAGCGGCCAATTCGCCGCCGATGTGTCGGTCGGCGGCACGGTCGCAGCACCATCGGCGAGCGGTCAGTTGCGGCTGACGAATGCGCATTATCAGAATTTCGCGAGCGGTGCGGCGCTGACCGATCTGAAAGCTGATCTGGTGGGCGAGGGCGACCGCTTCGAGCTCGCCTCGCTGTCGGCGGGCGATGGTGCGGGCGGCTCGCTCGAGGCGCAAGGCAGCCTGGTGCTGGGCGGAGCCCTGGGGCCAACCGCGCAATTCTCCGCGAAACTCGCCAATTTCCGCGTCGCCGCGCGCGACGAGGCGTTGGCGACGGCAAGCGGCACCGTTTCGGTCAGCGGTCCGTTGGCGGCGCTCAGGGTCACGGCGCCGCTGACCATCGACCGCGCCGAAATCAACCTGCCGAACAGCCTGCCGCCGAGCGTCGTCGTCTTGAATGTAACCGAGATCAACGGCAGAAAGCCGGCGGCCGGGCAGCAACCGCAAGCGGGGGCGCCCGCGCTTCCGGCAGCGCTCGACATCACCCTGAGGCTGTCCGGGCCGGTGCTGGTGCAGGGTCTCGGCCTCGACAGCCAGTGGGGCGGCCGGCTCAAGATTTCCGGCACCGCCGCCGCGCCCAAAATCGCCGGCAGCCTGGTCGCGAACCGCGGCAGCTACGCGCTTTTGGGCACGAGTTTCCGGCTGACCCGCGGCACGATCACATTCGACGGCACGGCTCGGATCGACCCGGCGCTCGACATCGTTGCCGAGGCGAATGCCGCCGACATTACCGCCGACGTCACGATCGGCGGCTTTGCCTCGGCGCCGAGCGTTACCCTGAGTTCGACCCCACCCTTGCCGCGCGACGAGATCCTCGCGCGTGTGCTGTTCGGCACCGGGGTGAAGCAGATGACGGCGGGGCAAGGGCTGGAATTGGCGCAAGCCGCCGCTACCCTTTCGGGCGGCGGGCCGGGTGTGCTCGACAAATTGCGCGGCGGTCTCGGGCTTGACTGGCTGCGGCTCGGTCAAGGCCCGGCGGGGGCGGCGAGCAGCATCCTCAACCCGAGCGTCGTCACGCCGACGTCGACGAGCACGACGGCAGTCAGCGCCGGCAAATACATCGCTCCCGGGGTCTCGATCGGCGTGAGCCAGGGGGTTTCGCCGCCAACCAGCAAGGTGACGGTTGAAGTCGATCTCGGCCACCACGTGACCGTCGACACCGAAGCCGGGCAAAACAACGGAACCGGGATCGGCTTAAATTACAATTACGACTACTGAGCCATCATCGCGCCGATCACACTATTGTGACCAATCAACAGTGCATCTTTGCCAGGTTTTCGCTCCTCTTTATTCTCGTAAGCGAAATTAAGCATAGGGAGAGCTGGAATGGACGGCACCGAAAGCGGATTAGAAGGCTTGCTGCCGCGCACGGAGTGGACGCGGCGCGGCTTTGTCGTGACCTCGCTCGCCACTGGGTTTGCGCTCTCGGTGCAGCCGGTCTCGGCACAGACCATCCACACTGACAGCGTTGGGCTCGTCGCCGGCGAAGTCAAGGTTCCGGTCGCCGACGGCGCGATCCCGGCCTATCGCGCGATGCCGGAGAAGGGTGGCCCGTTTCCGACGGTACTCGTGATCCACGAAATCTGGGGCGTGCACGAGCACATCCAGGACCTATGCCGGCGTCTCGCCAAGCTCGGCTATTACGCGATCGCCCCCGAATTGTTCGCCCGCGAAGGCAATGCGGCGGCGATCCCCGATGTGCAGCAGCTGATCAAGGCGATCGTCGCCAAGGTGCCGGACGACCAGGCGATGTCCGACCTCGACGCGGCGCTGGTCTACGCTAAAGGTTCCGGCAAGGCCGACACTTCCAAGCTCGCGGTCACCGGGTTTTGCTGGGGCGGTCGGATCGCCTGGCTCTATGCCGCGCATCAGCCGGCGCTGAAGGCAGCGGTCGCGTGGTACGGGGTCGACCGGCCGCACAACGCGCTGCAGCCGAACAACCCGCTCGATGTGATCCCCGACCTGAAATGCCCGGTGCTCGGGCTTTATGGCGGCGCCGACAAGAGCATTCCGCAGACGCTGATCGACCAGCGCCAAGCCGCCTGCAAGGAGGCCGGCAAGACCTGCGACGCAATCGTCTACCCGGATGCGCCGCACGGCTTCAACGCCGACTACCGGCCGAGCTATAGCCCCGACGCCGCCAAAGCCGGCTGGGCCAAGATGCTGGCTTGGTTCAAGCAATACGGCGTCGGCTGACGCAAGATTCGGAGGCTATATCCGCGCCAGCACCGTCTCCTTGAAGCGGCGCATTTCGGCGATCGAGGCGTCGGCCTCGGGGCGCTCGAAATCGATGTCGACGGCGCTGACGCCGAGGTCGCGCAATGCCCGAAAATCGCCGATGAGGTCGGCTGTACCGCCCGAAAAGAGACGGCGTTCGCCGTCGGAGGCTGTGCCCGGCACCGCTTCGCCGTAGCGTTTGACGCGATAGGTCAATGCGGCCCCGGACGGATCGCGCCCGGCCTCTTGGGTGAACCGGCGCAGCCGCGCGATTCCGGCGCGATAGCGCGGCAAGGTGTCGAGCAGGTGGCGGTTGTTGCTGCCGATCGGATACCACGCGTCGCCAAAACGCGCGGCGCGTCGCAACGCCGGCGCGCTTTCGCCGCCGACCCAAATCGGCGGATGCGGTTTTTGCACCGGCTTCGGCTCGAACAATACGTCGCCAAATTTGACCCAATCGCCGTGATGGTGCGACGCCGCCTCGGTCCATAGGGTGCGGAAGGCGCGGAGGTACTCGTCGGTCACCGCACCGCGCGCGGCAAAAGGTGTCACCGCGACCGCATCGAATTCGGCTTCGAGCCAGCCGGCGCCGATGCCGACGACGAGCCGGCCGCCCGACAGCACGTCGATCGTCGCCAGCATCTTGGCGGCGAGCACCGCCGGCCGGTAGGGCACGACCATGACCGCCAATACCAGCCGAATGCGCGAGGTCTTGGCGGCGATAAAGGCGGCAGCCGTCAGTTGGTCGTGGCGCCGCTGGGGCCCGTGACCAAAGAATTCGCCGCTCTCGGAATAGGGATAGCCCGGCGCCTTGAGGTTCGGCAGCAGGATGTGGTCGGTCAGGGTCAGATAGTCGTAGCCGAGGGCTTCGCCTTCCCGCGCGATCCGGATCACCGTGTCGGGGTCGGACAGCGGACCGCTGATCGGCAGGTTGAACCCTATCTGCATCGCTTTCTCCGGGCCGGGGTCTTGGCGCACAATAGCCGACGCGCGAAACTCCGCGCTATTCCGCGCTTGGTTGCGGGGGAACGCGGCGATGGAGAGGGCCGTCCAATGCAGCTCGGATTTATCGGCACCGGCACAATGGGGACGCCGATCGCCGGCTGTCTGATCGACGCCGGCCACAGCCTCGCCGTCTACGACATCCGTTCCGAAGCGACGCAAGTGCTTGCCGGGCGCGGCGTCAATGCCGTCGGCAGTCCGCGCGAGGTCGCCGAAAGGAGCGAGGTCGTGTTCACCTCGCTGCCCGGCCCGGACGAGATGCAAAGGGCGGTGCTCGACTCCGAGACCGGCGTCCTAGCCGGGCTGCGCCAGGGCGGGTGCTATATCGACCTGACCACCAACGCGCCACCGGTCGCGCGCGAGGTCGCGGGGGCCTGCCGCGCCAAGGGCGTCGACATGCTCGACGCGCCGGTCAGCGGCCGCCCGCCCGGCATGACCGTGATGGTCGGCGGCGACGAGGCCGTCTTTGCCCGCTCCCGGCCGCTGTTCGAGGCGATCGCGCGCAACGTCTTTTATGTCGGCGCGGCGGGTGCCGGCTGCATCGCCAAGCTTGTCACCCAGTATCTTGGCTACACCAATTTCGTCGCAGCACTTGAAGGCCTGCTGATCGGCGCCAAGGCCGGCGTCGATCCCGGCATTCTGGCACAGATCGTGCCGTTCAGCGCCGGCGCCAGCCGCACCTTCGACAATATCCCGCGCTCGGTGCTGTCGGGCGCCTTTACCGCCGGCGGCACGCTCGACATCGTCGCCAAGGACCTCCATCTGGCTTGCGGTCTCGCCCGCGAGGTCGCCGCCCCGGCCAATCTCGGCCTGCTCGCCCACGACGTATTGCACCGCGCCCAGGCCCAGGGCTGGGGCAAGGACGGTTTTCCGATCGCCGCCCGCATCCTCGAAGCGATGGCCGGCCACGAGCTGCGCTCAGAGATCGGGCAGCATGCGGCGAACTATCAGATAGCCGATCCGCGCCGCGCTCCCAATGAGTCGCGCGATTGAGGCTGCGCGGAACACCAGTGTAGTTGTTGCCGTGCAGGCGTCGCCCGATTCCATGCCGCCGGGACAAATCCCGACAATCAAGATTCCTTTTTAACACCCTCTTTAGATTTAGAGCGCAACTCCTGCTTGCCTTGTAACGCTGTTCGTGCCATTATCGAGGGCCGGCAATTAACGGTATTTCGTCCGCGAAATGGATAGTTCAGCCGAGACCTCAACGGCACCTTTTGAACCTGGTCGAGAGCGGAGCTGCCCGATAGAGCAGGCAACAACCGCGTGGGCGCGTGCGAACGCCACGGCCCGGTGCTGACGCGCCGGCTTCGCTTTACCGTAGTAGAAAAGAGAACAAGGATGAATAAAGACAGCCCTGGCGGCTGTTATCCGTTGCTCGCAGCAGCGCGCAGAAAATCGGCCGGGGCAAGATACGGCCGGCCAGGCAACCCGCGATGCCTGCATCGGTTGCTCGGAATGCCCGCAGGTGTTGCTGCGTCATGGTGAACCCAACCTCACCGCCGGTCGCGGCGGTATCGGGTCTAGCCTCGTCGGCCCGCGACTGGATAGTGGCCAGCGCCGCTCTTGCCGTCGGGCTTTGCTCGTTTGCGATCATCTTTCGCCCGGAGATCGCGACGGCGTTCGGCGTGTGGCGCAACTCGGACGCCTATAGCCATTGCTTCCTGGTTCTCCCGGTGGCGCTCTATCTCGCCTGGGATCGCCGCGCCTTGGCGAGGGCCACCCTGCTGCGCCCGGCGCCGGGGATCGCCCTGCTGGCAATCCCGGCGGCCGCGGCGTGGTTTGCGGCAGACCGGCTCGGGCTCATGGAAGGCCGGCAGCTGATGGCCTTGACCTTGTTCCAAATCATGGTCGCGGCTCTGTTAGGATCGCGTATGTGGCGTGCCTTTGCCGCGCCGCTGCTCTATCTGTTCTTCCTGGTGCCGTTTGGCGAGTTTCTTGTCCCGCCATTGCAGAATCTTGCTGTCCATTTCACCAGGGCCGGCCTCGACCTATTCGGCATTCCAAATTTTACCAACGGGATTACCATCGAAATCCCGGAAGGGACGTTTCTCGTCCACCAGGCCTGTTCCGGCTTGAGATTTCTAATCGCGACGATCGCGTTCTCGGTGCTCTACGCCTGCCTCATCTATACGAGCCCTGTTCGTCGCATCCTGTTCGTCGCCCTCTCATTCGCCGTCGCCGTTATCGGTAACGACTTGCGCGTCCTTGGAATCGTCCTGATCGCCCATTTCATCGGCAACACTCAGGCAGTCGAAACCGATCATGTCCTCTGGGGGGGATTCTTCTATGTGATTATCCTTTCGGCGCTGATCTTGATCGGGTTGCCGTTCAGGCAGGAACGACCCGCGCCGGTTCGGGCAAATCCACTTATTTCGGGCGGCACGACCGGCGCGTCGATAATTGCACTTACGGTGATGATCTTGCTCGCCACCATGCCGCGGCTCGCCGCCGATTATCTCGACGAGCTGGGGGCCGGTGCTGCGGTTGCGGCAGATATCGCGGCGCCGGCGCTGCCCGGGTGCATGACGGTTTTGCTGCCGGCGCCGCCGCCCGGTGCAACGGACGAGAACGGCTTGGGCGCGGGCGTCTTGCATCCCATCGGCTACCGATGCGGCGGCGATCTTTTTGTTGTCACCTTACGCCGCTACTCGCCGCGAATAGGCGCGCGGCCGCTTTTCTTGTCGTTGCGGGCCGCAGAGGCGCCCCCCGACGCCGATATTATCCGGCAGACCGACGGTATCCGTGCAGGCGGCCGCCTTGACGCTCCGCTGTGGCGCGTGACCGAGTCCCAAACAGACGGCCGTTACGCGGCGATCGCCACCGCGCTCTGGCTCGACGGCCGTCCGGCCGCGGCCGGGATCGCGGGCCGGGCGAACCAGGCCCTGAATACCCTGCGGCCTTCGCCGGTCTCCCCGGTGGTCGCCGTCATCAGCCATTCCTCGGGAGAGGGCCCGAATAATGCCCGGCGCGCTCTCGACCGCTTTCTTGACAAGACCGCGCCATTCTCAGAATTGGTCGGCGCATTCCTTTCGCAATCGCAATCCGTTCGCGGCGGGCGCTGAAAGCCGGCGCGGGGGGCGCCGGCCTCATTTCACGCCTCGGGGCTCCGGGCGACCGCCGTGACGAGGTCTTCGGCCGGCGCCGCGGAGCCGCCTGCTGCCACTGCCCTGAAAGCCTCGATCGCGAGCATCCACTGGGCTATGACCTTTTGTGCGACCTCATCCCAGGATTGCGTCGAGACGTGAGCGCGAATTCGCCGCGGGTCCCAGTCGCGCGTCAACGCGGCGACCATGCTTTCGGCCAGCGCCACTCCGTCCTCCGGATCGTCGACCAGAATTCCGGCGAAGGGCGGCACCATGCGCTCGACGTCGCCGACTTTCGTCGCCACCACCGGCCGCCCGCAGGCCATCGCCTCCAGGATCACATTGGGGCAGCCCTCGAAGTCGCTGGCGAGAACGAATGCGTCGGCGGCCGCGAGCCACAGCGCGACATCGTCCGGGGGCTGCGCCCCGACAAACCGGACGCGTTCCGCCACGCCCAGATCCCGCGCGAGCGCCTGAAGCTCGGCGCTGTTGTCCTCTTCGGCTCCGCTGCCGCCGACGATTGCCAGGTGCGCATCAGAGCAGGTTTCGACGAGCCGCGGCAGACTGCCGATCACCCGGTGAAAGCCCTTGCGCGGCGAGAGATGGCCGACGGAAACCAAGAGCCGCCCACCCGTCGCCAGGCCCAGACCGGTTCGTGCCGCGGTGCGATCGATCATCCGGAAGCGCTCGCTGTCGACGCCGTTTGCAATCGTTACGACGCGATTGCCCGGAACGCCACCCTGCCGCGCGCGGTCCGCGAGGGTCTCGGCGACCGCGATCACCCGCTGCGCCCGGCGGATGGCCCAATCGCAAAGCCGCCGCAACAGCGGGTAACGCGACCACTGAACGATCGTTCCGCGAAGCGTGATGCAGACCGGACGGCGGAACCACCAGCCGAGAAGCACCGCCGCGAACCCATCGGGATAGGCAAAATGCGCATCGATCAGATCGAAATCGAAGGTCTTGCGCAACCGCGCGACATCGCGAACGGTGGCGAGGAACAAGAAAAATCCACGAAAACTCATCAAGATTTTCGGAATATACCAGAAGCGGGGATGCCGGACGGAAAGGATCGGCATCACTTCAGGCGCTCTGGCTTGGCGACGAGCTATAAGGTGCCACGGCACGGGCGTCACCACATGGATGTCCGCCAATGCGGCAAGATGTCGAATACGCTCGAGCACAAAGGTGCCGTGCAGTGGTCGCCACGGATTTGGAAAAACCAGAGTGAATACGAGCACGCGCAGCCGGCGAGGGGGTCGCGCCGAAGCCCCCGCAGGCGCCGGCCGCGAAGCGTCGTCTTGTCCGGTCACTGTATCCGTCTCCGCCAGAACCGTATCATACGAGTCTGATAGCATCAGTGAAGCGACGACAGGGGTCGCGAGCGACGTCCCCCGGAGCCCGTCGGCTCAATTTTTGTCATCTCTCGGCGTGGCCTTGTCGTATTGACCGCAATGCACAATCTAAGTAAAACTGTTACAGCTGTCTTACATAACATGTATATCACATTATTACTAAGACATGGTGAAGCAATCGCAAACCTCGGATCGCTCGGGGCAGCACTCGATGCTGTTGCCGCGGGCCGTTGGCGCCTGATGCGGGCGTGAGCGAACATGTGTGGGATTGCGGGTTTCCTTGACCTCAAACGCCGGTTCAGCCAGCCGCAGGCGGCCGAATTGGCGCGCACGATGGCCGATCGGCTCACCCACCGTGGCCCCGATGCGGGCGGCAGTTGGGCCGATCCGGCGGCCGGGGTCGCCCTCGGCTTTCGCCGGCTCGCCATCATCGACCTCAGCGCCGCCGGCGCCCAGCCGATGGTCTCCGCGAGCGGCTGCTCGGTCCTGGCCTATAATGGCGAAGTCTACAACCCGGAGGAGTTGCGGCCCGAGCTCGAAGGGCGCGGCATCCGCTGGCGCGGCCACTCCGACAGCGAGGTGATCCTCGAGGCGTTCGAAGCCTGGGGCGTGGTCGCGACCGCGAAACGCCTGATCGGCATGTTCGCGCTGGCCTGGTGGGATGGCCGAACCCGCACCCTCTGGCTGCTGCGCGATCGGATCGGCAAAAAGCCGCTCTATTATGGCCATTTCGACGGCACCATCCTGTTCGGCTCGCAGCTCAAGGCGCTGATGGCGCACCCGGCCTGCGATCGCACGATCGATCGCGACGCGGTGGCCGCCTATCTCCGCTTCGGCTGCTACCCCTCGGCGCATTCCGTGCTCCAGGGTGTGCGCCAGCTCAAGCCCGGCACCGCGGTCGCGATCCCGGCCGACGGCCACCGCCGCGGCGAACCGGCCGAGCATGTCTACTGGGACGCGTACGAAGTTGCCGCTCGGCCGCCGGCGGCGCCAAACGGCCAAGATCCGACCGACGCGCTCGAACACCTGCTGGCGGACGCGGTGCGCCGGCGCATGGTTGCCGACGTCCCGCTCGGCGCATTTCTCTCGGGCGGCATCGACAGCTCTACCGTGGTCGCGCTGATGCAGAAGCAGAGCGCGCGACCGGTCAAGACCTTCTCGATCGGCTTCAACGAGGAGCGCTACAACGAAGCGCCCTACGCCAAGGCAGTGGCGGAATATCTCGGCACCGACCACACCGAACTCTACGTCCCGCCCGAGGCGGCACTCGAGCTGATCCCGCAGCTGGCGGAATGGTACGACGAACCTTTCGCGGATGCCTCGCAGATCCCGACCTTGCTGGTATCCGAGCTGGCGCGTCGCCACGTGACCGTGGCGCTCTCCGGCGATGGCGGCGACGAGCTGTTCCACGGCTATCCCTGGTACCAGTTTGGCGCCCGGCTCGGCGGCGTCGCCGGAGCCTTGCCGCTGGCGGCGCGCCGCAGCTTGGCTTTCCTCCTGACCGTGCCGAGCCCCGCTGCCTGGGACTCGTTGGCGCGTCTGGCGCCGGGGGCGAGGCGACCGGAACGGCTCGGCGACCGGGCGCACAAGCTTGCCGCGTGGATAAGTCTGCCGAGCCAGGACCTGCTGTTTCGCGAAATCCGCAGCCTATGGTCGGAGCCGGAAGCGCTGGTGCCCGGTGCGACCGAGCCGGTGGACCCGATCTGGATGGGTGCGGCGGCGAACGCGGTCCCCGACTTCCTCGACCGCATGCCGATGATCGACCTGCTCACCTATTTGCCGGACGACATCCTGACCAAGGTAGACCGGGCAACGATGGCGGTGGGTCTCGAGGGACGGTGCCCGATCCTCGATCATCGCGTCGTCGAATTCGCGCTCGGCCTGCCGCGGGAATACAAGATCGCGGGAGGGCGGACAAAGATCCTCCTCAAAAATGTGTTGGCGCGGCATCTGCCGCGGGCATTGTTCGAACGGCCCAAACAGGGGTTCGAATCGCCGATAGCGGACTGGCTTCGCGGTCGCCTCAGGGATTGGGCGGAGGACCTGCTCGACCCGGCGGCAATGCGCGCCGACGGTTTGCTGGACCCCGCACCGATCCGGCAGAAATGGCTGGAGCACCAGTCGGGCCGCCGCAATTGGCAATCCGCCCTGTGGAACGTGTTGATGTTCCAGGAATGGAAACGCCGCTGGGCCTGATCGCAGCGAGGGCGTATGCGAGTTTGGGTTTCGGCGGTTTTTGCAAACCGGCGTTTATCAGGGGTCGGCGTTGCGGATTCTTTACAGCCATCGCGTTCAGTCCCATGACGGGCAGGGTGTGCACATCGACGAGCTCGTGAACGCGATGCGTTGCGCCGGCAACGAGTTAGTGGTCGTCGGGCCAAGTGTTTATCGGAAAGGGGAACTCGGTGGCGAGAGCGCGCTCGTTGCCGTCATCCGAAGAGTACTCCCGGCCGCTTTGATCGAACTGGCGGAGATCCAGTATAATCTACCCGCTTTTCTGCGTCTGCGGCGCGCCTATAAGGCCTTCGCGCCCGATTTTGTCTATGAGCGCTACAACCTCTACCATCTCGCCGGGATGTTGCTGAAGCGGTGGGATCGCGTTCCTTTTTATCTTGAGGTGAATTCGCCGCTCGCCGAGGAACGGGGGCGCTTTGGCAAGCTCAAGCTCCATCACCTGGCAAAGGCGCTCGAAGGATTGGTTTGGCGTTCCGCCGACAGAATTTTTGTCGTAACCGAGGTGCTCAAGGGGATCGTTGTCGCTAGCGGGGTAGAGCGCGAGCGGATCACTGTCGTCCCGAACGGCGTCGATCTTGACGCCTTTCCTGCCGCGCCTTATCGGGCCAAGCCGGGTCCGATAACCATCGGCTTTATCGGTTTTGTTCGGGATTGGCATGGTCTCGACGCGGTCATTGCCGGGCTCGCCCAGCCTTCCGATCCGCCGATCCGCTTGATCGTGGCCGGCGACGGTCCTGCGCGGCCCGCCCTCGAGCGGCAGGCGCAGGCACTTGGCGTCGCCCGTCTCGTACAATTCATCGGGGTTCAGCAACGCCAAAGCGTCCCGGATCTGATCCGCGGCTTCGACATCGCGTTACAGCCGCAAGCGGTTGCCTACGCATCGCCGCTCAAGCTGTTCGAATACATGGCCGGCGGCCGCGCCATCGTCGCGCCCGCGCAGCCGAACATTCGTGAAATCCTCAGCGACGGCGAGACCGCGATCTTGTTCGATCCCCAAGACCCCGCCGCGTTGTGGCGCGCGATCCGGCGCCTCGCCGCCGATCCGCAATTGCGCGAGCGGCTCGGGTATGCCGCCCGGCTTGCTCTCGAAGCAGCCGACTATACCTGGCAGGCGAACGCCGCGCGGGTCACGTCGGCGGTCGCGAGCGATCTGGCACGACCCTCGGTCTCCGCGAGCGTCGAGCCCGCTCTCGATCCTCCTGGATGATGCGGACCACGATGAACACAAAAAAGCCGGTTAGCCCAAGGAGCAGAAACGCTTGAAATTCGTCGACCATCGCAGCCTCCTAGATTCACGCACCAATTCGCCGGCCAAACGGCGCTGCGACGGCCCGTAGCGCGTTCTCCCGATAAAGATAGTTGCGGTCGCAATAAAGTTAGGTGAAAAATCTTCCGTCGCGGTTGATCGGCGATGAAGCGATTGCTCCCCGCGCAAAGTTCGGCCGGCATCACCCCTTCCTTCGCGCTTTCGGAACCCGCCCGAAGCTGATGCCGCCCGTCCTGCTCCACGTATTTCCGACCCTCGCCGTCGGCGGCCAGCAGACCCGGTTCGCGACGATCGCCAACCATTTCGGCGGAGATTTCCGCCATCGGCTGATCAGCCTTGACGGCCAAGACGCGGCCATCGCCCTTCTCCACTCCGGCATCGATTATGTTTTGCTGCCGGCCCCAGCGCAGAGCGCGAAGCCGCTCGCCCGCCTCCGCGGGATCGCCGCAGTCACCGCACGGGCGGGCGCCGACCTCCTCGTTACCTACAATTGGGGGGCGATCGAGTGGGCGATCGTCAATCGCATCCGCTTTCGCCGGCCGCACGTTCACCTGGAAGACGGTTTTGGCCCGGATGAAGCCGACGGTCAGCTGGGGCGTCGAGTTTTAACCCGGCGGCTTACCCTGTCGAAGTCAACCGTGGTGGTCCCGTCGCGCAATCTCGCGGAAATCGCCCGCACCCAGTGGCGGCTCGATCCAAAGCGCGTGGTTTACATCCCGAATGGCATCGATCCTCGCCGCTTTGACGGCATCCCCGCGGGTGGCGCGCCGTTTTTCGATCGGCGCGCCGAAGAATGCGTGATCGGCTCTTTCTCGCCATTGCGCCGGGAAAAGAATCTCGGGCGATTGCTGGAAGCTTTCGCCGAGGTCGTCGCAACCTCGTCCGGGTCAATCCGCCTGGTGATTTGCGGGGACGGCCCCGAGCGCCCAGGTCTCGGCGACCTGGCAGACCGGCTCGGCGTCGCGGATCGGATTACCTTCACCGGCCATGTCCCAAAGCCGGAGGCGGTGATGGGCGCTTTCGACCTCTTTGCCATGACCTCCGATACCGAGCAGATGCCATATGCCGTCGTCGAGGCGATGGCGGCGCGGTTGCCGGTCCTGGCTACCGCGGTCGGGGACATCGCGGCGATGGTCGGCGACGAGAACCGCCCTTTCATCATCGCACGCGACGACCAGCGCCACCTCGTTGCAGCGCTCGCGCGGCTGTGCGGTGATCAAGCGCTCCGCCGCCGGCTCGGAAACGCCAATCGCGTTCGCGTGGAGCAAAGTTTCTGCATCGCTCCGATGGCCGACGCTTTTCGCCAAATCCTGATTGACGCCGCCGGGCGGCCGCGCCTGCGGTAGGCCCAGCAAACGTAGCTTTTAGGCCGAGACGTTCGATAAGCTTGGCCCGGGCAGGATTTGGTGCTGCCCTCGTGCGCCGGGTCGCCAGCGAGAGCCGGCGGTTGCGCCGGGTTCGGCGCTGTGTTAGGGAACCGCCCGGCGGCTTTGCCCGGCGGCGGTGGCTGGGCGCGATCCGAAAACAACAAGGAACGCTGCTACGGCTTCTCGCCGGTGCGGCTATCGAGGACTGCTGTACATTGCCCTCCGAAACGACCGGCGTCTCAGCCCTGGCCGAGCGGTATGCGACGGCGCTGTTCGATATCGCCGACGAACGCCGCGCGCTCGACGAGGTCGCGGCGGATCTGCGCCAGCTGCGGGCGATGGTCGCGGCAAGCGCCGATCTAATGCGCCTCGTACGCAGCCCGGTGCTGTCGCGTCACGACCAGGCCCGCGCCGTGGCAGCGTTGGCGCTGCGCGCCGAATTGTCGCCGCTGGTCCGCGATTTTCTCGCCGTCGTCGCCCGCAACCGGCGGCTGTTTGCGGTGCCTTCGATGATCGACGGGTTTCTTGCTATGCTCGCGGCGCGCCGCGGCGAGGTCACCGCCGAGGTGGTCGCGGCCCAGCCGTTGACCGAGGCCCAGCTCGACGCGTTGAGCGAGCATCTGCGGCGCACCGTCGGGCGGCGGGTTTTCGTCGATGCGCGGGTCGATCAGCGGCTGATCGGCGGGATGATCGTCAAGGTCGGCTCGCGCATGGTCGATGCCTCGGTCGAAAGCAAGCTGCGCCGTCTGCAACTGGCGATGAAAGCCTAGGCTGAAGAGGGTTTCATGGAAATTCGCGCGGCAGAGATTTCGGCGATCCTCAAGCAGCAGATCGCCAATTTCGGCAGCGAGGCGGATGTCGCCGAGGTCGGCCAGGTGCTGTCGATCGGCGACGGCATCGCCCGCATCTACGGCCTCGACCAGGTCCAAGCCGGGGAGATGGTGGAATTCCCGAACGGCGTGCGCGGCATGGCGCTCAACCTCGAAAGCGACAATGTCGGCGTCGTCGTGTTTGGCGAGGACAGCGGCATCGGCGAAGGCGACACCGTCAAGCGCACCAGCGCCATCGTCGACGTACCGGTCGGGCGCGGGCTCTTGGGCCGCGTCGTCGACGCGCTCGGCGAACCGATCGACGGCAAGGGACCGCTCGTCGATGTGCAAAGGACGCGGGTCGAGGTCAAGGCGCCGGGCATCGTCCCGCGCCGTTCGGTGCACGAGCCGGTGCAGACCGGGTTGAAGGCGATCGACGCGCTGGTTCCGATCGGCCGCGGCCAGCGCGAGCTGGTCATCGGCGACCGCCAGACCGGCAAGACCGCGGTTGCGATCGACGCCGTCCTGAACCAGCGCCCGGTCAACGCCGGCAGCGACGAGCGGGTCAAGCTCTACTGCATTTACGTCGCGGTCGGGCAAAAGCGCTCGTCGGTCGCCCAGATTGTCAAGACCTTGCAGGATTACGGCGCGCTCGAATACTCGATCGTCGTGGCCGCGACCGCATCCGAGCCGGCGCCGCTGCAATATCTCGCCCCCTATGCCGGTTGTGCCATGGGCGAGTTCTTTCGCGACAACGGCATGCATGCGCTGATCATCTACGACGATCTGTCGAAGCACGCGGTCGCGTATCGCCAGATGTCGCTGTTGCTGCGCCGCCCGCCCGGGCGCGAGGCTTATCCGGGCGACGTCTTCTACCTCCATTCGCGGCTGCTCGAACGCGCCGCCAAAATGAACGAGGATCACGGCGCCGGCTCGCTGACCGCGTTGCCGATCATCGAGACCCAGGCGGGCGATGTGTCGGCCTATATCCCGACCAACGTGATCTCGATCACCGACGGTCAGATCTTTCTCGAAACCGAGCTGTTTTATCGCGGCATTCGCCCCGCCATTAATGTCGGTCTGTCGGTCAGTCGGGTCGGATCGGCGGCGCAGATCAAGGCGATGAAGCAGGTCGCCGGGCGCATCAAGCTCGAACTCGCGCAATACCGCGAGATGGCCTCCTTCGCCCAGTTCTCCTCGGATCTCGACGCGTCGACCCAGCGGCTGCTGGCGCGCGGCGCACGGCTCACCGAATTGCTGAAGCAGCCGCAATTCTCGCCGATGCCGGTCGAGGAGCAGGTGGTGGTGATCTTTGCCGGCACTCGCGGCTATCTCGATCAGGTCGAGGTCGGCGCCGTGACCCGCTTCGAAACCGCGATGCTCGGCGAGATCAGGGCCGACCACGCCGATCTGCTGGAAGCGATCCGCAGCAAGCAGGAGGTCACCCCCGAGGTCGACAAAGCGCTCGTCGAGTTTCTCGACCGCTTTGTCAAAACCTTCGTGTGAGATTGCGTTGTCATTGCCAGCGCAGCGAAGCAATCAAGCAATCCCCTGCCGCTTGTGTCTCATCCCATCGAGATTGCTTCGTTGCCGGCGGCTTCTCGCAATGACATGACCGAGCGTGCCCGATGCCGAGCCTGAAGGACCTGCGGATCCGCATCCGCAGCGTCCAGTCGACGCAAAAGATCACCGCGGCGATGAAGGTCGTCGCCGCCTCGCGGCTGCGCCGGGCGCAGGAGCAGGCCGAAGCGGCGCGCCCCTATGCGCAGCGGATGGAGCGGGTCCTCGCCTCGCTCGCCGCGCGGATGACGGGGCTGCCGACCGCACCGCCGTTGCTCGTCGGCACCGGCAAGGACGAAACCCATCTGATCGTCGTCGCGACCTCCGATCGCGGCCTCGCCGGCGGCTTCAACGCCTCGATCCTGCGCGAAGCGCGGCGCCGCATCCGCGAGATCGAAGCCGCCGGCAAGCGGGTGATGATCCTGACCGTCGGGCGCAAGGGGCGTGACGGATTGCGCCGCGACTACGGGCGGATGATCCACGACAGCCTGACCGATATCGGCCGCCGTCATTTGTCGTTCCCCGAGGCGCGCGACATCGCCGAGCGCATCCTGGTGCTGTTTCGTGCCGGCTCGTTCGATGTCTGCACGATCGTCTACAACCGTTTTCGTTCGGCGATCACCCAGATCGTCACGGCGCAGCAGCTGATCCCGTTTCCGATCGCGGCCGAGGACAGCAGGGCCTCGCCGGCGACGGCGGGGGTTTACGAATTCGAGCCGTCGGAAGAGGAGATCCTCGGCGAGCTGCTGCCGCAGAACCTCGCGGTGCAAATCTATACGGCGCTCTTGGAAAACGCGGCGAGCGAGCAGGGTGCGCGGATGACGGCGATGGACAACGCCACCCGCAACGCCGGGGATATGATCGCCCGCCTCACCTTGAACTATAACCGCACGCGGCAGGCGGCGATCACCAAGGAGCTGATCGAGATCATCTCCGGCGCCGAGTCGCTGCGCGCTGCCTAGATCGATATGAAATCGGCGAAGACTACCCCGTCATTCCCGCGAAAACGGGAACCGGAGCCTGCCTCCCTGATTTCGCCATTGGCAGGCCCTAGCCTGAACAGCAGGGCGAAAACCCATCGCTCGCCACCGACCCCCGCTCGCAGCGGGGTGACGAAACTCAGCCGCTGAGAACCTCACGGGAATTTGCTGCACATGGCCAGAAACAGCATCGGTACGATCACACAGGTCATCGGCCCGGTCGTCGACGTGCATTTTGACGGCGAATTGCCGGCGATCCTGCATGCATTGCACGTCGACCGTCCGGGCAGCAAACTGGTCCTCGAAGTAGCCCAACAGGTCGGCGAGAATGTCGTGCGCACGATCGCGATGGACACCACCGACGGGCTGGTGCGCGGGACCCATGCGGTCGACACCGGCGAGCCGATCATGATGCCGGTCGGGCCGGAAACCCTGGGCCGCATCCTCAACGTCATCGGCGAACCGGTCGACGAACGCGGCCCGGTGGTGACCAAATTGCGCTCGCCGATCCACCGGTCCGCGCCCGAATTCACCGACCAGTCGACCGAGGCCGAAATCCTGGTTACCGGGATCAAGGTCGTCGATCTGCTGACGCCTTACGCGAAGGGCGGCAAGATCGGGCTGTTTGGCGGCGCCGGGGTCGGCAAGACCGTCATCATCATGGAGTTGATCAACAACATCGCCAAAGCGCATGGCGGCTACTCGGTGTTTGCCGGTGTCGGCGAGCGCACCCGCGAGGGCAACGACCTCTATCACGAGATGATGGAATCGGGCGTCATCAACCCCGAAGGGCCGGGGTCGAAGGCCGCACTCGTCTATGGCCAGATGAACGAGCCGCCCGGGGCGCGAGCGCGCGTCGGTCTGTCCGGGCTGACTGTTGCCGAATATTTCCGCGACGAGGAGGGCCAGGACGTCTTGTTCTTTGTCGACAACATTTTCCGCTTTACGCAAGCCGGCTCCGAGGTGTCGGCGCTGCTCGGCCGGATTCCGTCGGCGGTTGGCTATCAGCCGACTTTGGCAACCGATTTGGGGACCTTGGAAGAGCGCATCACCAGCACGAAAAAGGGGTCGATCACTTCAGTGCAGGCGATCTACGTGCCCGCCGACGATTTGACCGACCCGGCGCCCGCCACGACCTTCTCTCATCTCGACGCGACCACGGTTCTGTCGCGCCAGATCGCCGAGCTCGGCATCTATCCCGCGGTCGACCCGCTCGATTCGACCTCGCGCATGCTCGACCCGCGGATCGTCGGCGACGAGCATTACCAGGTCGCCCGCGACGTGCAGCGCGTCTTGCAGACCTACAAATCATTGCAGGACATCATCGCGATTCTTGGCATGGACGAGTTGTCGGAGGAAGACAAGCTGACCGTCGCTCGAGCCCGCAAAATCCAACGCTTTCTGTCGCAGCCCTTCCACGTCGCCGAGGTATTCACCGGCACCCCCGGTGTCCTTGTAAACCTTGAGGACACGATCAAAGGCTTTAAGGGCATCGTCGCCGGAGACCACGACGACCTGCCGGAAAGCGCCTTTTACATGGTCGGCACGATCGACGAAGCCGTCGACAAGGCGCGCAAGATGGCGGCGGAGGCCGCCTGATGCCGGTCCGATACGACAGCTCCCCGTGGGCGGGCTCGTCCCGGCCATCCACGTCTTTCGTCGCCGCGTCAAAACGTAGGTGCCCGGATCAGGGCCGGGCAAGGGGCACGTATAACGGTATTAGCCTGTTGCCTAGAGATGCCTGACCAGGTGAACTTCGAACTGGTGACGCCCGAGCGCATGGTGCTCTCGGAAATGGTCGACATGGTCGTAGTGCCCGGCACCGAGGGCAATTTCGGCGTGTTGCCGGGCCATGCGTTGCTGATCTCGACAATCCGGCCGGGGACGATCGAGGTTTATCGGGGCCAGGCGGTGATCCGCCGCATTTTTCTCGTCGGTGGCTTTGCCGAGGTGACACCGGAGCGCTGCACCGTGCTCGCCGACGAGGCGATCCCGACCGAAGAACTCGACCGCGCCGCGGTTGGATCCGAGCTGCAGGTCATCGAGGGCAATCTGCCGAGCCTGCGCGAGCAGGTCGCACGCGCTTCTGGCACCGATCGCGAGCGGCTCTTGATCGAGCTCCGCGGTCTCGAACGCGCCGAAGCCGTCGCCCAAGCCAAACTGCAGGCGCTCGCCGAAGCGGCCCGCTGACCCGCGTCCTATCTACCGTGCTGCCTGCGCCAACCTTCCCAATCGACCGGCTGCGAACCTTTTGACATTAAGCTAGTGACGCGCTCTGTGAAGATCACGAGGTTCGCGCAGTCGAAACGCGCGCTTGGTACGATCAAGCTGTCAAATTCCAGAAAATAGGCAGCGGCTGCGATCGCTTGGGTTGCTTGATACTCGAATGTGTGATAACGGGCACTTTCAACGCCCAGAGCTACAAGGCTCTCGGTGCTGGCAAACCTCAGCGTTCTTTCGGTCTCCACTTCAATAAGGTGAATCTCGTGTTCTATGCGGCTTGGCCAAACCGGTTCCAACGAAAGCCGGTACCCGATCTCCGCAAGTGCCCCATCGCGCCCCAGACTCGTGTATAGAACTTCGAATTCGTCGCTTGGGCTCCAGCGTCCGTGCGCAGTCGAGCCGCGCAACGCTTCCCTGCCTTTGCGAGTGACGCGCCAAACCTCACCTCTGAAAGGTTCGGGGTTTATCGCCTCAAGCGCGTCGAGGATGCCCCTGTCGTGAACCGGCCGCCGGCCAATCATGCTCAGGTATAGGTGCCTTGATCGAGACTCTCTATGACCGCAAGCACTTGGTCCGCTCGACCGGCGTGGATCAGATCTATTGCTCGTTCACCGTTCAGCAAGGGATGCTTCGAATACAACCAGATTCGAGTTTCATCCGGCGAGTAGAACTCTGCTAGCCGATCGACGACATAGCGGAGGTCTGAGATTACGAGCTGGGTCTTTGGGTGCGGAAATGCTTTGCCCGATGTCCACCGTGACACCGTGGCTGGCGACACTCCGGCGATATTAGCTACGTCCGTGCCCTTCAGCCCACCCCGCTCTCTTAGATCGTCCAATATCTTGGAAACTGCGCTGGCCATGCTTACCGCCCAAGCACCGCGGCAACAGCTCCTCCGCCTCCGCGAAATCCAACAGGGAGGGAGCGCGTGGCTATGCCGTCCTGCGAATGAAGGTCGTCCAAAGCGTCCCGAAATCGCACCAATCGTTTTCTTGCGTCGTCGACAAGTCGCTTGGTGTCGTCATCGGCGATCTTCAGCCTTGCGCCGAGACGCGCTGAGCGAACCCCAGGCTCCACATGGTGTAACAGGAAATGCTCGGCCCGCCGCACATCTGGAACTACCGACAGACCATCTAACTGACGGCTGCGCTGTGTTATGAAATGCGCATGCGGGTTTTCAACCATATCGTCGATGCCGTGCGGGCAACAACTGGAGTCGTTGCATCCGAAGCGTGAGCGGCCGCCCCTGGCCGCAAAGATGGCATTCAGCTGATCCTCGGAGAAATGTCGATCGAGTTCACCTATATAGATGCGCCGCTTGCTGCCCCCTTCTCCCGGAGGTTGTTTCCAATCATTCACCTTGAAACCCTCGTTCTGACCAACGCCGTGACAAATGCCGCCGACCGCGCCGAAAGCGAGGGCCGCCAACGCAGCAAATCCGCCGGCGCAGTCCGCCACGAAAGGCCGTCCCACCTGGTGAAGGTCAGACACCGATTCAATTAGATGCCTTGTTCCTACACCCGTGGCAGAGGCGCCGAAGCCGGAAATGCGAAACCAAACGTTATCGACAGGAAGATCGCCGACTCCAGCAATCAATTGCCGCCTCTGCTGCTCGTCCCTCAATGCCGAGTAAGTGGTGATCAGCTGGTAGTCGATCGCTATGGCTTGGCCCCCGAGCCGGTCAAGTTCCCGCCGCAGCACCTCGCAAAACGACAGGTCGATGCTTCGCCAACGATCGTCAGCCGTTTCCACGACATGCGTCGGCGCCAAGCCGACGTTGCCCCATATTGCAGCGCGAACTTGGCAATAAGCCTCACGAGGTTTGCATTCCTCCCGGGGCCAAAGTCGTTTGGGCGCCAGGGCCGTTCCTGGTTCGCCCAGGCAAGCCGGCCAACAGCGGATCGAAAGCGACCCTCAGTTGCCATCTCGGCGAAATTTGGGTCCAGCACAACCTCGCAACCACTCGCCTTGAGCAGCTTGAGGAGGCTGAGCTGCTTCGGGAGGTGAGCGGCGTCGAAGACGACCCGGCGGTACGGGAACCGTCCGGCGGCATGTAACGCTTCGAGTTTGGTTTGCCCCGTATGGCCAACGCGAAGGAAGCCGGCCAAGGGGGGTGACGTCGGGTAAAGGTGGTGAAGTGTCGCTGCCATCGAAGGATTTTTCGGGTTCAGATGAGAGAGGGTACATTTCCATTTCAGGTAAGGCAATCATGAAAATTAGATGCGCAACGCGCCATAGACCCCCAGCTCCCGCTGCGCAGGTGGGAAATTTCGTGCACTTTATTATAGAATGCCTGGGCCGCATGCCGGAACACGGCCGGCTCTCCCGCGAGATGTTGTCAGGAGCGGCATGGCGAGGTGGACGCTCGACGACATTCCGTGGGCGCGGTTCGATCGGCCGCTGCTCGATGCCGATATCGTCAAGATCGTCAAGGCGGCCGCTCTCGTCGAATACAATGGCGGCGCCTACGCGCATCATCTCTGCCGGGTATTTCACGACGATCCCGCCTTTCGGGCGAGCGCGCTGCGCTGGGGCGAGGAGGAGATCCGGCATGGCGAGGCGTTGGGGCGCTGGGCCGGGTTGGCTGACCCCGATTGGGATTTTGCCGTCGCCTTCGCCCGCTTTCGGGCCGGTTATCAAGTCGATTTCAACCGTGATCAATCGCGCCGCGGCTCGCGCGCCGGCGAGATGGTGGCGCGTTGCATCGTCGAGACCGGCACGAGCTCATACTATACAGCGTTGCGCGATGCGGTGCGGGAACCGGTGCTGAAGGAAATCTGCCATAACATTGCCGCCGACGAGGTCCGGCACTACAAGCTGTTTTACCGCACCTTGCTCCGCTACCTCGATCGCGAGCGCATCGGGCGCTGGCGCCGGCTATGCATAGCCCTCGGGCGCCTCGCAGAATCGCAAGACGACGAACTCGCCTACGCCTATTACGCCGCCAACGCGATCGGCCAGCCTTACGACCGCCGGCGCCATGGGCGTGCCTATGCGCGCCGCGCCCTCGCCGTCTACCGCGAAGCCCATGTCGCACGCGGGGTGAAGATGATCTTCAAAGCCGTCGGCCTTCCCGCCAACAGCCGCCTCGCCCGCGCCGCCGCTTGCCTCGCCTGGGCCGCATTGCGCCGCCGCGGCGCCCATTCGGCCAACCTCACGGCTGCAGCTAGTCTTTGAGAGATCGCGCCCGGCGCGGCGCGATAGCGTGTTCCGAAGGCGCAGACGACAGCTTCCGCGCGGCCTATCGACAGCCCGCAACTGTATGGCCTAAGAAGCCGTACAGTAAAATCGATTCGATCGGCACGGCTAATCGCTTATCGCCGGAATGAAATATCTCTTGAGCATTTCCAGCAAATCTGCACAATTATCGCCCGAAGCAACAAAATAACCGATGTCTTGTGTTCCATTATAAATTTGTGCGGTGACGCGAGATTTCGCTGTGATATTCGTAAACGGAAGCTCTTGCAATATAGGCATTATAAGCCGATTGACATTTTTAGGTATGTTTATGAAGGCGACGGTGTCGTTGGGATTGGAAAGTGAGAATTCCGCGTACATTTTCCCAGTCAGCAAAATGAGATTGGAGAATTCTACTAGACCGCCAATATTAATCGGATTTTCGACAAACACAAACTCCGGCGAGGTGCCGGTAAAACTCTGGTATTCCTCAACCAAATTTTCTATTCTTTGACTGGTCGATACCCCGATCCCCAGCTCCTCCAGGTGCCCCCGCAGCTTTGAGGCATCATATTGCGGCATTCCCCTTCCTCCTGTTCGGCGTCGTCATCGTCCCGTTCGCTTGGCCCCGCGGATGGTGGTGATGGCGGTCGCGGACAAGTCAAAAAGCCATCCCCGATTTCCCATCCGCCGCCGACAGCTCAGAGTACAATGATACGAAGGTGCGCTCCGCGGGTCGCGATATTCGGTCGCGCAGCCAGTGTCCGCAACAAGCGTAAAAATACGTTCAACAAGTTTCCCGCAAGATCGGCATTCGCCGCTAGCCGAGCGGCCGGCGGGCCTCGTCCGCTTGCTCGCGCAGCGATTTCAGCAACCGCGCTTCCGGGGTCGGCGCGCAGTTGGTGTAGCCGGCGCCGAGCGCCTTGAGCTGGGCGGCGTTGCGTGGAAACGCCGCATGATTCAACGGCAAAGCCAGGCGCGCCCCGGCGCTTTTTTTCGCCGCATCGCGCACCCGGTCGATCGCCGCCACCAGCCTCGGATGATCGGGCCGGCCGCTGACCCCGAGCGAGCGCGACAGATCCGAGGGGCCCACCGCCAACAGGTCGACCCCCTCGACCGCGGCAATCTCCTCGATGCGTTCGACGGCTTCCATGTCCTCGATCATGCAGGCGAGCAAAATCTCGCGGTTCGACTGCGCCATGTGCTCGACGAGCGGGATTTGGCCGAACTCGGCGGCCCGGCTGCCGGCGGCCATGCCGCGCTCGCCCTGGGGCGGGTAGCGCACCGCCTTGACCGCCGCGCGCGCGGTTTCCGCGTTGTGGACATGCGGCACCTGGATCCCCTGCACGCCCATGTCCAACAGTCGCAGGATGAAGGCCGGGTCAAAGCCCGGTGTGCGCACGATCGGGGTGATGCCGACGCGCTCGGCCGCCAATACCATCGCCTGCACGTCGTGCAGGTCAAAGCTTGTGTGCTCCATGTCGATAAAGGCGGCGTCAAAGCCGGCTAGCCCGATGATCTCTACGATCTGCGGATCGGGGATGCCGCCGACATGAGTCCCGAGCGCCAAACCGCCCTCGCGCAGGATGCGCTTTACCCGGTTCTCTTTCATGGTTTCCTCCGTTGGGGTTTGATGTCGTGGATTGGAATCTTCGGGCCGAAAAGTGATCGGCGGCGACAGCTCGGATGTGCTCTAAGTGGGAGCGGCAGCCACCCTTTCGCGGGAGTTCACATGCCCACCATTACCACCAAGGACGGCATCGAGATCTTCTACAAGGATTGGGGTTCGGGCCGGCCGATCGTGTTCAGCCACGGCTGGCCGCTGTCGGCCGATGATTGGGACACGCAGCTGCTGTTCTTCCTGCATCATGGCTATCGCGTCATCGCCCATGACCGCCGCGGCCATGGCCGCTCGACCCAGACCGCCGACGGTCACGACATGGACCATTATGCCGACGATTTGGCGGCTCTGACGGCGCATCTCGACCTGAACAACGCGATCCATGTCGGCCATTCCACCGGCGGCGGCGAGGTGGCGCGCTATCTGGGACGGCATGGCGAAAGCCGGGTGGCCAAGGCCGCGCTGATCAGCGCGGTGCCGCCGCTGATGGTGAAGACGGCGGCCAACCCGCACGGCCTTCCCAAGGAGGTGTTCGACGGCTTGCAGGCGCAACTCGCCGCCAATCGTTCGCAATTCTATCGCGACGTGGCGGCGGGGCCTTTCTACGGCTACAACCGGCCGGGCGCCAAAGCCTCGGAGGCGGTGATCCAAAATTGGTGGCGCCAGGGCATGATGGGCGGCGCCAAGGCGCATTACGACGGCATCGTGGCCTTTTCCCAGACCGATTTCACCGACGACCTGAAGAAGATCACGGTTCCGGTGCTGGTCATGCATAGCGAAGACGACCAGATCGTGCCCTATGTCGCCGCCGGGCCGCTGTCCCACAAGCTGCTGAAGAACGGAACCATGAAAACCTACAAGGACTTCCCGCACGGCATGCCGACTACGCAAGGGGACACGGTCAATGCCGACCTGTTGGCCTTCATCAAAGGCTAGCCCCCCGAGCTAGGCGGCGCGCGCCGGCCGCGCCCGCTGCAGGCGGCCGATGATCATGTCGGTGTCCATCACGTCGCCAAAGACATTGTAGAAGGCGGCAAGCGACGCATCGTGCTCCTCCTGGGTGGCGGCGGCGTTGCCGTCGCTGACCATGATGGTGCGAAAGTTTGTCATGTTGGCGTCGCGCGCCGAGCTTTCGCAGCACACATTGGTGACGGTGCCGGTGATCAGCACGGTGTCGAAGCCGCGCGCCCGCAGCCGGCCGGGCAGTTCCGAGGTCCCCGGCATAAAGGCGCTGTAGCGGTATTTCTTGACGATCTCGTCTTCGGGGAGCAGGTCGAGATCGGGCCATAGCTGGTGGCCCTCCGTCCCCTCGGAAAGGGCCGCGATCCGCTTCTCGCGCATTTCAGGCGAGGCCATCTCATGCGCGACCGACCATTCGTCGAGGCAATGCCTGTCGTGGGTCATCTGGATCCAGAAGACGCCGCCGCCCGCCTCGCGCACCGCCGCCGCCAGGCGGTTGACCGCCGGCACGATGTCCCGCGCCGCGGGTACGACCGCATGCCCGACCGCTTCATTCATAAATGCGTGCTGCAAATCGATCACGACGAGCGCGGTGCGCGCCGGCTCGAGATCGGCAAAACAGTGTTCGCCGCCACGGCGTGCGATGACCCGCTCTACGATCTGGTCGGGAATGGCGGCGCCGTTGAGTTTCATCGCACCCCTCCTTGCTGATATGGAAAGCTTATCGCCTTTGCGGCCTGAGTACACATGAGACGTGTTAGCGAGCAAAAGCGCCGCACATGATCCTGATCTTCGGCTCCATCAATGTCGACGTAATCGTACCCGTCCCACGACTGCCGATGCCGGGCGAGACCGTGCTGGGCGGCGATTACGCGCTGCTCTCCGGCGGGAAAGGCGCCAACCAGGCGATGGCCGCATGCCGCGCCGGGGCCGATGTCGTGATGGTTGGCGCGGTGGGCGGCGACGGGTTTGCCGCGGCGGCACTCGACCCGCTGCGCCGGGCCGGGATTGATACCCGGGCGGTTCGAACGGTCGAGCAACCGACGGGCTGCGCCGCGATCATGGTGTCGGCCGGCGGCGAGAACATGATCGCGGTCGCGTCGGGCGCCAATGCCGGCGCGCGTTGCGAGTTCGTGCCGGACGAGCTGCTTCGCCCTGAGACCGTCCTCGTCGCCCAAATGGAGGTGCCGCCCGATGAGACCGCCGCGGTGATCCGGCGGGTGCGCGCGCGGGGCGGACGCTGCGTGTTGAACCTCGCTCCGGCCCTGCCGATCGACGCCGAATTGTTGCCCGAAATCGATCTGATTGTCGCGAATGAAGGAGAGGCGTTGTCGCTCGGGTCCGATCCGGCGCGAGTCGCGAGCCTTCTGCGCCAAGGGCTCGTCGTCACCCGCGGTGCGGCGGGCGCCATCGCCTATCTCGCCGACGGCGTGATCTTGGCGGTGCCGACATTGCCGATCGTCCCGATCGACACGACCGGTGCCGGCGACACATTTGTCGGCGTGCTGGCCGCCGGCCTCGACCTCGGCGCGCCGATCGAAACGGCGCTGCGGCGAGCCTGCGTCGCCGCCGGCCTCGCCTGTCTCGCGCGCGGTGCGCAAACCGCTATGCCGGATGCGGCCGCGATCGATGCGGCGATGGTGGGACCGGCACCAGGTTAGGCCGGGCGGTCTCCGGCGCTGGCACACGCGGCCCGGCAATGGTGGCGGAATTCGCTGATCACTTCGATATAGAGCTGGCGTTTGAAGGCGACGATCAGCCTTGGCACCTCTTCTGGATCGACCCAGCGGAAGGCGTCGAATTCCGGATGTTTCGAGCCCAGGTCGATATCCGCGTCACACCCGGTAAACCGCATCAGAAACCACTTTTGCCGCTGCCCGCGAAAGCGGCCACGCCATACCCGGCCGGCGACTTCCAAGGGAAAGTCGTAGGTCATCCAGCCCCGGCTCTCGGCGACGATCTCGGCCTTGGCGGTGCCGATTTCCTCCTCCAGCTCGCGCATTGCCGCCTCGCGCGGCGTTTCTTCCCAATCGATGCCACCCTGAGGCATCTGCCATGCCGGCGCCGTGGGCATATCGGCGCGGCGGGCGACAAGGACATGGCCGCGGCCATTCATCAGCATGATGCCGACACACTGACGGTAGCGCGTCGTTTCGGGGTTTTGCCGCATCAATGCACCCCCCAGATCCGTCCGCTCGGTTGCTGCCTCAGTTGACCATGCGCCCGTTGTACATCGCCATGCCGCGCAGCATGTCGACCGCG
>Ga0210401_10001474_pt1 | contig 27238 bp, 19 predicted proteins | sample IncBWH32MmetaG_FD_150866 | JGI IMG/M metagenome (GOLD analysis project Ga0210401, IMG submission 150866) | Forest soil microbial communities from Barre Woods Harvard Forest LTER site, Petersham, Massachusetts, United States - Inc-BW-H-32-M | ecosystem: Environmental > Terrestrial > Soil >...
CGAGGAACTGCTCCTCGACGCCGTCGGCAACACGGAAAAGCTTGAAAAGCTGAAGGGCGAAATCAAACCCGACGACGGAGGCTCCAATGGCTGACGCAAAGTCTGCGGGCAAACAAGCCGCGGCAACAACCGAGACCCAGGAACAGAGTCTGCTCGATCAGATCGTAAGCCAGGGCCGGTTCGGCACCGACGCGCCGTCTCGCGAGCGCGGCAAGAACCTGGTGAAGGAGTTCGTCGCCCAGATTCTCGATGGCTCGATGACGGTCGCAAAGGACGCCGAGATGATGATCAACGCGCGCATTGCGCAGATCGATCATCTTCTGTCCCTCCAGCTGAACGAAATCATGCATCACCCGTCGTTCCAGAAGCTCGAAGGCTCCTGGCGCGGTGTGAAACACCTGATGGATCATAGCGAAACAGGAACTGGCCTCAAAATTCGCATGTTTAATGCCAGCAAGAAAGAATTGCTGCGTGACATCGAAAAGGCGCCTGAGTTCGATCAGAGCGCTCTGTTTAAGAAGATTTACGAAGAAGAATACGGCGTCTTCGGCGGCGCTCCATTCGGCGCGCTGGTTGGAGACTACGAGTTCGGCAAGCATCCCGAGGACATGGCACTGCTCGAAGGTGTGTCCCACATCGCGGCACAGGCCCACGCGCCGTTCCTCAGTGCAGCTGCTCCGGACCTGCTCAATCTGGAAAGCTTCACTTCACTGGACGCGCCGCGCGACCTCGCGAAGATTTTTGATAGCACCGAGTACGCGAAGTGGAAGTCGTTCCGTCAGGGTGAGGATTCGCGCTACGTAGCTCTCTGCCTGCCCCGCACGCTCTCGCGCGTTCCTTACGGCAAGGACACCAAACCAATCGAGGAATTCGCCTACGAAGAGCACGTCGACGGCACTGACCACTCCAAGTACCTCTGGATGAACGCGGCTTATTCGCTCGCAACGCGCATGACGAACTCGTTTTCGCAATACGGCATGTGCGTGGCGATGCGGGGCGTCGAAGGTGGCGGGTTGGTGGAAGGTCTTCCGGTCCACAACTTCTACACGGACGAAGGCGACCTCGCTCTTAAGTGCCCCACTGAAGTGCCCATCACCGATCGCCGCGAGAAGGAACTCGCGGACCTCGGTTTTGTGCCTCTCGTACACTGCAAGGGAACTGATTATGCCGCTTTCTTCAGCGCGCAAAGCTGCCAGAAGCCGAAAGTCTACGATTCGGATTCGGCAAACTCCAACGCGCGCCTATCTGCGCAGTTGCCATACATCATGGCGGTCTCCCGCTTCGCTCACTACCTCAAGGCGATGATGCGCGACAAGATCGGCAGTTTCATGTCGCGTGACGAGGCCGAGTCGTTCCTGAATCGCTGGATTCTCAAATACGTCACGCCGGACGATACGGCATCGCCCACGGTGAAGGCCCAAAAGCCGCTGCGCGAAGCCCGCATCGACGTTTCCGAAGTACCCGGCAAACCGGGCGTGTATCGTGCGGTCGCTTTCCTGCGGCCTCACTTCCAGTTGGACGAACTAACCGTTTCCCTGCGATTGGTTGCAGAGCTGCCCGCGCCGGCGAAGTAATCGCCGCCTGAGGGACACTCTCGCTTGCAGGTCTGTGTCTGGGGCCAGTGGTGCGTTGGTTGCTTCAAGTTGGGAACGTGAAAACTATCGCAGGATAAGGAGAGCAAAAAATGGCAGCCAGTATGTTCGTAAAAATCAAGAGCATTCCAGGCTCGAGCAACGTCAAGGGATTCGAGAATACCATCGAAGTCCTCTCGTTCTCATGGGCTGGATCTCTTCCGGTTGGGTCCCAGTCCTCCGCCTCGGCGGAAACGGTTGGCCAGACGCACCTGAGCGATCTGACGATCTCAAAGTTCGCGGACAAGTCCTCGCCCCTTCTCTTCGCCAACATGACGGGCGGCAAGAGAATGGCTGAAGATATCGAGCTCGACGTCAACAAGATACTTGACGGCAAGTCCCAGACATTCCTGTCGATCAAGCTCACCAACGCGATCGTGTCGAGCTTCAGCACCGGTGGTGGTGGCGGTGGTGAGCCCCCCGTCGAATCAATCTCGTTCAATTACGTGAAGGTCTACTTCGGCTTCGCGAACGAGGATGCCGGCAAGCTCGAGGCGCAAGTCATCAAGGGTTGGGACAACCAGAAGCACGAGCCGCTCTGAGTCGGAGTTTTCCGAATCTCATGGCGAACGCAACCACAGCCAAACGCCTATTCGAAGAAGGGAAAGTTCGGGCGGCCGCGAAGGAGCTTACGGAGTACCTTCGCGACCACCCGGCTGACTCGACGCAGCGTACTTTCCTTTTCGAGTTGCTTTGCGCGTCCGGCGATTTGATCCGGGCCGAAAAGCAACTGGGCGTTCTCGCGCAGGGCGATGGCCAAAAGGAACTGGGCGCCGTCCTTTACTATTCCGCGCTCCACGCGGAAAAAATCCGCAACGAGACGTTCGAAAAGGCAGACTTCTCCAAGGGTTCCTCCCCTGCCCCGGTTTCAGGCACCCTCAACGGCAAGCGTTTCACTTCCCTGCGCGACGCCGATCCTGATCTTGGCGCTCGACTCGAAGTCTATGCCGCGGGCGCGTATCTCTGGATTCCTTTTGAGCACATCGAGGCAGTCGAGATGGAAGCACCCAAGCGCTTGCGTGATACGCTTTGGGCCCCGGCGCTGGTCCGCACCGGACCTGAATTCAAAAGTACCGAACTGGGCGAAGTGCTGATTCCCGTGATCTATCCGTTTTCCTGGAAGAATGAGAATGAAGCGGTGTGGCTCGGCCGCATGACAGACTGGGCCGCCGACGAACACGGGGCGGAATATCCTTCGGGCCAGAAAATCCTGCTGATGGACGACGAGGAAGTCCCTCTGCTTGAGGTTCGCTCGATCGAATTCGATAAGCGTGCAGCGGCGCCGGCGCCAGCAAACTGAACGGAACCGAAAACCAATGCCTCTCCGCGAAGACCTTTTGAACCCCATTGCCGGCGAAAACCCGAGCGGTGTGGATGTCCGCTACGATTCGAAGCTGCTTCTCTACGACAAAATCAAAGAAGCGCGCCGCGAAGACGATGGCCTCGATCAGGGCGCGTGGCAGCAGGAGCGGAAAGCTGCTGACGTTCCGCTGGTCTTGAAGCTCACGCAAGAAGCTCTCGCCACAAAAACAAAAGATCTCCAGCTCTGCGCGTGGCTCACCGAAGCGATGCTTCGCACGGAGGGCTATGGCGGACTCCGACAGGGTCTCGCACTCTGCCGGGGCGTGGTCGCCAATTTCTGGGACACGCTGTATCCGCCGATCGATGACGGCGATCTCGAATTGCGCGCCGCGCCACTCGATTGGCTTGGCTCAGCGATCGACTTCACCGTGAGAAACGTCCCGATCACGCGCGCGGGCTATGGCTTCGTGAAATACAAGGAGTCGCGCACGGTCGGCTACGAAGCTCAAGTCAGCGGCGAAAAAGAACGCACCCAGCGCGAAACGCGCATCAAAGAGGGCAAGCTCACCCCCGAAGATTTCGATAAAGCCTTCGTCGAAACCCCGAAGGCCTTTTACGTTCAGTGTGAAAAGGATCTGGACGGCTGTCTCGAAGCCCTGAAGAATCTCGACGAAACCTGCGACGAAAAATTCGGCAATGCCGGCCCATCGTTCGGCAAGCTCAAGACGGCTCTCGAAGAAATCCGTCACACGGTCCACAGCCTGCTCCAGAAAAAGCGCGAGACTGAGCCCGATCCGGTCGAGGAAACGCAGGCCGAAGGGGGCGCCGAAGTTGGATCTGCCGAGGGTGGAGCGCCTGGCGGCGGATCCCGCAGCGCCATGCCCAGCATCATCATCTCGGTGGTGACAAGCTCGGAACCGGCCGACCGCCGCGAAGTGATCGCAAGCATCGCCAAGGCCGCCGCTTTCTTGCGCCAGAAAGAACCGCTCAGCCCCGCACCGTACCTCATGATGCGCGGGCTGCGTTGGGGCGAACTTCGCGCTGCAGCGCGTCTATCAAACGCCGCGCTGCTCGAAGCGCCGCCGACCGAACTTCGTCAGCAAGTAAAGCGCCTTGCGCTCGCCGAAAAATGGACCGAGCTTCTTGAGATCGCCGAAAACGCGATGTCTCTTCCCTGCAGCCGCGCGTGGCTCGATCTGCAAAAGCATGTGGTGGACGCGTGTAACGCTCTTGGCAGCGATTACGAACCCATCGCCGCAGCCATTCGCCTCGAATTGAAAGTCTTGCTGCACGACGTTCCCGAATTGCTGGACGCTTCCCTGCTCGACGACACACCGGCAGCCAATGGCGACACCCGCACATGGCTTCTTCGCTTGCTGCGCCCTTCCGCCTCTGGTTCGGGACCGTCGTCTGCGGTGGAAGGCAACGGCGCGGCCGAGTCGGCGCAAGCTGCTCTGTCCGATGCGATTTCTTCAGTGGCTCCAGAACCTTCGTGGCCCTCGAAGAGCGCCGACCGCTACGACGTCGCGACCGAAGCATTGAAAGCCGGCCTGGCGGAAAAGGCGTTCGAAATCATGCAGCGCGAAATCGCAAGCCAGACATCGGGGCGCGAGCGCTTCCGCCGCAAGCTGCAGCTTGTTCAGTTATGCGTAGCCGCGGGCAAGGATGCGATCGCGCAACCGCTGCTCGACGATATTGCCGCCGCGATCGAGAATCACAAGCTCGACGAATGGGAAGACAGGCAAATGATTGGCACGGCGCTCTCAACACTCATGACACTGAGCACGAGAATTAAAGAAAGCTCTTCGGAAAAGCAAAAACTTTTCGAGCGCATCTGCCGCCTGGATCCCGCGCGGGCGCTGACGGCAGGATAGTCCCTCACAATGGCCCGATCCCAAGGCGACGTCACCGTAACGTTGTCCGTGCTGGACCGCTTGATCGACCGTGAGCCGAAGATGACCTCCGAGGCCCCTCTCACCCGCTCGCAATCGGTTCGGATCGTGAAAGCCGCGGTGCAACGCGACCTCGAATGGCTTTTGAATTCCCGCCGGATCTTTCAGGAACCTGACGAAAGTCTCAAGGAAGTAAACCGCTCTGTTTACGTCTACGGCCTGCCGGATTTCACCGCCTACGCCGTCGCTTCTCCCGCGGACCGCGCAAAAATGGGCCGCCAGCTGATCGCTGCGATCAAGCTTTTCGAGCCGCGGATTCTCAACGTCCGCATCGTCCCGGTCGAATCGAGCGAAACAGGAATTCAGGAATTGCGCTTCCGCATTGAGGGATTGCTTGCGATGGATCCGGCGCCCGAGCCGATCTCGTTCGACACCGTAGTTGAGTTGCGGTCGAGCAATTGTCACGTCTCCGGAGGCCCGAATGCGGGATGAACTGCTCCTCTATTACGAACGGGAGCTGGATTATCTGCGCAAACTGGCCGCTCAGTTTGCCGAAAAGAATCCGAAGGTGGCCTCGCGCCTCGTCCTCGAGCCGACCAAGTGCGAAGACCCGCACGTGGAAAGGCTTCTTGAAGGATTTGCTTTCCTGGCCGCGCGCGTTCATCTGAAGATCGACGACGAATTTCCCGAAATTAGCGAAGCGCTGTTGAGCGTGGTCTATCCGCAGCTCGTACGGCCGCTCCCCTCGATGTCGATCGTCGAATTTCAGCTCGACCCAGAAAAAGGAAAGCTGACGACCGGACTTCCGGTGGCGCGCGGCTCAACGCTGTTCTCCAAGCCCGTCGCCGGAGTTCCGTGTACCTTCCGCACGTGCTATGAGACGACGATCTGGCCCGTCACAGTAACCGCGGGCGAATGGCGCGCCCCGAGCCGCCTGCATCCGCCGGTTCGCGCCACCGATTCAACAGGCGCGATTCGCCTCGAACTTCGCGCAGCACCGGACGTCAATCTCAAGGAACTGAAGATCGACAAGTTGCGCTTCTACCTTGATGGCGAAGGCGGCCTGGTCAACACGATCTACGAACTGCTCTTCAGCCGCTTGAATCGCATCGTCGTCCGCGACCCTACGCCGGGCTCGAAAGTGCCGCCGGTCGTGCTGCCGCCGAGCGCGCTGAAGCCGGTCGGCTTCGAGTTGAATGAAGGAATGCTTCCGTACGCGGAGCGTTCGTTCGCGGGCCATCGCCTGCTGCTTGAATATTTTGCCTTCCCCGAAAAGTTTCTCTTTGTGGATTTGGCCGAGCTCGGCCCTGTGTGGGAAGCCGGTTTCAAAGACGCGGTCGAGTTTGTCTTTCTGATTTCCGAAGTTCCGGGCGAAGAGCGCCGGCAGCGCCTCGAGCTGGAACTTTCGAAGAAAACGTTCCGCCTCGGCTGCTCTCCGATCGCCAATCTGTTCACGCAGGTGGCCGAGCCGATTCAGCTCAACTTGCGCCGGTACGAATATCCGCTCGTGCCGGACGTTCGCCGCCCCTATTCGACCGAAATCTTCTCGGTCGATGAAGTCAACTGCATCAACACGGCTACGCAGCAAACAACGCCTTTTGAGCCTTTCTATTCGTTGCGGCATTCCTCGCGCAATCGCAAGGCGTCCTGCTTTTGGCTGGCGCGGCGGCGGCCTTCGGAGCGGCCAAACGACGAAGGCACCGACACGTTTCTCTCGCTCGTCGATCTTTCGATGCAGTCGATGAATCCGGATTCGAGCATTCTTTCGATCAAGACGACGTGCACGAACCGCGATCTTCCATCGCGTCTTCCTTTCGGAGGTGAAGAAGGCGACTTCGAACTGGAAGGCTCGTCGTCTTTTAAGCGCATCGTCAGCCTGCGCAAACCGACTCCGACCGTCAGGCCCGCGCTTGGCAAGAGCACGCTCTGGCGTCTGATCTCGCACCTTTCGCTCAATTATCTGTCACTCATCGAAGAAGGGCGCGAGGCGCTGCAGCAGATCCTGCGTCTCTACGATCTCGGGCGCACGGCCTATTCCCAAAACGTAATCGAGAGTATCCTGCAGGTGCGAAGTTCACGGCATTTCACCCGAGTTTCCGGAAACAACAGCATTACGTTCGCGCGGGGCATGCGCGTCGAGCTCAATCTTGACGAAGCACAGTTCGTCGGGAGCGGAGCTTTCCTTTTCGCCAGCGTGCTCGAGCGGTTTTTCGGATTGAGCGTTTCGCTCAACAGTTTCACGCAGCTGGTGGTCACGACTCCCCAGAGAAGGGAACCGTTGCACGAATGGCAGCCGAGATCGGGACGCCGAATTCTGGTGTAGACAACTCACCGATTGAAGACGCGCTCCGCGAGGAGCCGTTTTCCTTCGAGTTCTTCCAAGCGGTCACGCTTTTGCAGCGGCTTGCCTCGCATCGGCAGGCGGTCGGGAGATTTTCGAATCCGGAAGACGAAGCCATACGTTTTCGCGGGAACCCTTCGCTGGGTTTCCCGGCCAGCCAGATTCAATCGATCGACTTTCCCGAAGGTGAGGCGCCGGCCCGGATGATGGTCAATTTCATGGGGCTGACCGGGCCGCAGGCCGTGCTTCCCTACCCGTATAGCGAACTCGTTCTCGAGCGCCAAAGGGCCAAGGATCATGCGCTGCAGTCTTTCCTCGACATCTTTCTCCACCGCATGGTCTCTTTTTTCCATCGCGCGTGGGAGAAGTACCGGTTCCCGGTCACCCACGCGATGGGCGAGAAGGATATTTTCGAGCATCATCTTCGCGACCTGATCGGCCTCGGCACCGGCGGCATGAGAGACCGCCAGGCGATTTCCGACGAGGGGCTGCTCCATTTCGTGAGCCTCTTTGCCCAGCAATCGCGTTCGGCGGTAGCTCTCGAGCAGGTGATCACCGCATTCTTTGAAGTGCCCGTAGAAGTCGAGGAATTTACGGGCGCTTGGTATCTACTGGATTCAGCGACACAGTGCGAACTCGGTGAAGAAGACAGCGATTCGCAAAAACTCGGCTGGGGCGCCGTTGTCGGCGACGAAATCTGGGATCAGCAATCGCGCGTGCGCATCAAGCTTGGGCCGATGTCTCTTGAGCGCTATCAGGATTTTTTGCCGGATGGCAGCGCCTTCAAGCCGCTCAAGGCGCTCACACGCTTCTTTGCCAACGATGAGTTTGATTTTGAAATCCAGCTGATTTTGAAAAGCGAGGATGTTCCTCGACTGGAGGTCGGTGCCGCAGACGCCACGGCGCCGCGCCTCGGCTGGGTTACGTGGTTGAAGTCGGCGCCTCTCTCCCGGGACCCGAACGAAACGATTCTAAATCTCTGACTGCGAGGCACGCGATGGGCCTGAACCTGAAAGCCTTAATTGGAAAACTCAACGATCAGACGCGTTCGACGCTTGAGGCGGCCGCCGGACTTTGCCTCTCTCGCACGCATTACGATATCGAAATCGAGCATTTCCTCACGAAGCTGCTCGACCAGCAGAGTGCGGACTTCGCCAAGATCATTCAGCACTTCGGTGTCGATAAATCGCGCCTCACCGGTGAGCTCGCCCGCAGCATGGACAAGCTCAAATCCGGCAACGCGCGCACTCCCGCGATCAGCCCGAGCGTGCTGAGGATGCTCACGCAGGCGTGGACGGTCGGCTCGATCGATTTCAACGCCGCCGAGGTCCGCACCGGTTTTACGATCCTCGCTTTGGTCACCGACGAGGAATTGGCGCGCATCATTCGCGAAGTCAGCCGCGAGTTCGCCAAGATTCAACCCGAAGCGCTCCGCAATGACTTCGTCAAGATCGTCGCGACTTCCTCGGAAGAAACCGTGACCGCCGCAGAAGCCGGCGAATCCGGCGGTCCGGCAGCGCCCGGACGCGCGATGGGCGGCAAAACGCCGAACCTCGATCAGTTCACCGTCAACCTCACCGAGAACGCAAAAAACGGCAAGATCGACCCGGTCCTCGGGCGCGATTTTGAGATCCGTCAGGTGATCGACATACTCACGCGTCGCCGCCAAAACAACCCGATCCTGACTGGCGAGGCCGGCGTCGGCAAGACCGCCGTCGTCGAAGGGTTCGCGCTGCGTGTCGCGCAGGGCGACGTACCTCCGCCGCTCAAGAAAGTGACCGTTCGCACGCTCGACCTCGCGCTGTTGCAAGCTGGCGCTGGCGTGAAGGGCGAATTCGAAAATCGCCTCAAGGGTTTGATTGAAGAAGTGAAGTCTTCGCCGATTCCGATCATTCTCTTCATCGACGAAGCGCACACCATGATCGGCGCAGGCGGCCAGGCCGGTCAGAATGACGCAGCCAACTTGCTCAAGCCGGCTCTGGCGCGAGGCGAACTTCGCACTATCGCCGCGACCACCTGGGCCGAGTTTAAAAAGTATTTCGAAAAAGATCCCGCTCTCGCGCGCCGCTTCCAGGTCGTCAAGGTGGAAGAGCCGACCGAACAACAGTGCATGGTCATGATGCGCGGCATCGTTGCATCGCTCGAGAAGCATCACAAAGTCCGCATTCTTGACGAAGCCGTCGCCGCGGGCGTTCGCCTTTCGCACCGCTATCTCGCCGGCCGCCAGCTTCCTGACAAGGCCGTCAGCGTTCTCGACACCGCTTGCGCACGTCTTTCGCTCGGCCAAAATGCGACCCCGCCCGCCATTGAAGATGCGATCCGCCAGATCGACGACTATGACGTGCAGCAGCGCATCCTCGACCGCGAAACCGTCGTCGGAGTCGATCACAGCGAGCGCCTCGCACAACTCGCCAAACAGCGCGAGTCGGTGCAGGCCAACTTGAAAGCTCTACAGGAACGCTGGGACAAGGAGCGCGACCTCGTTGTGAAGATTCGCGACATCCGCTCGAAGCTCGAAAGCGGCGCAGCCGCTGCGGCCGCTGCGAAAGCATCTCCAGCCGTTGAAAGTACAACCGAAGCTCCCACGGCGGCCGCATCCGCAGCGACTGCCGTCGCAACTGCGCCTGATCGATCTCCTGACGAACTTCGCGCCGATCTCTCGAAACTAGAAAACGAGCTCTCGGCGCTCCAGGGCGAGACAGGCCTGATCCGCGTTTGCGTTGACTCGCAAATCATCGGCGAAGTCATCTCCGCATGGACCGGCATTCCTGTCGGCAAAATGTTGAAAGACGAAATCGCCACGATCCTCTCGCTGCAAAAGTATCTCGAGAGCCGCGTAATCGGCCAGCCCTTCGCGCTTGACGTGATCAGCCAGCGTATCCAGACGTCGCGCGCCAGCCTCGACGATCCCATCAAGCCGGTGGGGGTCTTCATGCTCGTCGGCCCCAGCGGCGTCGGCAAAACGGAAACTGCGCTCGCGCTTTCCGACCTGCTCTATGGCGGCGAGCACAACCTGATCACCATCAATATGTCCGAGTTCCAGGAAGCGCACACCGTATCGACGCTGAAAGGCTCGCCCCCCGGATATGTCGGCTACGGCGAGGGTGGCGTGCTTACCGAAGCCGTCCGCCGGCGCCCCTATTCGGTCGTCCTTCTCGATGAAGTCGAAAAGGCGCATCCGGACGTCCTTGAACTTTTCTTCCAAGTCTTCGACAAGGGCCGCATGGAAGACGGCGAAGGCCGCGAGATCGACTTCCGCAACAACATCATCATCCTCACGACGAACGCGTGCACCGATCAGCTCATGAAGCTCTGTGCCGATCCCGAGACAATGCCCAATGCACCGGCACTGGTTAACACGCTCAAGCCTGAGCTGAACAAAATCTTCAAGCCCGCGTTTCTCGGCCGCATGGTGATCGTTCCCTTCTATCCGATCCGCGACGAAGCGCTGAAGAAGATCATCACGCTCAAGCTCGGCAAGATTCAGCGCCGCATCCAAGAAAATCACAAAATTGCTCTGACTTACGATTCGGCGATGATCGACGAAGTGGCCAAGCGCTGCACGGAAGTCGAAAGCGGCGCGCGCAACGTGGACAACATCCTCACCAATTCCCTGCTGCCGGACATTTCAAGGCAGATTCTCGGCCGTATGGCGGAAGGCGAGAAGTTGCAATCGATTCGCGTCGGCATCGGTGAAGGCGGAGAGTTCGTTTACTCGTAAGGCGCAGTGCCGTTTCATCACGAGCACGGTCGGTTCGTAAATTCGTTTTCGTTCGCGTGCCCGCAGGCGGCGGCCGGGAGGTGAAGTTTGGGAAGCTCAGGGAATTACACTCAGGAAAACAGGCTAATCTCTATCGATACGCCTCTCGGCGACGACGTTCTGCTCCTCGCCCACCTTTCCGGATACGAGGCAGTCTCCCGCCTCTTCAAATTCAATCTCGACCTGCTTTCGGAGAAGAAAAACATCTCCTTCGACCAGATCGTTGGTCAGCAAGTCACGATCTCGATGCAGCTCGCAGATGGAGTGAACGAGCGTTATTTCAATGGATACGTCAGCCGCTTCGCGCAGACTGGCACGGATGTGAGCTTCACGCATTACCAAATGGAAGTGGTGCCCTGGCTCTGGTTTCTCACCCGCAACGCCAACTGCCGTATATTCCAGAACAAGACGATCCCGCAGATCATCGAGCAGGTGTTTGAAGACCGCGGTTTCTCAAGCAATTACAGAACTTCCTTCAATGAAACCTACGATGAGCGAGAGTACTGTGTTCAATACCGCGAAACCGACTTCGCCTTCGTTTCACGCCTCATGGAGCAATACGGCATCTGCTATTTCTTCGAACACACCGAAGACGACCATAAGCTCGTGCTGACCGACAACAAGAGCGGCTTTCAGCCCTGCCCCGTGGAGTCCGCCGTACGCTACTCGCCCGGCGCACAAAGCATCGAAGGCGTCGTCACAGGGTGGCAGATTGTGCAGGAACTAAAGACCGGCAAATACTCTCTTGGCGATTACAACTTCGAAACGCCGACGGCAAGTATGCTCGGCACTGAAAACACTGTTGTCGAGGTGGACAGCAACACGAAGTACGAGACCTACGATTACCCCGGAATTTACGAGACCCAGTCCGACGGTACGGCAGTCGCCAAGCTTCGCATGCAGGAGGAGGAGGCCAGTCATTTGGTCGGCACTGGAACGGGCACATGCCGAACACTGGCGGCAGGTTATCTGTTTGATTTCGACGAGCACGATCGCGCCGAGAACAACAAGGAATATCTACTCACCGAGGTCCGCCACGTGGCCTCCTCCGCAGGTACCTACGTTACTTCCGGAACCGAATCGCACTATTCGAATCAGTTTACTTGCATCGATTCCGCTATCCCCTTCCGTCCCGCGCGCGTCACTCCCCTGCCGTTCGTCCATGGCCCACAGACCGCTGTTGTTGTCGGTCCATCCGGGGAGGAGATTTACGTCGATAACTACGGCCGCGTGAAAGTGCAGTTCTTCTGGGACCGCGAAGGAGAAAACGATGACAAGAGCTCCTGTTGGATTCGTGTTTCACATCCTTGGGCCGGCGAAAGCTGGGGCGCGATGTTCCTCCCGCGCATCGGCCAAGAAGTGATCGTCAGTTTTCTCGAAGGCGATCCGGACCGTCCCATCATTACTGGTCGCGTCTACAACGCCGACCAGACCGTCCCTTACCCCCTACCGGACAATCAGAATCAGAGTGGCTTTAGGAGCCGCAGCACGAAGGGCGGCGGTTCGGACAACTTCAACGAGATTCGCTTCGACGACACAATGGGCAGCGAGCGTTACATCATGCAAGCCGAAAAAGACATGAGCATCAGTGTCAAAAACGATTGCTATGAAGAGATCAAAAGTGAGCGTCACCTGACCGTTGCGAAAGACCAGGTCGAAAGTGTCGGCGGCGATCTCCACATCGGAGTCACGGGCAACATCAACCAAAAAGCCGGCCAGAACATGTCCCTGCAAGTGACGCAAGGTCTGACCGAAACGTCGATGACGTATTCGCATCAAGCCCAGGAATCGCTCTACCTGAAAGCCGCGCAGGTTGTGATCGAAGCGGACGCGATGCTCACCATCAAAGTGGGTGGTAACTACGTCACGATTAACCCGGCGATGGTCGCGATTACAGGGACGCTGGTCAATATCAACACGGGTGGTTCGCCGGGCTCTGGTAGCGCAGGCAGCGCAACGAGCCCGAAAGACCCGACCAAGCCGAATATCGATATTTAGCTTTTGCGAGTAAGAGCGGGAAGCGATCGATTTCCAGGGAGAGGTCAGATGCCGCCAGCAGCACGCCTCACGGACATGCATGTTTGCCCCATGGTCACCGGAGTAGTTCCCCACGTCGGTGGCCCGATCCTAGCGCCCGGAGAGCCGACCGTTCTCATCGGTGGCCTACCGGCCGCCCGCGTCACGGACATGTGCACTTGTGTCGGCCCGCCGGACACAATCGTGATGGGTTCGTCGAGCGTCTTTATCGGCGGCCTGCCTGCCGCGCGCATCGGTGACACCACGGCGCATGGCGGCAACATCGTGCTTGGCTGCTTCACCGTAATGATCGGCGGTTGATTTTCCGTTTCTTACGCGAGGGAGTCGGGGCAGCTTTTGCGCGGCACCCAGCTACAATTCGTCCCACAGTCGCCGCGCAGCGGGTTGGCACGGAGGGCACTTTGAAAGCCTGCTTGCAGATCGCCTTGGATAACAACTTCCTGCATAGACTGCGAGAATGGTTTCAAGAAGACCTGTCGCGGGTGAAGGTATTTCTTTTCTCGCGCCGTGATTCGAAGCAAATACCGTTGGCGTTTACGACGGCGGGCAACATTTTCCTTTCCGATGATGTGGCGTGTTCGGGAAGCGCAAGCATTCCCGTACTCATCCACGAGTTCGCCCATGTCGTCCAAAAAATGCGCGGTCGCTCTGGCCGCCGCGCGGGCAAACGAGGATGCGCGACAGCGGCCACCCTCGAACATGAAGCCGATGAAGCAGCGGCCGCATTTCATGCGTGGAGGCGTTGCCCCGATCTTTCACCCGATACATCCGGCACTGCTCGCGCGTGGGGACCAGCAGGCCACTATTACACGGTGTATTGGGTCTCGCGAATGACGGGCGTCGAGCATGCGATCGCCGAGCAGTATGCGTTCGCCGCACAAATGCCGGATCAGGTGGACGAGCTTGATGCGACGGCCGCGGGGAAAGCATGGGCGAAGTCGGCGTTCATACCGTGCTGGTTCGGCATACGCAATCGGGTGTTAAGCAATGAGACCACTTTTGACAATCTGGTCTATTCGATTCAAGCGGGTATACATTGCCTGAATGGGCGGAGCGCAAGAGGCGAGTCAGACCGCCGAGCCAAAATTCTAAAAAACTCCCGAAAGATCAGTATTTCAATTTTTCGTTCGGTCTCGGCTTACACTCTTTGGGCGATAGCTTTGCGCATCAGAACGGTGCGGGAGTTCTGTTTATGGCGCCCGTCGGTCACGCAGGTCAGGGCTGGGGCCTCGATCACCCCACCGAAGTTGGCCACGAGATCGACAACGTGGGACTGCATTCCGAGATATATTGCTCGTACGTAGCCTTCATGTTCACGGCGATGGTGGACGCTCTCAAGATCGACTTGCCCTTCCCGCTTCCCCATTACGGCCCAAAGTTGAACGAAATGGCGTCCAAGGTTTGTGCCAGCACGCTCGAGGGAACGCAAATTACGACAATCATGCAATTTTATCCGGAGCTCGCTCGTGCGTATCGTCCGGAGGACGACACCGTGGACTGGGCCAAATTCCGGCTGCGCCATCCTCTGATCGCTGCGCCCTGGATGCTCGACAAAGCTACCCAGCTCGCGGCCGATTGGACAATTTAGACGTCGTATAGTCTCCTTAGCTTGTGGGCCCTATTCCAGGATTTTAGTGTTACCAGATCGGAGTGGAGGTAATTCAGATGACACAGGACATCATAGGCAGCCGCAAAGGCGATTACGAAATTCTCGCGCTGCTCGGCGTGGGCGGTATGGGGCAGGTCTACAAAGTGCGCAACGTGCTTTCAGACCGCGTCGAGGCGATGAAAGTTCTCCTTCCGAATCTTGCCGACCAGAAGGGCCTTGCGGACCGTTTTATCCGCGAGATCAAAGTTCTTGCGGGAATCCATCATCCGAATATCGCCGAACTACGCACCGCGCTCACCATCGACAATCAGCTCGTCATGATCATGGAGTTTGTCGAAGGCTCGACACTGGCCGCCCGCGTGCAGCAGGGCGCGATTCCCTACGGACAGGCTCTCGGCTACATCCAGCAGGTTCTCGCAGCTCTCAGTTACGCGCACTCGCAAAAAATTATTCATCGCGATATCAAACCCGCGAACATGATGCTCACGCCCACAGGCGTCGTGAAGCTCATGGATTTCGGCATCGCTCGCCAGGACGGCGACGTCGGCCTTACCGTGACCAACTCTACGGTCGGCTCGATCGCCTACATGTCTCCCGAGCAAGTAAAAGGCGAGCCCGCCGACGCGCGCTCCGATCTCTATTCGGTTGGCGTATCGCTCTACGAAATGGTCACCGGCCAGCGCCCGTTCCAGGGCGACACCGGTTTTTCGATCATGCAGGCACATCTGCAAACGATGCCAAAGCCGCCGATCGAGCTTCGCCCCGATCTCCCCGCCACGCTCAGCGACCTGATTATGATGGCAGTCGCCAAGGAACCCGCAAAACGCTTCCAGTCTGCGGACGCATTCTCGCGCGCCATCGGCAGCGTCATGCCAGTCATCGAAGGCACCGCGCCGATGATTCCGGCGACTCCGTCGTCCCCGGCGTCGGCGTCTCAGCCCACGATGGTCGCTCCGCCGCCAATCGCGGAAACATCGGTCGGCGGCTCTGCGTCATCGGGCTCGCCGTTTCAGGCAACGCAATTCGCCTCCGCGCCGGGTTCTCTCACGCCATCGCACTCACCAACGATGCGCCCCGCCCCCGCCGCCGCTGCAAAGTCCCCGTCTCAACCAATGCCGCCCGCACCGCAAAATAGCTACCGCGGTTTCTATATCGCTCTCGGTGCGCTTATGGTTCTTGTTGTCTTGGTCGCTGCCGGTTTCTACGTTCCGCGTCATCTGAAAACGCAAGCCGCGCAGCAATCAAGTTCGTCGGCGTCCGATTCGGCCGCGACGCCCGCATCGTCTGCAACTCCGGATCCTAGCGCGGCCGCGCAACCGGCTGCAGCTGCAACGCCTGATTCGTCAAGTGGCACACCTCCGAGTTCGACGACCGTCGCACCTCCGGCTTCGGCAGCCTCGGCCGTTTCCTCTGCACCCGCGCCAGCCGCTGATGCGTCGACAGCGCACATCAACATTCCCCCGCGGGCGGCCACCAGCGCCTCAACCGGCGCGGCCTCTGACACAACCTCGCCGCACATCAATATTCCTCCGCGTGCAGGCTCAGCAACTTCCTCGAATGCGGCCGAAAATTCGGCGCCGCACGTCAACATCCCACCGCGAGGCAGCACGTCACAGCCATCGGCCAATTCCGCTCCGACCTCCGGCGCCGCAGCAGCTTCTGCTGATTCAAATCAATCGAGCGGCTCGACGGGCGCCAAGCCCGCCCCCGCTGATGCAGCGGCCTTGCAACAAGCGGAAACGGAAACCGATCAACTCTCGAGCCGCGGCGGCGCAATCACGACAAGCCTCGACAATTTGAAGAAGGCGCAATCGGCGCAGGGTCTCGGTCTTCGTGGGGATATGGTTGCCGCCGAACAACGTATGCAAAACAATCTTGCCAAAGCGCAATCTGCCGTCGCCGCCGGCGACGCCGCTCAGGCTAAGCACTACCTCGATCTGGCCGAGCCCGACGTCGAAAAACTCGAAAAATTCCTCGGCCACTAAACTTCACTGTATCGGCAAATAGATGGCGCAATGGGTTTGGATGCAGCGGCCTGCCGAAACAAGGGACATCTTCGACTACGATCTGACGAGAGATTTGCACACTTGGCGCAGGAGAGGGGAGAAGTCTATTTCAGGGGGCATCTCGGGAGAACACGGCCATCCACTCGAGGCATCACATTTTCGCCATGGGGATGCCGCGATTATCGCTTCTGCGAGCGCGAAAGCTTCACGCGTGGTTGGGCCGCAAAGGCCGCTGCTTCGATGCATTCTCTGTTCGGGCAGCCACTCCGCCGACACGATTCCCCCGGCAGATTTGGATCAATTGGCGGAGGAAATCTCATCGGCCCCGCCCAACCAGAGAGCTCTCGGATCGCCTGCGCGAATTTCCCGGCGCCATCGGGAGCGTTGTTCGCTCCGCGCGAGACCAGCAAAACCCGATCGTTTTTCTTCAGCGGGATCGCCGCGTCAATTACTTGCTCGATCCGGACGCCGGAGCCGCTGCCGTCGTGGACGAATCGCCGGATGGGGCTGTCCTGCTATAAACAATCTTCTTCGTTCCGCCACCGCACGTGCCGACGACCTTGCCGTCTGATTGCGCGTCCTTGTCCACGATATCGAGCGTATAGTTCTTCACGCCGTTTGCTTCAATCTTCTTCGCGATTTCCGCTTTCAAATCGTCGCAGGACTTCCCCTGCGCCGAAGCCAAACCAGGCACCGCGAGCAGCACTGCAATCGCTACAAGTGTCTTCATATTGGATCTCCTCGGCCGGAAAAATAGAGTCCAGTACAAATCATAGCAAGCAATCGATAACGGGCCTGTTAAACGCAAATCTCTGTTCCCTCGGGTGTACTGGCCGCCGCACGAACTTCACGATTTGCGCGGCGCGGTATAATGCCCGCCGAGATTTCGCGCCCCAAGGCGCCCTGCCGGATCCTTGGCTTTTGGTTGAGGAATCGGGCTTAAATCTTTTGTAGTCAGCAAAAACATGGTGTCTAATCGGTAGTGTCCTGACGTTCACACCGAGGGTGGCGATCACGTGGCCGTAATCCTTGAAGTAAAAGCCGGGCCGATGTCTGGCGAAAAAATTGCCGTGCGCACCGGCGAAACCAAGACCTTCGGTCGCGTCGCTGGCCGCGCCAATTTCGCGCTGCCGCATGACACGGTCATGTCCGGCGTCCATTTTTCGGTGGAATGTGGTCCGCAAGGCGGCACCGTCAAGGACAACAACAGCACCAATGGCACCTATCTCAACGGCGCGCGCGTGAAAGAATCCCCGCTCAACAACGGCGACGAAATCCGCACCGGCCAGACGCAATTTCTCGTGCGCCTGGTTGCCGACGAAAAGCTCTCCGCCACGCCGCAACCCGTCGCCGCTGCACCAGCTCCCGCGCCGCGTCCGGTTGCGCCACCAGCTCCACCTCCTCCACCATCGATGGCCGAGCAACGCGGCACAGCGCGTCCCGAACCCGAATTTCAAGCAACGCCGCCACCGATGCCTCCCGTTTCGCGTCGTGAACCGCCACCAATGCCCGTGGCGCCGGCGCCTCCGCCACCGGCCGCGCGGGCACCTCTACCGCCGAAGCCCGCGCCCCCCGCCTCATCCGCTAAGCCAGCGGTATTTGCTGTGGGAAGCTGGGCGTTTTCGACCGTGCCGCAAGGTTGGGACATCAAGGCGGAGTTCGGAATGGAACACGCGGAAAAAGACGGCTTCCCCACGACGGTGACGGCTACAGAAGAACTGGTTCCCGGAAATATCGCGCTCGGACCGTTCGTCGAGTCGCAGCTTTCGATGCTGCGCCAATATCTGCGCGACCCGAAGATCGAAGCCGCGATTCCGCCCGCAATTCCCGGCGCGGAAGAGAAAGCCTCGGTGGACGTTCGCTACTCGACCAACGACGGCCAGATCATTTTCTACCGGCGCATCTATGCGCGCTCCGGGCGCGTCTTCGGTACGCTCACTCTGATGACGCTTGAAAAAGAGCTCGCTGCGGTTCGCGCGGCGCTCGATGCGGTTGTCGCAGGCCTCACCTTCCAGGTCAAAATGCCCGCGTAATTTCCTGAACCCTTCCTAGTTGGAAGCCGACGTCGCCTGCGCAAGCGCAGCGCTCGGCTGGATGTTGTACTGGTCAAGAAGGAATTTTTGCGCGGCTTGCCGTTCGTTCGAATCCGCTCCGGCCGTCGAATTAAGGTAGAGAATGTAGGATTCGGCCGCCCCGTCGTTGTCTCCATCCTGCGCTTGTTTCTGGGCCTGAGCGTAAATCTTTGCTGGCAGTCCCGCGACGCTGTCGCGCACCGCTTTGATCAGCTGGTCGCGAACGGCGTTCTCAACATCGGTCAGAAATTGCAAATCGTCCGGTACCGTGCCGCTCTGCTTCACACCGCTCGTGTCCTCCGGCTTCACGTTTTCGAGGATCACGAATTTTTCGCCGTTCTGCTTGCTCACCGGGTGCGACGCTTCGACGGCATTGCCGAGCGAATCGTTGATCCGGTATTGCAGCTGAACGCCCGCGCTCAAATCGACGGTCTTCTCGGTATAGGTGTAGGGCTTGATGATGTCCGAAGGCAGCGTCTTCGGAATTGAGTCAAGTTTCGCATGCGCGTCGCGAACTCTCCTCTGATCCGCCGTCACTTTGTCGGTGGCGTCTTCGATGTCTTTCTTCTTTCCTTTTCCGACCACACCCTGCAGCGCCGCCTGATCGGTCTGCAGCGAAAGGTTCGCGGCCTCGTAATCGCGATTGGCCTGATTCCACGCTTCGTTCGGGACGTCCTGCTCGCCCGCTCGATAGGTCGAATCCTTCGGCACAGATGTCGGCACTTCGGTCCGATGATGATCGAGCACGTCTCCGATCAGCTGGAAGTTGGGCTCAATCGGAGGGGTATCGCCGGGCCGGATCACGCGTACAGGCAAACCGGAAGTTTCGAGCCCGGTTGCAATCGCGTCCGCAAGCTGATCGGCAAAGCCAGCGCTGTCGCGGCGTGAGGTCTGATCGCGAAATACCACGCGAATCGAAAGCCGTGAGCGCATTTGATACGCCGCCGCTTCCTGCGTCATCGCGTCGCGGACGGCATCCAGGTTCGCCGCCTTGTAGATGAGCGCCTTCTGCAGGTAAGACCAAGCGACACCCGCTCCGGAGCCGAGCGGTTTCGCCATGTACGTTTTCGCTTGCGCCAGATAATAGTCGCTCAACTTCCCGGCGAGATCGTCGATGCGATCTTTCATACTCGGATCGTTGCTGAGAGTGTAGGCCTTCTGTAGGTAGCCATACGCGCGCACGATTTCAACTTCGTCCGCAAGTCCGCGAATCGGGTCGTGCGCCGTCTGAATCTGTTTGGCGGAGTTCGACGCCGCCTGAATGTAAACCGGCGCAAGCCGCTGCATTTCATCGGCCACCAGACCGTGCGGGCCTGGAGGCAAATTGTCGAGCACTTCGTACGCCTGAATATATTGCTGCTGTTGCCCGAACTGCTGGCTCTGCTGCATCGCAGCCTGCGCGGCGTTCTTGTCATTCGCCACCTGTAAACCCTGCTTCGCATTCTTCAGCGCGTCGGTCACTTCCTTGGTCGGTTTGATCGAAAGTGCCGTCTGCAATTCGCTCACCGAGCCCTGCCAGTCCTGCTGATTCCCCAGGTCCTGCCCGTGGTTGAAATGGTAGGTGTAGGACGCGTCGATCACCGCCGAAACGCGCGGCACTTCATCTTTGAACGAGAGGTACGGTGTGACTGCGGTCATCGCATCGTCGAACTTCTTCGCACTGACCGCCGCTTCCGCCGAGGTCAGCGCCGATTCAAGCGCCGCCGCTTGCGTATTCGCTGCCGCCTGGAACGCGGCGCCAGTTGAAAATTGCGGGCTCACCCCGACGATCGAATTCCCCAACGCCACGGCCGCCGTAAGATGCGCATATCCGGTCGCGTGTCCCGCAAGCGCCTTCTTATACAAGTCAAGCTCGCTCGTGCCACGATCGGTGAGCGACGTCAGTTCTGTCTGAACCTCCGTGCCGAGACCGACCGCGCCGCTGTTGTTGGGCAGAACAGCGCTCGCCTGATCCGCATCCGACTGCGCCTTCTGCAAATCCGGAAAAGGACCAGTTCCGCTCGAAACCTGCTTGTACGAAGCGAGGCTCGTCTCGCCGTCTTTCACCAGCAGCGCGACGAACGACTGCTTTGCCTGAGCCCCATGACTCGACGTCGGATACTTCTTCAAATAGTCCTGCCACCACGTGATCGTCGACGCGCGATCTGCGCGCAAATATTCAGCCAGCTCAGCGTCGGGCGACGCGCCAAACACGAGCTTCACGCCCGGTTTCAGCGCAGGCAACGTCGCCGGGCTGGCATTCCCGACGGGCACCACGGTCGCCGCCAGCACCCCCTTTGAAGCCATTTCTGCCGCGCTCATCGGCGCGTTCCTGTCAAATTTAATGTTACTCGGAACAACGCAGCCCGGCGTGCCGTCCTTGGTCAGCACGAGACCGTTTGACTGCGTATATTCAAGCGACATTCCCGCCGCCAGCACGATCTTCGGCGCGTCCCCATAGGTGTTCTTCGCGATCGCCTTGTCGGTGGCCCCGCAACCGCGCACTTCATTCTTCTGATTGATCGTGACGCCCGAAATGATGACATACGCCGGCCCGCTCGGACCGTCATAAAGCTCGACGGCGGAAAGCGGCGCATCCTTGGCCGTGGCCGGGCCAGTGAGCAGCACCAACCCCAGAAGCGCCATGGGAAGGCCCAAAGCGCGCAGTTGTCGCAAAGACGTTCTCTCGGAAACACAAATAGACGTAGGCATGCAGTCCTCAGCAACCGGCTGTGAATGCGGATTCATTTGGGGATACTAGCCGAAACGCGCCATCGGGTCCGGCCAGCGTAGAGGCCATGATAATATGCCGTAGCCAGCGAGAGTCAAGCCTCTCGAGATACCTGTGACACAAATGGCATCGCACTTGTCGGGCACCGGTTCGCCCGACTGGTGCCGTCGCGCGGAAGTGGACTTTGCCCTGCTAATGGATACAATGGGCCACCGGTCATGCTGAAAAAGCTGGGCAAATACGAGCTAATTGAGGAAGTTGGCCGAGGTGCGATGGGTGAAGTCTATAAAGCCCAGGACCCCTTCATTGGCCGTCTGGTTGCCCTCAAAACCATCACCGGAGCCCTGGTCGGCCGACCCGATCTGCTCGAACGCTTCTACCAGGAGGCCCGCTCGGCCGGTGCCCTCCAGCACGCCAATATCGTCACGGTCTACGAACTGGGAAAAGAAGGCGAAACTCCCTTCATCGCCATGGAGTTTCTCGAAGGCGAAAGCCTCGAGTCCATCATCGAACGCCGCCCTGTCCTTACCCTAACTCAAAAAGTCAGTTACATCATTCCCGTCTGTCGAGCGCTCGACTATGCCCACAAGCGCGGCGTGGTCCATCGCGATATCAAACCCGGCAACGTGATGATCACCAAAGACGGCGCCGTAAAGGTGGTCGATTTCGGTATCGCGCGCCTGATGGATTCCTCGCATACGCAGACCAACACCATCATTGGCACGCTCGGGTACATGTCGCCTCAACAAATTCGCGGCGAACGCGCCGACGAACGCAGCGACATTTGGGCCTGCGGTGTCATGCTCTACGAGCTGCTCACCTACCAGCGCCCTTTCGACGGCGCTAACCAGACCTCGTTGATGCTTAACATCGCCAGCGACGACATTCGCTACAAGCCGCTCAAAGAGTTCGTCCCCGATTGCCCGCCCGCCGTCGACGCGCTCGTCGCCAAAATGCTGGCGAAAGACATCACCCAGCGCTACCAGACGATGGAAGAGGTCCTGTTCGATTTCGAGCCCATCTGGCGTCGCTTGCAGGAAGCCAGCGTCGCCGAAATGATCGCGGGGTCCGAAGAGCTGATCAAAGCAAAGAATTACACGCGCGCTCGAGACGTTCTTCGCCGTGCCCTGCAGATCGATAGCCGCAACAGTCGCGCGAAAACGATGCTCGAAGAAGTGAATGCCGAACTGCGCCAGACGATGGTCCGCTCGCAGGTGAATTCCCAGCTCGAACGCGCCCGGGCGCTGCTCGCCGAGGGCCGCTACGGCGACGCGAAAAATGAAGTCGAAGCCGCGCTGAAGCTCGAACCGGACAACGCTCCCGCGAAAGAAATGCTCGCGGACGCCGAACGCGCCGCCGAACGCGCGCGCAAAATCGAAGACACATTGCGCGCCGCGAAGCAAAAACTGGCAGAAGGCGCTCTCGAAGACGCTGCCGAACGCGCGAAGCAAGTTCTCGAGTGGGACAAGGAAAATCCGCTCGCTCGTGCCTTGCAAAAGCAGATCGAGGAGCAAATCGCCCAGCGCGAAACCCGCAAAAAACTCGCGGACGTTCTGCACCGGGCGCGGAAGCTGTGGGCCGATCAGAAACTCGACGAGTGCATGGCGCTTCTGAGCGAAGCGCAAAAAGAGTTTCCGCAGGACGCTGAAATCGCCCGCCTTCTCGATCTCGGCAAGCAGGAGCGCGCTGAACAGCGCAAACGCAAACTTCTGGCGGACGCCAAGGCACTTCTCGCCGATCAGAAATTCGAAGAGGCGATCGCCGCCACCGAGGCCTTGGGGAAGGAATATCCCGGCGATGACGCGACGCGAAAGCTTCGGGAACTCATCGCGCAGGAAAAGGAGGAGCTTGCGCGCCAGAAGAAGCTACAAAAAGACATCGCCGACCTGCAATCGCTCGTTAACTCGGAAAAATATTCGGAAGCCGTCTTCCGCGGTGAAAAATTACTGCGCGAATATCCGAAGCACGCTGAGCTTTTCGACCTGATGAACTTCGCGCGCGCTGAATCAGCGAAACTCGAGCAAAAGCGGCTCGCGCACGAAGCGCTCAAGGAAGTCGATCAGAAATTGCAGAGCGGCAAATTTCAGGACGCAGTCGCAGCTGCAGAAAGAGCTCTGGCCCGCTTCCCTCGCGACCCCGGTCTCGAAGCCGCGCTCGAACAAGCCCGCGCCGCACAGAAAGAATCCGACCGCCAGCAAAAGCTCCGCATGCGCATCGCCGAAATCCAGTTGAAGGTGAAGGCCGGCCAGCAAACGGCCGCCGCCGAACTCGCGCGGCAAACCCTCTCGGCTCTCGGCCCGGACGATCAAGTCAGCAAGCTACTCCATGATGCCGAAGCCGCCGGAGCCGAAAAGCGTGCCAAGCAGCAGGAGCAGGAAAAAAAGGTCGTAGAAGCGCAGACCATGATCGCCGACGGCCGCTTTGCTGACGCCACACAATTTCTCCAAACCAACATCGCGACTCAAATTTTCTCCCGCAAAGATCCGCGCATCGAAGATCTGTTCCGGGAACTCGATCAAAACAAGACCGCCAGCGCCAGGCCGCCCGAGCAGACTCCGGCATCCGATTCTTCCCGCACCTTGCCAGCAAGCCCTTCCGATCTCACGGCCACGGTCATCAGCTCGTCGCGCAGCGATTCGTTTTCTGCAACCGTGATCGCTCCACCCGGTGCGCGCACCTCCCCGGAAGCCTCGCCGACCGAACCCGCGCTTGTGTCCGCCGCCGATCTGGTCGAGGAGGAAGACGGACCCGTCTTTGAACGTGGCGAAACTCTCGCGAGCGATCGTCCAATCGAGCCGCCGGGCAAACCGATCGTGCCGATCGCAGTGGGCGCGGCCGTTCTAATAGCGCTTGTGTTTGTCGGACTCAAATTTTCCCACAGCAGCGGGCCTTCAACGCAGGAAACCGATCTCCAGGCACAGGCGCAGCAACAGGAAAAACTGAAAGACTGGCCCGGTGCACTCGCCAGTTACAAGAATCTCGCGCAGATCAATGGCACGCTTGCCGCTGGCGCGAGCGCGCAAGTCACTCGCCTGCAAGCGCAGATCAACAACGAGAATTACCTTTTCGGCCAAGCCCAAGGCGATGCCTCGTCCGGCGATGTTGCCGCCGCCCGCACTGCCTACCAACAGGTGGCCGATCTCCACGGCGATCGCGAACTGGAAGCTCTCGACGCGATAAAGAATTTGTCCTCGGCGCCAAAATCCCCGCCGCCTCCCGCGAAGCCCGAAACAGCGTCGCATCCGCCGGCAAAGGGCAAGTCCGCGCCTCCGCCTGCAAAGAACGCTGTGCCACCGGCGCAAACGGCGGCGACGACTCCCGCGCCGCCTCCGGCGACACAACCAAAGCCTGCTAGTACGGAAAATTGCCAACTGATCCCGTCAGACGTGCCAAGGTATCTCGACATGGCGGATTCAAATCGCGGCCGCGGCAAATACTCTGACGCCGAACGCGAGTACAACTCTGTGCTCCAGTGTGATCCTCAGAATGATCGCGCGCGCACCGGCCTCGCCCGCACCAAACAAGCCGAAACAATCTCCTCGGGACCCAACTAGGGCTCACCGCCACGCCAGAAGAATTCCGATTCGCACTCGCCTCCCGCGCCCATTCGTGTACAATCCCTCCGCCAACCCTCTCCCGTTCGCAAATTCTCTCGGTGAGGATGCCCTATGTGGAAGGCGAGTCCAGTGAGCCGCGCAACACGACAGTGTTCTCCGAACACTAAACGCACAATCATCGGCGTGCTCTTCGCCTTCGCCGCCGTGGCCGCGGCGTGGGCGGTCGCGCCGGGCGCTGCCGTATCCGCAGCCGCTCAGACGGCCTTCGGCGGGACCTATCTGGTTTATATCGGCACGTACACAAGCGACGGCGATCCTGCGAAAGATACAGGCAGCAAGGGCATCTACGCCTATCGCTTCGACACTTCGAGCGGTGAGATCACAGACCTCGGCGTCGTCGCCACCTCGGACCAGCCATCGTTCATCGCCGTCGATCCGGCCGACAAATATCTGTTTGCAGCAAACGAATCGCAGACATATCAGGGCCAGCCAAGCGGCGGCGTCAGCGCCTTTTCAATCGACAAAGCGAGCGGCAAACTGACCATTCTGAACGAAGTCGCCTCGCGGGGCGCGGCGCCGGCTCACATCACCACCGATCGCACCGGAAAATACGTCCTCGTCTCGAACTTCAACGGCGGCAATCTCGCCGTCTTCCCTGTTGGCGCGGATGGACATCTGGGCGAAGCGTCGGATTTCGTGCAGCATCACGGCTCCAGCGCAAATCCGTCGCTCCAGGCCGCGCCGCACGTGCATCAGACGGTCATGTCTCCGGACAATCACTTCGCGGTTTCCGCAGATCTCGGCCTCGATAAGCTCTTCGTCTATCCGTTCGACTCGGCGAGCGGCAAACTCGGCGCCCAACCGCGCGTGATCAATATCACTTCGGGATTCGGCCCGCGGCACGTGGCGTTTTCGCCGGACGGCCACTACGTATATCTCATTTCCGAGTTGGCGTCGGTCGTCACCGAGCTTCCCTACGATCCGTCCAGCGGTGCGATGGACGTGCGCCAAACCCTTCGGCTTGCGCCGGCTGGCGATACGGCCGGACAAAAATCGGGCGCGGAAATCGTCGTTAGCCCCTCGGGAAAATTCGTCTACGCCTCGAATCGTTTTGACAATCTGATCGGCATATTCTCTGTCGATCGCGACACCGGAAACCTCACCCGCACTGAGACCGTTCCGCTCGACGGAAAAACCCCGCGAAATTTCGCTATCGATCCCGGCGGCCAATGGCTTTGGGAAGCGAATCAGGATTCCGACAACGTTATCCTCTATCGCATCGATCAGAAGAACGGCGGCCTCATGCCGTCCGGTCTCACGCTGAAGGTGCCAGCTCCAACCTGCGTCCTGTTCGTACCGGTTTCGTAGCCGCAAATTCGCGCGTTCTTTCGGCGGTTGGAACTTTCCGTTCCCGCCGAACGGCAAATGACGTGACCGGCCTTGGGTTGATCGCTTCATTCGCCTGCATGATTCATGTGTCCATCGATCCCTGCGGCACCGACAACCGTCGCGAGCGAGCGCTGCGCGTTGCCTGCGCTTCTACGGCCTCGCGTTTTCGAGCAAATAGCCGCTCGCGCCAGCCGCGGTTTCTGAAGCGCGTTCAGTCTCGCAAATCTCGGAGTTCAGACTTTCTCGTCGTCGAGGCGAAACACCGCCCGACTACGGCACGGGGCTGAGAATACCGAATTTGTTTGCGGCGAACGCGGTTCTATAACTTCGGGACAAGTACACCCTGCCACGAGTTCCTATAGGCGGACGGACCACCAAACCCAGGCGATGAACAGGAGTTGCATTGGAATACGCAGGATGAGATCGGTGGGGGGCTTGCCTCGGAGTGTAATTCCCGCTTTGACCGCTTGGATATTTGCGGGCAGGATCGCGAGGAAAAAGAGGACAAGCGCGGCGCCCGCGGCGCGATTGAGCTGCGGAACGAAGAGGCCAAGAGCGCCCGCGATCTCGCAGATTCCGGTGAAATAGACGATCGCGCGCGGCGAGGGAATCCAACTCGGAATCATGCGAATCAGATCTTCCTTCATCGCGGTGAAGTGGGCGGCGGCGGTAAACAGAAGCATGACGCCCATCGCGTCACGGGCGCAGACGTGCCACGAGCTAAGTGCAGCGACGCCCGCGAAACCCAGAGCGCGGAAAACGAACAGCGAAACAAACAACGCGGCGAGAATGATCATGGTCCCACCTGTTCCACTATCCCGCGGCTGCCCCAAGGATTCCGAGAGCGTTGGCTGGATCAATTTGGCGGAGCCCTTTCGACTCAAGCGCGCGATAGCAATCGGGCAGGTCGAAGGTTTTCAGGACTCCGGGGA
>Ga0210401_10001475_pt1 | contig 27237 bp, 23 predicted proteins | sample IncBWH32MmetaG_FD_150866 | JGI IMG/M metagenome (GOLD analysis project Ga0210401, IMG submission 150866) | Forest soil microbial communities from Barre Woods Harvard Forest LTER site, Petersham, Massachusetts, United States - Inc-BW-H-32-M | ecosystem: Environmental > Terrestrial > Soil >...
CAAAAATTTGTAAACGCCTCTAGACAAGTGGTATGTCATGTGTCTAAAACAAATACAAGAGGTATGTACCATTGGTATTTTCAATGCGGGCGTGTCCGAACTCGGAGACAGACGGGGAGAGATGGCCTGAAGCCGACGGCAGCCGGCCGATCGACTTGCCTCTGTTCGCCGACGCGCTGCTCGCATCCTACCGCCGCGCGATCGAGTCGGTTGCCGCAGCCTCGAGTGACATCCGCTCCGCGGCGCTTCGCCTCGCCGCGATCTGGCGTGCGGGCGGACGGCTGATCTATGTCGGCGCAGGGTCGTCCGGTCTCGCGGCCGCGGAAGACGCAGCCGAGCTTCCCGGCACGTTCGGTCTCGACGACAATCGCATCGCGATCGTGCTGGCCGGCGGGACCGCCGAGCCGTTTCGCATCAACGCGTTTGCGGAGGACGACGCCGCGGCCGGCGAACAGGCCATGTCCGCGTTCGGCGATCTTGCCCGCGACGCCGTAATCGCGGTGTCGGCGAGCGGCTCCACGCCCTTCACCGTCGCTGCCGCAACCGGGGCGCGCCATCGCGGCGCGTTTGTCATCGGCATCGCGCATCGCCCGGATTCGCCTCTGCTGTCCGGCGCCGACGCGCCGATCCTGCTCGAGAGCGGCGAAGAGGCGCTGCGCGGCTCGACGCGGCTCGCGGCCGGTACGGCGCAAAAGGCCGCGCTCGGCATGCTCTCGTCATTGATGGGGTTCGAGCTCGGCCACGTCCATCAGGGCCTGATGGTCAATCTGAAGGCCGACAATGCGAAATTGCGCGACCGCGCACGCGGCATCGTCGCCATGATCGCCGGCATCAGCGCGGCCGAGGCGGAGGCCGCGCTTCGCGAGGCCGGCGGGCAGGTCAAGCCTGCGATCCTGATCGCCCGCGGCGGCGTCAGCATGAGCGAAGCCGTGGGATGGCTGGCGGCGGCGGACGGACGGATTGATCACGCGTTGCACCTATTGCGCACCGTGTGACGATGAGGCGTATCAACCAGAAGCAAGGGAGCGGAGAATGAAGCAAACATTGAAAGGTGCGTTTCGAACCAGTGTCGCCGCGGCGACATTGCTCGCAGGACTGACGGCAGCGCAGGCCGGCTCGCTGAAAATCGAAAGCTGGCGCAACGACGACGCCGATATCTGGAACTCGAAGATCATCCCCGCCTTCAACAAGCACTATCCAGACATCAAGGTCGAATTCGCGCCGTCGGCGCCGAAGGAATACAACGCCGCCCTCAACGCGCGTCTCGACGGCGGCACCGCCGGCGACCTCATCACCTGCCGTCCGTTCGACGCCTCGCTCGCGCTCTATCAGAAACACCAGCTCGACGGCGTCAATGATCTCAAGGGCATGGATAATTTCTCCGACGTCGCCAAGTCCGCATGGCAGACCGACGACGGCAAGACGACGTTCTGCGTTCCGATGGCCTCCGTCGTTGCCGGCTTCATCTACAACAAGGAAGCCTTCGCCAAGGTCGGCGTGTCCGAGCCGAAGACGCTGGACGAACTCCACGCCGTGCTCGAGAAGCTGAAAAAGGACGGCACCTACGTCCCGCTGGTGATGGGCACGGCGGACCAGTGGGAAGCCGCGACCATGGGCTTCCAGAACATCGGGCCCGATTACTGGAAGGGTGAGACCGGCCGCACCAATCTGATCGCGGGCAAGGAGAAGTTCACCGACCCGCAATACGTCGCGGCCTTCAAGGAGATCGCAAGCTGGGCCCCGTATCTGGGATCGGGCTATCAGGCGCAGACCTATGCCGATAGCCAGAACCTGTTCTCGCTCGGCAAGGGCGCGATCTATGCCGCCGGCTCGTGGGACATCTCGACGTTCCGCGGCCAGGCCAAATTCGCCATGGGCGCATTCCCGCCGCCGCTGCCGGCCGGCGACACCCAATGCTACATCTCCGACCACACCGACATCGCGATGGGGGTCAACGCGGCCTCGAAGAACAAGGAAGATGCGAAGAAATTCCTTGAATGGCTGACGACGCCGGAATTCGCGACGATCTATGCCAACGCGCTTCCGGGCTTCTTCCCGCTCGCCAAGACGCCGGTGAAGGTCGACGACGATGTCGCCGCGACGATGGTCGGATGGCGCCAGAACTGCAAGTCGACGATCCGCAATTCGTATCAGATTCTATCGCGCGGCACGCCGAACCTGGAGAACGAGCTCTGGAACGTGTCGGCGCAGGTCGTCAACGGCAAGCTCACCCCCGACGCCGCCGCCAAGCAACTGCAGGACGGCCTCGACAAGTGGTACAAGCCCGCGAAGTGACGCAAATCGTCTTCGCGCTCGCTAAGAAGGTGAGACGTCTTTCTTAGCGCCCCGCCCATCACCCTCTCCCCGCAAGCGGGGAGAGGGAAAATCGGGCGCCGTATTTTCGGTCTCTTTGCACCATGTCCGAACCCGTCGCCCATGTCGTCGCGCAGATGCCCCGCGGTAAGCGCGTGGGCCTGCTGCTGCTGTTTCTCGGGCCGGCGGTCGCGATCTACAGCCTGTTCTCGATCTATCCCCTGCTGGCGACGATGGCGCTCTCGACCTACACCAGCGACGCCACGGGAGCGCGGTCTTTCGTCGGGCTCGCCAATTTCCAGGCGCTGCTCGGCGACGCGCTGTGGTCAAAGCCGTTCTGGAACGCCTTCGGCAACAACCTGATCTTCTTTGCCGTGCACATGTGCGTGCAGAACCCGATCGGCATCGCGCTCGCGGGACTCTTGAGCCTGCCGGGCCTGCGGCTCAAGGGCCTCTATCGCACCGTGATGTTCCTGCCGACCATGCTCTCGGTCGTCATCGTCGGATTCTCCTGGAACCTGATCCTGTCCCCGCTCTGGGGCGTCGCCTCGGGCGCCTTGAAGGCCATCGGCCTCGGCTCGCTGTTCGCGCCCTGGCTCGGCCTCGAATCGAGCGCGCTCATCACCCTGTCGCTCATCTCGGTCTGGCAGTTCGTCGGCATTCCGATGATGCTGATCTATGCCGCGCTGCTCAACATCCCCGAAGAGCTGATCGACGCGGCGCGCGTCGACGGCCTCGGGCATTTCCGCATCTTCTTCCACATCAAGCTGCCGCTGGTGCTGCCCACGATCAGCCTGGTCTCGGTCTTGACCTTCGTTGCCAATTTCAACGCCTTCGACCTGATCTATTCGGTCAAGGGCGCGCTCGCGGGGCCGAATTTCGCGAGCGACATTCTCGGCACGTTGTTCTACCGCACCTTCTTCGGCAACCAGCTGCAGCTCGGCAATCCGACCATGGGGGCCGCGGTTGCAACCGTGATGTTCTTCATCATTCTCCTGGGCGTCTGCCTTTATCTCTTCCTCGTGCAGCGGCGCATTCGCCGCTTCGCCTTCTGACGGAGGCCGACATGACGATGGAGCAGCGCGCCAAGGCGGCCGGCGTCCATCTCGTCCTGATCGCCTATAGCGCGCTCGCGATCGGGCCGATCCTGCTCGTCGTGATGAACTCGTTCAAGGCGCGCAACGCCATCTTCGGCGCGCCGCTCGCGCCGCCCGATGCGTCAACCTTCAGCCTCATCGGCTACGACAAGGTTTTGCGCGCCTCCAACATCCTGACCTACTATTCGAACTCGCTGATCGTGACCCTGGTCAGCATGGCGCTGGTGCTGCTGTTCGGCGCAATGGCGGCTTGGGCGCTGACCGAATACCGCTTCCGCGGTTCGACGTTGCTCGGGCTGTTTCTGTCGATCGGCATCATGGTGCCGATCCGTCTCGGCTCGGTCGCGATCCTGAACATGATGCGCTCCGCCGGCCTCAACGACACGCTGACGGCTCTGATCCTGGTCTATGTCGCACAGGGCCTGCCGATGTCGATCTTCATCCTGAGCGAGTTCATCCAACAGATCCCCCGCGACCTGCGCGATGCCGCGCGCTGCGACGGCGTGCCGGAAACCCGCATTTTCCTCGACGTAATCGCGCCGTTGCTGCGCCCGGCCATCGCGACGGTGGCCGTCTTCACCATCGTGCCGATCTGGAACGACCTGTGGTTTCCGCTGATCCTGACCTCGAGCGACAAGACGCATACGGTCACGCTCGGCGTGCAGCAGTTTCTGGGCCAATACATCACCGACTGGAATTCCGTGCTCGCGGCGCTGTCGATGGCGATCCTGCCAGTGGTCGTGATCTACGTGATCCTCTCGCGCCAGCTCATCGCCGGCCTCACCTCCGGCGCGGTCAAATAGGATTTCGGGATGGCCAATCTCAGCATCGAGCACCTCACCAAGCGCTACGGCGCCGCGACTGTGCTCGACGACATCAACCTCGGCATCGAGACCGGCGAGTTCGTCGTGCTGGTCGGGCCGTCTGGCTGCGGCAAGTCGACGCTGCTGCGCATGATCGCAGGCCTGGACGGCGCCTCGGGCGGCGACATCCACATCGCCGGCAAGCTCGTCAACAATCTCGCTCCCGCCGAGCGCGGCATCGCGATGGTGTTCCAGTCCTACGCGCTCTACCCGCACATGAATGTGCGCAAGAACATGACGTTCGGCCTGAAATTCACCGGCGTCGCGCCGGCCGAGCGCCAGAAGCGCGTCACGGAGGCCGCCCGCATGCTGCGGCTGGAAGACCTGCTCGAACGCTATCCGCGCGATCTCTCCGGCGGCCAGCGCCAGCGCGTCGCGATCGGCCGCGCGATCGTGCGCGAGCCCGCCGTCTTCCTGTTCGACGAACCGCTCTCCAACCTCGATGCCGCCTTGCGCGTCTCGACCCGCGTCGAGATCGCGAACCTGCACCGCTTGCTGAAAGCGACGATCGTCTATGTCACGCACGATCAGGTCGAGGCGATGACACTCGCCGACCGCATCGTGGTGATGAACAAGGGCTGCATCGAGCAGGTCGGCAAGCCGCTCGACCTCTATTATGCGCCTGCCAACCTGTTCGTGGCCGGCTTCATCGGCTCGCCCGCGATGAATTTCTTCGACGCGAAGGTCGAAAGCGTCGAGGACGGACGCGCGCGCGTGGCCGGCACGGGCTTCCGCAGCGTCGACCTGCCGGCAGCCTCGCTCAAGGCTGGCGACGCGCTGACGATCGGCGTCCGTCCGGAGCATCTCTCGCGGGGAACGGATGGCGCGCTTGTCGTCGAAGGCGTCGTCGAACTGGTCGAACGGCTCGGCGAGTCCTCCTTCGCCCATCTGCGTCGCGCCGACGACAAACTTTTTGTCGCCGAGGTGCGTGGCCGCGAAACGCCTGCGCCCGGCGAGAAGACGACGCTGGTTGCGACGGCGCAGGACGTGCATGTCTTCGATGCTTCGGGCTCGCGTATCCCGACGCGGGACAAGGCTTGAAAGGATCACGCCTGCAGAAGGCATGATGAATCCCGCTTCGATCGGTGTCACCGCGGACTCGAAGACCTTACCCGGAGGTTTACTCCGGTTAGCGGCGGGGCCGCGATGACGATTTCTCCGCTCTGGCATCCCGATTCCGCCTGATCCGGCCCCGCCTCATCTTTGACAGATTTGCAACACCTCCAAAGTTATGGCACGGCCCGTGCATTTCCGGATTTGATCCGGCCTCGCAATCACATACAACGCGTGCCATCAAACACGCCGTGCTTCGCGGACCACAGCGAGGCGAGCGTGCATTGCAGCGACGATGAGTTGCGCCGCAGTGAATACTGCAACGCTCGCGAGCCGAGCGGCCCAGCCGGTGATCTGACCGGCTTCGTCGAAAGCGGACGCGGGCGCTGAACGCCAAGGTTCAGTCATGCCGCACCGCGGTCGCGATCAGTCGCCAGTCCCCTTCCATCAGCCCATGCGAGCGTCGGCAACGTCTGCGCGACTTGCCATCGGACGACGCAATTCAACAATGCCCGCCCGCCAAGGGCCGTTCTTGCACAGATCAGGGTGCGCAGGCGGATCAGGGAGGGGCCCACCGACGTAGACAACAGGGATATGCCGGCAGGCGAGATGCGGAAGAGCCAGCAAGGCGCAGACCGCACCGCACGAGAAACTCGACCGCCACGCGCCGAGTTGATTCTGTATTCGCACTTCTTGGGGGCTACCAATGACCATCAATACCAACCGCCAATCGGACGATCGCGAGACGATCAACGATGTCTACAGCAAGGCGCTGAAGCAAGCCGCGTTTGAAGGGCAGGCCGAACGCCTCGTCGCGCTGATCGCCGTCGGCATGAACGTGAATGAACCGGACGGTGGCGGCGATACGCCGCTCATGCTGGCGGCGGCGCGCGGCCACGCAAAAATCGTTGCATTCCTGCTGCGAAACGGGGCCGACGTGCACGCGCGCAACGACGACGGCAAAACCGCGCTGCATCAGGCCGCCTACGGCGGCCATATCGCAACCGTTGACATGCTGCTCGCCGCGGGTCCCGGCGTCAACGCGCGCGACAATGGCGGCAACACTCCGCTCATCTGCGCGGCCTTTGGCGGCTACATCGACGTCGCCATGGCGCTGCTTGCCTCCGGTGCGGACGTCAAGATCAGGAACTTCTACGGCCACGGAGCGCTCGATTTCGCCGAACGCAACGGTCTCGACCTGCGCGGCAAGCTGTTGCGGTTCGAGCGACGCACCGAGACAACGCCCAGCGTCTCCGAGCGCCAGGTTCCTCCGAAGAGCGTGAGCGCCGGCGGCCGGCGCTGACGGTTTTCCAGCAGCATCGACGCACGCCTTGGCGGCCTCCAGGCTTTGGCGCGCCAGGCTCCGTGCGTTTTCACAGCGTCCAAACCGAATCCAGGCGCCGTTGAGCGGCCCGACCACGAGCCATGCTCGTCGGGCTGCTCAGGCGGCGATTTTCAGCTCAACCGATCATAGGCGGGAATGCAATCATGCTGCAAAAGAGTCCATGTCGAATCGAACAAGACTCGCTTGGCACGGTCGAAGTGCCAACCGGCGCTTACTACGGGGCTCAGACGGCGCGAGCCATCGAGAATTTTCCGATCTCCGGGATTTCGGTCGGCCACTTCCCCGCCTTCGTGCGCGCGCTTGCGCTCGTCAAGAAGGCAGCAGCGCGGGCCAACGCCCGGCTGGGCGACCTTCCGTCGGAGAAGGCCATCGCAATCGAGAACGCCTGCAACGATGTCATCGCAGGCGATCTGTTGAATGAATTTCCTGTTGATGTCTTCCAGGGCGGGGCGGGCACATCCACCAATATGAACATCAACGAGGTGATCGCAAATCGCGCCCTCGAGCGCATCGGATTGCCGCGCGCACGCTACGATGTCATCCATCCCAACGACCACGTCAATCTCTCCCAATCGACCAACGACGTCTATCCAACCGCAATACGGCTGGCGGTCCTGCTCTCTCATGGCGCGCTCCGGCAAGCGCTCGAAAGCCTGGCGCAGGAGTTCGACCGCAAAGGCGAGCAGTTTGCAGACGTGATGAAGCTCGGGCGAACCCAGTTGCAGGACGCGGTGCCCATGACGCTTGGTCAGGAGTTCAAGGCGTTCGCCGCGACGCTGAGGGAAGATGTGGCGAGGCTCGGAGAACTCGCGACCTTCTTCGCGGAGGTCAACCTCGGCGGTACCGCGATCGGTACGGGCATCAACACCGACCCCAAATATCAGACCATTGTGGTGCAGGAACTCGCCGACCTTTCGGGACTGCCACTCGTTCCGGCAGCGAACCTGATCGAAGCCTGCTGGGATACCGGTGCGTTCGTGCTGTTCTCGGGAATGCTCAAGCGGACGGCCACCAAGCTATCGAAGATCTGCAACGATTTGCGTCTGCTTTCGAGCGGGCCTCGCGGAGGGTTGAACGAGATCAACCTTCCAGCTCTTCAGCCAGGCTCCTCGATCATGCCGGGGAAGGTCAATCCGGTCGCTCCCGAACTCGTCAATCAGATCGCATTCCAGGTCATCGGTGCAGACCTCACGGTAACCTTGGCCGCGGAAGCCGGCCAGCTGCAACTCAATGTCATGGAGCCAGTCATTGCCTACAACATCCTCCAGTCGCTGACGCTGCTGACCAATGGCATCGGGATGTTGCGGGCCAAATGCGTTGCTGGAATCACGGCGAACGTGGAGCAATGCCGCCATCATCTCGAAGCAAGCACCGCGCTTGCAACCGCGCTGACGCCCGTCATCGGCTACGAGCGCGCAGCGCGGTTGACCAAGGAGGTTCTCGCGTCGGGACGTACGATCCGGGCGGTTCTGGCGGAGCAATCCGATATTCACGCCGATGTCATCGAGTGCGCGGCGGATCTTCGCGCGTTGACGCGGCCAAACGTCAAGCGTTCGACCCCATCGTGAATATCTTCCAGAGGCCCAGTTGTGCGGTTGACTGATCCTACTCGCTCGTCGTGCCCGGGCTTGTCCCGCCTGCGGGGCCGAAGCCCCTTCGGCGCGGCGAAGGCCCGGGCATCCACGCCTCTCTTTCCGTTGCCAAGACGTGGATGGCCGGGACGAGCCCGGCCATGACGCGGGGAAACACCAGTGCCTGCGTCCGTCGTTGTCACATGCGATAGTCCTGCCCTGGCAACGGGGGCGAGCGCACCGCCGGCTCGATCGAACCTGATCTCATCATGCCTTAGACGATGCCCGCCGATGTCCCGGCGACCGCGGGGCGCTCCCTGGCCTTTTGCGCCCGATAGCCGGAGGCGCGGTAGGCGGCGATCGGCGCGATCGCGCCGCCGGCGCGCCGGCGGGCGACGGCGAGCAGCGGCGAGACGTCGGTCGTGAAGGCGCGTTTCAGTTCGAGATGCGCAGCGAGTGCGTCGTTCGCCTCTTGCGCGGCTTCGAGCGCGGCGCGATCGACCACGAGGGCCTGTGCATAGGCGCGCTGCAGTTCGATCGCCGATTGCATCAGGCTCTCGATCGGATCGGTCACATTGTGCGACTGATCGATCATGTAGGCCGGCGCAAACCCCTTGGCCTTGCGGCGTTCGGCGTCAACAAGCTCGTTGAAGACCAGGAACAGCCGGAACGGCTCGACCGAGCCGCTGTCGAGATCGTCATCACCATATTTCGAATCGTTGAAATGAAAACCCGCGAGCTTCCCGAAGCGGATGAGCCTCGCTACGATCTGCTCGATATTGACGTTCGGCGCGTGATGTCCGAGATCCACCAGGCAATGTGCTTTTGGCCCGAGCTCCTGCGCGGCGGCAAAACTCGTGCCCCAATCCGAGATCACGGTCGAATAGAACGCCGGCTCGTAGAGCTTGTGTTCGAGGAACACGCGCCAGTCGGCAGGCAGCGCCGCGACGATCTCGGCCATCGCGTCGAGATAGCGGTCGAGCGCGTTCGTGAGGTTCGATTGGCCAGCGAAGTTCGAGCCGTCCGCGATCCAGACGGTCAGCGCCTGCGAACCAAGGCTGCGGCCGATCTCGATGCATTCGATGTTGTGCGCAACGGCCTGGTCGCGCACCGCCTTGTCCGTATGCGACAGCGAGCCGAATTTGTATGACAGTGCCTGGCCCGGCTGATCCTGGAACGTATTGGAATTGACCGCGTCGAAGGCGAGCCCGTGCGCCGCGGCCTTCTCACGCAAGAGAGCGTAGTCGTCGACCTTGTCCCAGGGGAAATGCGGCGAGATCGTCGGCGTCGCGCGGGCCAGTTGCTGGATCACGCCGCAGTCGTCGATCTTCTCGAACACGTTGCGCGGCTCGCCCGATCCCGGAAAGCGGGCGAAGCGCGTGCCACCGGTGCCGACGCCCCAGGTCGGAATCGCGACGCCGAACGCCATGACCTTCTGCACCAGCGCTTCGGCGTCGATGCCGCGCCGCGCCAGCGCGCGCTTCAGCGCGTCGTAGTCCTCTGATGTTGCGGCTTCGAGCCGGGCGTTATGGTCGGCAATGACATCGGCGCTGATCGCAAATGGCGCACTCATCGCGGGAACGCCTGCGCGTTGCCGGCGTCGACATTGAGGATGTTGCCGGTCGATTTGGCGGAAAGGTCGGAGGCGAAGAAATAGACGCCCTCGGCGATGTCCTCGGGGAAGACGGAGAGCTTCAGCATCGAGCGCTGGCGGTAGACTTCTTCGAGCTGGTCTTCTGAGACCTTGTTGGACGCCGCGCGCTGCTGGCGCCACTCGCCTTCCCAGATCTTTGAGCCACGCAGCACGGCATCCGGGTTGACGGTGTTGACGCGGATGCCGTGCACCGCGCCTTCCAGCGCGAGGCAACGGGCGAGATGGATCTCCGATGCCTTGGCGGCGCAATAGGCCGAAGCACCGGGCGACGCGGCAAGGCCGTTCTTCGAGGCGATAAAGATGATGGCGCCCCCGATCTTCTGGCTCTGCATCAGGCGGAACGCCTCGCGCGAGACCAGGAAATAGCCGGTGGCGAGGATGTCCATGTTCTTCTGCCAGAGCTCGAGGCTGGTGTCCTCGACCGGCGAGGCCGACGCAATGCCGGCATTGGAGACCACGATATCGACGCCGCCAAAGGCGCGCGCGGCCGCCTCGAACGAGGCGACCACCGCCATCTCGTCGGTCACGTCGAGTTTCACGCCGATCGCGGCGTCACGGCCATGGCGTTTGGTGATGTCAGCGACACGCTCGTTCAGCGCGGCCTCGTCGATGTCGGCGATGACGATGCAAGCGCCTTCGCCGAGCAGCCGCTGCGCGGTCGCCCCACCGATGCCGCCGGCACCGCCGGTCACATAGGCGATCCGCCCGGCCAGCGATTTCGGCTTGGCCATGCGCTGCAGCTTGGCCTCCTCCAGAAGCCAATATTCGATGTTGAAGGCCTCCTGCTCGGACAAGCCCACATAGGCGCTGACACCCGATGCGCCGCGCATCACGTTGATCGCGTTGACATAGAACTCGGCGGCGATACGCGCGGTCGCCTTGTCCTTGGCGAAGGTGAACATGCCGACGCCCGGGGCGAGATACACGACCGCGTTGGGATCGCGCATGGCCGGCGAATTGGCATGCCTGCAGCGCTCGTAATAGGCGGCGTAGTCGCGCCGGTAGGCGGCGAGGACGTCGTCGAGGCCTGTGATCACCTCGTCGAGATTGTCGCGTGCGGGATCGTACGGGAGAACCAGCGGCCTGATCTTGGTGCGCAGAAAATGATCCGGGCAGGAGGTGCCGAGCGGCGCCAGCTTCGCGAGCGCGTCGGAGTTGACGAACTCCAGCACTTCCGGTGCGTCGGTGAAATGACCGATCTTGCGCTCCTCGGTGGAAATCCTGCCGCGGATCAACGGCATCAGTTTGGCCGCAACGGCGCGGCGCTGCTCCGGCGACGCCGTTTGCACCCTGGCACCGCCGAAGGACGGCTTCGTCTCATGCGCGGCAACCCAGTCGGCCGCCTGCTGGATGACGCGGAGCGTCGTCTCGTAGCAGGCCTTCGACGTCTCCGCCCACGTGAACAGTCCGTGGCCGCCAAGCACCACACCGATGAAATCCGGATGCCGCGCGGCCATGTCGCCGAGCTTCTGACCGAGATCAAAACCCGGCCGCTGCCAGGGCAGAAAGCCGAGCTTGCCGCCGAACACTTCCGTTGTCAGCCGCTCGGCGTCTTCAGAGGCGGCGATCGCGATCACCGCGTCGGCGTGGACATGATCGACATGGCGATGCGGCACGAAGGCGTGCAACGGCGTGTCGATCGAGGTGGCGCGCGGATTGAGATCGAAGGTGCAATGATTGAACAGCGCGACCATCTCGTCCTCGTGGGCGAGGCCGCGATAGAGGCCTTTCAGGCTCTCGAGCTTGTCGAGATACAGCGTCGAAAAGCCGTCGCGCTTCATCGAGCCGAGATCGCCGCCAGAGCCTTTCACCCACAGCACGCGGACAGTCTCGCGCGTCAGCGGATCCGGCGTCTCGATCTTGGCCGAGGTGTTGCCGCCGCCAAAATTGGTGATGCGCAGATCGGCCCCGAGCAGATTCGAGCGGTACAGCAACTGGCCCGGCTCATCGAGCGCGGCGGCGACGGCGTCGTCCCAGAGATTTGGCAGGGGGTCATTGGGCAAAGGCTTGGTCGCGGCCTCGCGCATGGGGGCATCCTCCCGATTGCATCGTTTCCAGGCAGCTTAGGTCAGCCATTCGATCACGGTCAATCATGGATGAGCGATATCGCGACGCAATATGATTGATGCAGCGCGATATTGATCGGTTTTGAAAGTTTGCAGTTGACCGACCGCCGAGAGCATGACCAATTTGCGGGCAAAGGGAGGATGATCGACGTGCACGAGCGGGAACGCTGGCAGGTCATCAAGGCGCTGTTGCGCGAGCGTTCGCTGGTGCGCATCGCGGACGCGTGCCGCGCCACCGGCGCCTCTGAAGCGTCGGTGCGGCGGGATTTTGCAAGCCTCGCCGAGCAGGGCGTCGCGATCAGGGTGCATGGTGGACTCGAGGCCCTGCCCGAGGCCGCCGATGCGCAGGGCGATGTCGTCTCGCTTGCGACCCGCGCCTTCGACGTCAGCCAGACGCTCAACATCGACGCCAAGCGCGCCATCGCGAAAGCAGCCGTCGGGCTCTGCGCCGACGGCGAGACCATCATCATCAATGGCGGCACCACCACCTACCAGATGGGTGACTATCTGCGCGAGCGGCGGCTGAAGGTGCTGACCAATTCCTATCCGCTCGCCGAAGTGCTGATCCACAAGTCGAAATGCCGCGTTGCCCTGCCGGGCGGCGAGGTCTATCGCGAACAGGGCATGATCGTCTCGCCCTTCGAGGAGGACGCGATCCAGCATTATTCGGCGACGCGGATGTTCATGAGCGCAATCTCGATCGGCCCGCTCGGCGTCATCGAGGGCGACCCGCTGCTCGCGCGCGCGGAATCCAAACTCTTGAAGCGCGCCGACCGACTGACGGTGCTCGCCGATGCCTCGAAATTCGTCTCGCGCGGCAGCCTCGTGGTCTGTCCGCTCTCCCGCATCCATACGCTGATCACCGACACGGACGCCCCCGGCACCGCGCTCGACATGTTGCGCGACCACGGCGTGCAGGTGGTCGTCGTGGACGCATCAGCCGAAGCCAACGCGGCGGCATGACCATGGCGAACGACCAGGCCCTGCACGACAACGCCGCGCCGCCGCTGCTGTCGGTGCGAACAATCGAAAAATCCTTTCCGGGCGTGCGCGCGCTCAACGGCGTCTCCTTCGACGTCGGCAAAGGCGAGGTGCATGCGCTGCTCGGCGAGAACGGCGCGGGCAAATCAACCCTGATCAAGATCGTCTCCGGCGTCTTCCCGCCCGATCGCGGCGAGGTGATCGTCGATGGCAAGCCGGTCAATCTCACGCGGCCGGACGACGCCCGGCGCGCCGGCATCGCCACCATCTACCAGGAGCTGCTGCTGTTCCCGGAGCTCACGGTCGCCGAAAACATCTTCATGGGCCATGCGCCGCGCAAAGGCCTGGGTCGACTCGACTGGCGCGCGATGCGCGAGAAGACCAAGGCGCTGCTCGCGTCGCTGGAGATTCACGATCTGCAAGCTGACCGCGTCGTCGGCTCGCTCAGCGTCGGCAATCGCCAGCGCGTCGAAATCCTGCGCGCGCTGTCGCAGGACGCGCGCATCCTGATCATGGACGAGCCGACCGCGGCCCTGACCGAGCATGACGTGACGCGGCTGTTCGATATCGTCCGCAAGCTGAAGGCACGCGGCGTCGCCGTCATCTATATCAGCCACCGGCTCGACGAGATCTTTGCGATCGCCGATCGCGTCACGGTGCTGCGCGATGGCGCCCGTGTCGCGACCAGGCGTGTCGCCGACACGGATCGAGCCGGGCTCGTGCAATTGATGGTCGGCCGCAAGATCGAGAGCCTGTTCCCGAAGATCACGGTTCCGATCGGCGAGCCGGTGCTGGAGGTGAAAAATCTCGAACGGCGGCCGCTGACGAAGAAAGTTTCGCTCAACGTGCGCGCGGGGGAAATCGTCGGCCTGGCCGGCCTGGTCGGCTCGGGCCGCAGCGAGCTGGCGCAGACGATTTTCGGCGTCACGCCGGCCGAAGGCGGCGAAATCCGGATCGTGGGCGAGAGCGTCGATATCCGCTCGCCGGCGCAGGCGCGTGCGCTCGGCGTCGCCTATGTGCCGGAGGATCGCGGCACGCAAGGCCTGGTGCGGCCAATGACGGTGCGCGAGAATTTCAGCCTCGCCGCGCTCGGCAAGGTGGCGTTCGGCGGCTTCATCGATCGCGCCGTCGAGCGCAAGCTCGCCGGCGACGGCGTCAGGCGCTTCGCGGTGAAGACGAGCTCGCTGGAGCAGGTCGCCGGAAAACTCTCCGGCGGCAATCAGCAGAAGATCGTGCTCGGCAAATGGCTCGCCAATCAGCCGAAACTGTTGATTCTCGACGAGCCGACGCGCGGCATCGATGTCGGCGCGAAAGCTGAGATCCATCGCCTGATGGGCGAACTCGCAGGCCAGGGCCTCGCCATCCTGATGATCTCGAGCGAGTTGCCGGAAGTGCTCGGCATGAGCGATCGCGTGCTCGTCATGCGCGAGGGCCGCATCGTCGCGGAATTCCCGCGGGACGAGGCGACGCAGGAAGCGGTCGGCGCGGCGATGATGGGCAGCCACGACAGTGCGGAGAAGGCGGCATGACGGCGGCGACGTTCACCAGCGCCGAGGCCGATCCACGCAGGCTCCTGAAGGCGCTCGCCTCGCAGGAGGCGCTGCTCGCGATCGCGGTGATCGGCCTCGCCATTCTGGTCGGCCTCTACAATCCGCGTTTTCTGGCGACCCGCAACCTCTCCGACGTGCTGCTCGGCAACGCCTATATCGCGGTCGCCGCGGTCGGCATGTCGATGGTGATCATCTCCGGCAATATCGATATTTCGGTCGGCTCGCTGATCGGCGTGCTGGCGACCTTGAGCGGCACGCTGGCGGTGAACGGGCTGCCGATCATCGTGACCTGGCTCGCGCCGCTCGTCGTCGGAATCCTCGTGATGGCCTTGCAAGGCGCCATCATCGCCTACCTGCGCATTCCGGCGATCGTGGTGACGCTCGGCATGCTCTCCATCCTCAAAGGCGGACTGATCAGCGCCACCGGCGGCAAATGGATCACCGACCTGCCGGACGGTTTTCATCTCGCCGACACCGAGCTGTTCGGCGCCGTGCCGATGCCGGTGTTTCTCATGATCGTCGCGACGATCCTCGCCGCCCTGTGGATGCGCTATTCGGCGCCGGGCCGCGCCATCTACGCGGTCGGCGGCAATGCCGAGGCGGCACGGCTTTGCGGCATCTCGCAGCCGCGCACCATCGTGATGGTGTTCGCGCTGCACGGCCTGTTCGCCGGCATCGCGGCCCTGCTCTATGCGACCCAGCTCCGCGTCATCCAGTCGACCGTGCCGCCCAATCTCGAGCTCACGATCATCACCGCCGCAGTGGTGGGCGGCGTCAGCATCCTGGGCGGCGTCGGCACGGTGATCGGCTCGACCCTTGCCGCGATCCTGATCGCCGAAATCGCCAGCGCGCTGGTCTTCATCGACGTGTCGCCCTACTGGATCCGCGCGGTGCAAGGCGTGCTCATTCTCGTGACCGTGATCGCCGACATTCTGCGGCGCCGGCGCATGGCCGGAGCATGAGCGCGATGAGCGAAATCCCCCTGCCCGAGACCGCCAGGCGCTTCGCGCCCTGGTGGGTCCTGCGTCATGAGACGATGCTTGCCGCGATCCTTCTCGTCGCGCTGATCGTGCTCGGCGCCCTGAACAGCCGCTTTTTGACGCTCGACAACCTGCTCAATCAGGGCCGGCTGACCACCGAGGTCGGGCTGATCGCCTTGCCGATGACCTTCATCATCATCACCGGCGGCATCGATCTCTCGGTCGGCTCGATCGTCGGGCTCTGCGCCATCCTGCTCGGCTATTCCTGGAAGAACTTTGATTTTCCGCTGCCGCTTGCGATCGGCTTTGCGCTGCTGGTCGGCGCGGCGGCCGGTTTCATCAATGGCCTCGTCATCACCAAGGTGAGGGTGCCGCCGCTGATCATGACGATCGCGACGCTCGCACTCTATCGCGGCCTCGCCGAGGGGATCAGCCAGGCGCATTCGGTGCGCGGCTATCCCGAATGGTTCTACTTCATCGGACAGGAGAATCTGCTCGGCGTGCCGACGCAGCTCTGGCTGCTCTTGATCGCGATCGTCATCGCAGGAATCGTTCTCGATCGCACGACGTTTGGCCGCACGCTCTACGCGATCGGCAACAACGAAACCGCGGCGCGCTTCTCGGGCCTGCCGGTCGATCGCGCAAAAATCGTCATCTATACGCTGTCGGGCTTGATGGCCGGCCTTTCGGCTGTCGTGCTGGTCTCGCGGGTGACGACGACGCGCTCCGACATGGGCATCGGCTACGAGCTCGACGTGATCGCCACCGTGGTGCTCGGTGGCACCAGCATTTTTGGCGGCGTCGGCACGATCTGGGGCACCGTCGTCGGGCTCGCGATGATCCAGCTCCTGAAAGACGGGCTGGCGCTGACCGGCGTCAAGGGCGACGCGACGATCGTCGTGATCGGCGCGGTGCTGATCCTTTCTACTCTTGTAGCGAGTTCGCTCCAGAGGCGCCGCGACGGCGTTTGACGGAGTTTTTCAGCCGCAAAAAAAGCGGCGTCAACATGGGAGGACGACGAGATGAAATTCGGATTAGCCCTGGCGCTATTCGGCGCGACGCTGCTGGCCGCAACGGCCAACGCGGCTGACAAGAGATGGGATGGCGCGGACGACCTGCCGGTCAATCCGCTCGCCTGCGCGGCCGGCGAAGCCAGCGCCGCCCCCGCGGCAAAACCCTATGACGGCGGCCAGCCGACCGGTGCGGCCGACAAGGCCGGCAAGCCGATCACGCTCGTCGACGTGCCGAAGCTGATCGGCATCGGCTATTTCAACGCCACCTCGAAGGGCATGCAGGACGCCGCCAAGGAGCTCGGCAACGTCACGGTGAAGACCGACGGCCCGACCGAAGCCAAGATCGACGAGCAGATCAAGTTCATCGACAACTACATCACCAGCGGCGTCGACGGCGTTCTGTTCGCCGCCAACGATCCCGTGGCGATCGCGCCGGTGCTGAAGAAGGCGCTGTCGAAGGGCATTCATGTCGTCGGCTACGACGCCAACTCCTCGCCGAATGCGCGCGAATGGTTCGTCAACCAGGCCGAGTTCAACGGCATTGCCAAAGCGATGATGGATTCGATGGCCAAGGAGGCCGGCGAGGACAAGAGCTTTGCGATCGTCACCTCGACCTTCACGACGCCGAACCAGGCGCGCTGGATCGCCGAAATGTGGGCCTATTCGCAAAAATGCCATCCCAAGCTGAAATGGCTGGAGACGGTCGAGGCGCAGGAGGACAACAACCTGTCCTTCAACCAGGCGACCACGCTGATCAACAAGCATGGCGACAAGCTCGCCGGCCTGTTCGGCATGACCTCGGTCGCAACGCCCGCCTCGGCTGAAGCGGTGACCAAGGCCAAGCTCTGCGGCAAGGTCGCAGTCGTTGGCCTCGCCACGCCCAACGCGATGAAGCCCTATGTCAGCACCGATTGCGTCAAGTCGGTCGTGCTGTGGAATCCGGTCGATCTCGGCTATGCCGCGACCTTTGTCATGCGTGCCGTGGTCGACGGCAAGCTGAAGCCCGGCGCGACCTCGGTGGAAGCCGGCAAGCTCGGCAAGCTCAGCGTCGTCAATGGCAGCGAGATCCTGCTCGGCTCGCCGTTCATCTTCTCGAAGCAGAACATCAAGGACTTCGATTTCTGACTTTGCGTGCGTCGTTCCGGCCGCATGAGGCGGCCGGAACGACCTCCATTCGCGTCGAGCTGCATCGATGAATGAGACAGTCGCGGTCCTCGACATCGGCAAAACCAATGCAAAACTTGCCTTGTTCGACCAGGGCCGGCTGCTCTGGGAAAAGTCGACGTCCAATCGCATCCTGCCGGGGCCGCCTTATCCGCACGAAGACGTCGACGGTGCATGGACGTTCTTCCTTGCCGCGCTCCGCGAGGCGGGACGTGCGCACAGGATCGGCGCGATCGTCCCCACCGCGCACGGCGCAGCCGGCGCCTTGATCGGCGCCGATGACCTCGCAGCCCCTGTCATGGACTATGAGTTTCCCGACATCGAGCAGATCGAGCCGGACTACGCCAGACTGCGGCCGCCCTTTTCGGAAACGCTCTCGCCGAAACTGCCGGCGGGGCTCAATCTCGGACGCCAGCTTGCGTACCAGAAATGGCGCTGTCCCGGCCTCTTCGCCAAGGCGAAGCACTTCCTCCCCTATTCGCAATATTGGGCCTGGCGCCTGACCGGCGTCGCGGCCTCGGACGTCACCTCGCTCGGCGCCCACACTGATCTCTGGATGCCGCAGCAGGGACATGTCTCGCGCCTCGTGACAGCGCTCGGCGTGGAAAACCTGCTCCCGCCGCTGCGCCGGGCCTTCGATCCGCTCGGTCCGATCAAGCCCGACATCGCCGCCGCGACCGGGCTCGCACCGGACACGCCGGTTGTTTGCGGCGTCCACGATTCCAACGCGTCGCTCTTGCCTTACCTCGTCTCGCGGCAGGCGCCGTTCACCGTGTTGTCGACCGGAACCTGGGTGATCCTGATGTGCGTCGGGCTTTCGCTCGATCGGCTCGATCCGCGCGACGACACGCTCGCCAATGTCGACGCGCTCGGCCGGCCGACCGCTTGCGGGCGCTTCATGGGCGGACGCGAATATGCCGTCATCGCCGGCGACGGCGGCAACCCGGATTTTTCCGCGATCGCGCGCGTCATCGCCTCCGGCGCGATCGCGCTGCCCTGCTTCTCCGGCCAGGGCGGGCCTTATGCGACGACGAAGGGCGAAATCCGCGGCGATGTCGCAGCGCGCGACCGCACCGCGCTGGCGACACTCTATTGCGCCCTGGTCAGTGATTTGATGTTGACTCGCATGGGAGCTGATGGCGGCGACCTCATCGTCGAAGGGACCTTTGCAAAAAATTCCGCCTTCTGCGCGGTGCTCGGCGCGTTGCGGCCGAAACAGCGCGTCTTCGCCGCGGAGGACTCGGCGGGCACTGCGCGCGGCGCCGCCATGCTGGCGCACTGGCCGCCGGCCTATCCGATCGCGGCGCCGACGCCCGTGCCGGAGGTTTCGATCGCCGGCCTCGACGCCTATCGCGCCGCCTGGGCCGCGGCGGTCAACCTGATCGCTCGCTGAACCTGATGAGTGCACGCGACGGCCTCGCGACTTGATCGTCGACCTCGCCCTTGCGCAGGCTTGACTCGTTGCTAGATTGCTAGCATCCTAGCAATCATGCCGGACGACGACGTCAAGCAATTCAACGTGTATCTGCCGGTCTCCCTGATCAGGCAGGTCAAGCATCGCGCCATCGAAGCGGAAATGTCGCTCTCGGCCCTCGTGACCGAAGCGCTGCGCGCCTATCTCGACGCGCGCAAGCCGGCGCAGAGATCGTCCAAGAAGACGTGACGTGACAACCGAGCGCATCGAAGCCGTGTTCCTGACCACCCACAACTGGGGCAAGGCGGCAAAATTCTTCCAGACGCTGGGTTTTACCCTGGACTTCGAGACCGACCACAATTCGGGAAACGACAAGATCGGCCTTGCACTGCTGGCCCCGGACCAGGACTGGCGCCGCCGCGGCGACATGGACCCGCAACTCTCGCGGCCCTTTCGCGCCTCGATCGTGGCGCTCGCGCTTCATCGAGGACCTGGTCGTGGAAGAGGCCAGCCGCGGAAATATGTCATTCTCGGCGCCGGCCTCGACAGTTTTGCCCAGCGCAAGCCCGACATCGCGTCTCACCTCGTGATGTTCGAGATCGACCACCCGGGGGCCCGCAGGCCTGGAAACGTCAGCGCCTCATCGAACTCGGCTTCGGCGTCCCGGGCCGGCTGCGCTTCGTGCCGGTCGATTTCGAGGCGGGGGAATCCAGGCGGGACGTGCTCGTGAGCGCCGGCTGCGATGCCGGCAAGCCGGCCATCATGGTCTCCACGGGCGTCAGCATCTATCTCACGCGGGATGCGAACACGGCCACGCTGCGCGAGGTCGCAGGCTTCGCGCAGGGATCGACGCTGGCGATGACCTTCCTGCTCCCGCTGGAAACGGCGGATGACGAGGTGCGCGCCGGTTTGGAGATGGCGGAGAGGGGAGCGCGCGCAAGCGGAACGCCGTTTGTCAGCTTCTTCACCCCGCCGGAGATGCTTGCGCTGGCCCGCGACGCCGGCTTCGCAGAGGCGCGGCACGTCCCGGCTGTTGATCTGACCCAACGCTACTTCGCAGGCAGAACCGACGGCCTTCGCCCACCGCGCAATGCCGAGGAACTGCTCGTCGCGCGGACTTGATCCCGCGCCTCAAAAACCAGCCGCGCGCGACAAGATTGCCGTTGACGCACAGTTCGCAGCCGGCTAGGTTTTATTGGAACGTTCCAAATCGATTTGACGATGACTGCATAAATTTATCGCCTTGCGAACAGATATCTTGAGAAAAGCCATCCGAAATAATTGGAACGTGCCAAATATCGGTATCTGATTGCTGCAGCAAACCATGAGCGACAGCGCACGAAGCAAGGAGATCATCGCCCGTGACGGACGTGCGACGATCGTCGACGTTGCGCGCCGCGCCGGGGTCTCCAAGTCGACGGTCTCGCTCGTGCTGTCGGGCAGCAGCCTGGTTGCGGAAGCGACGCGCCAGCGGGTCTCCGTGGCGATGTCGGAGCTCGGCTATATCTATCATCGCGGCGCGGCGACGCTGCGCGGCGCCAGGTCCGGGGTGCTCGGCATGGTCATCAATGACCTGTCGAACCCGTTCTTCGTCGAGATGGCGATCGGCATCGAGGAGGCGTGCCAGGGTGGCGCGTTCATCCCGTTTCTCGCCAATGCCGCCGAGAATTCGCTGCGCCAGTTGCAGGTGCTGCGCTCGATGCGCGAGCATGGCGCCGCGGGCATCGTGCTGTCGCCGGCAATCGACACACAGCTCAGCGAGTTGAAGCCGCTGCTCGGCGACATGCCGGTCGTTCAGGTGATGCGCCGTCTTCCCGGCCTGAAGGCCTCCGTGGTCGCGCCCGAGAACAAGGAGGGCGCGCGCAAGGCGACCGCCTACCTCGTCGTGCAGGGTCACCGGCGGATCGCCTTTGTGGGCGGGCTGGCCTCGATGACGGTTCGCGACGAGCGCTTGGCCGGTTATCGCGGCGCGCTCGACACGGCAAAAATCCCCTTCGACTCCGCGCTGGTGATCGAAACGATGCCGAGCTACGCCGGCGGCGGAACGGCGCTGCCGCAACTCTTGAATCTCTCCGAGCCCGCGACCGCCGCGCTCTGCTTCAACGACGTCGTCGCCATCGGCATGATGCGTGCACTTGCCGCTTCCGGCGTCGCCGTCGGCCGCGATTTCAGCGTGATCGGCTTCGACGACATCGAGGAAGCCAAGCACACCTACCCCGCGCTCACCAGCGTCGCCGTCAACGGCAAAAACCTCGGCGCGCGCGCCGCGCAGCTTCTGATGCGCCAGCTTGCCAGCGGCGATTTTACGCCGGAGTCGGTGCTGTGCCCGGCGACCCTCGTCGTGCGGGCCTCCTCCGGCGCGGCACCAAAGACAGGAGGACATGCATGACCACCCTTCGCTGGGGACTGATCGGCGCCAGCACCATCGCCGCGCAGCACATGATCGCTGCCATCAGGGCCAACGGCGGTGACGTCGTCGCCGTCGTGAGCGCGAGCGCGGACCGCGCCGCGACATTCGCCCGGGATCACGCCATCGCTCATGGCACATCGCGCCTCGACGATCTCCTCGGGTCTGATGACGTCGACGCCGTCTATATTTCCACGACCAACGAACTGCACCGCGACCAGGTGTTTGCCGCGGCAGCCGCGGGCAAGCATGTGCTCTGCGAGAAGCCGCTGGCACTGACCCTGGATGATGCGCGCGCCATGGTCGAGCGATGCCGAGCACGCGGCGTCGTGATGGGAACGAACCATCATCTGCGCAATGCCGCGACCCATCGGGCCATGCGGGAGGCGATCAAGGCGGGCCGCATCGGGCGGCCGCTGTTCGCGCGCGTGTTCCACGCGGTCTACTTGCCGCCAAACCTCCAGGGCTGGCGGATCGAGAAGCCAGAAGCCGGTGGCGGCGTCATCCTCGACATAACAGTGCATGACGCCGACACGCTGCGTTTCGTGCTCGATGACGAGCCGGTCGCGGTGACGGCAATGACGTCGCGCGGCGGCATGGGCCGCGAGGGTCTCGAAGATGGCGTGATGGGCGCCCTCCGCTTCGCAAGCGGCCTGGTCGCGCAGTTCCATGACGCCTTCACGACCCGATATGCGACGACGGGCTTCGAGGTGCATGGCGAAGCGGGCTCCCTGATCGGCACCGACTGCATGACCCAGGCGCCCAAGGGCGATATCGTGCTGCGAAGCAAGGATGGCGAGACGCGGCTCGCGATCGATCACGAAAATCTCTACGCGCGGTCGGTCCGCCTGTTCCAGGAGGCGGTGGCCGGCCGCGGTTCGCCCGCCGCGTCAGGTGAAGACGGCATCAAGTCGCTCAGCGTTGCGCTATCGACGCGCGAGGCGGCGCGAGCCGGTCGCGAGACCGCCATCGATCTGAGAGTCTGAAACACATGGCAAGAACCAGAGTCCTCACCGCGGCCGAAGCAGTTCGTCTGATCCCCGACGGCGCCATCGTGACCGTGTCCTCGTCGTCCGGGCTCGGCTGCCCCGACGCGGTGCTGGCCGCGATCGGTGCGCGCTTCGACACCGAGGGCCATCCGCGCAACCTGACCACGCTGCATCCGATCGCCGCCGGCGACATGTGGGGCATCAAGGGCATCGACCACCTCGCAAAACCCGGATGCCTCGCAAAGGTCCTGGCCGGCTCCTATCCCTCCGGCCCCTCCTCCGCGGAACCGCCGGCGATCTGGCAGATGATCTCGGCCAACGCGCTGCCCGCCTACAACGTACCGTCGGGGATTCTGTTCGACATGCATCGCGAGGCGGCCGCGAAGCGGCCGGGCGTGCTGACCAAGGTCGGCATGGACACCTATGTCGATGCCAGCCGCGAAGGCTGCGCCATGAACGCAAAGGCTGTGGCCGAGCCGATCGTGAGCCGGGTGAATTTTGCCGGCGAGGACTGGCTGTTCTTCCGTTCCATCATTCCCGACGTCGCGATCATCCGCGCCACCACGGCGGACGAGCGCGGCAACCTCTCCTATGAGCACGAGGGCGGCATTCTGGGTCCGCTCGACCAGGCGCTCGCCGTGCGCAACAATGGCGGCCTCGTGATCGCCCAGGTCAAGCGGCTGGCGGCCGCCGGCTCCCTCCGCCCGCACGACGTCGTCGTGCCCGGCGTGCTGGTCGACGTCATCGTCGTGGCGCCGGACCAGTTGCAGACCACGCACACGGCTTACGAGCCGGCCATATCAGGCGAGATCTTTCGCCCGCTCGCATCGTTCGAGACGCCGAAATTCGACGTCGGCAAGGCCATCGCGCGGCGCGTGGCGATGGAGCTGCGCGACGGCGACGCGGTGAATATCGGTTTTGGCATTTCGGCCAATGTGCCGCGCATCCTGATCGAGGAAGGCCGGCACGGCGCGGTCACCTGGGTGATCGAACAGGGCGCGATCGGCGGCATCCCGCTGCTCGACTTCCAGTTCGGCTGCGCCTCCAATGCCGAGGCCATCGTGCAGTCGCCGCATCAATTCACCTATTTCCAGGCGGCGGCTTTCGACATGTCGTTATTGTCGTTCCTGCAGATCGACCGGTTCGGCTCGGTGAACGTCTCGAAACTCGGCGCGCGTCCGCATGTGACCGCCGGCGCCGGCGGCTTCGTCGACATCACGGCGCGCGCCAAACGCATCGTGTTTTCCGGCTACTTCACCGCCGGCGCGGGCCTCGAGATCGCCGACGGCGCGCTGAAGATCGCCAGGGAGGGCAAGATCAAGAAGCTCGTCAACGAGGTCGAGCAGGTGACGTTTTCGGGCTCCCGCGCGGTCACGCAGGGCCAGGAGATCGTCTACGTCACCGAGCGCTGCGTGCTGCGGCTCGACCAGGACGGCGTGACGGTCACGGAGATTGCGCCCGGAGTCGATCTGCGAGCCGACGTGCTGGCGCAGGCCGAGTTCCCGCTCAAGGTCGCGCGCGAGGTGAAAACCATGCCTGCGGCGCTGTTCCGTCCCGAGCCGATCGGCCTTGAACTGCGGAGGGCGACCAATTGAGTCCTTTTGTCGAATTGACCTTCCGGGGCCCGATCGCCCATATCGTGCTCCGCCGCCCCGACAAGCTCAATGCGCTCGACCGCGACATGGTCGATGCGCTCGCCGAGGCCGCGCGTGCCATTGAAGCCTCGCGCGAGGCCCGCGCCGCGATCCTCTCAGGCGAAGGCAAGGCCTTTTGCGCCGGCGGCGACATTGCGGCCTGGGGCGGCTTGCCGCCGCTCGAGATGTGGCGCGACTGGACCCGCGCCGGCCATCGCGCCTTCGAGGCCTTGGCGCGGCTGCGCGTGCCCTTGATCGCGGCGCTCACCGGCCACGCCTTCGGCGGCGGGCTCGAGCTTGCGGCGGTCGCCGATATCCGCGTTGCCGAGAGTGGCATCAAGCTGGGCTTGCCGGAAACAGGCCTCGGCATGATCCCGGGCTGGTCGGGAACGCAGCGTCTGGTCCGCCGTTTTGGCGCCTCGGTCGTGCGCCGCATGGCGCTGACGGGATATCTGTTCACGGCCGAGGAAGCCTGCGAACTTGGTCTCGTCGACGAGGTGACGCCCAAAGGCGAAGCGCTGGCGCGCGCCGAACGCCTGGCGGGCGATGTCGCCGCGCGCGGCCCGCTCGCCGTGCAGATGGCCAAGGCCATGATCAACGCCGCCGAAGGCGAGGATCGCGATGCCCCCATCGAAGGCCTCGCGGGCGCGCTGACCGCCATGACTGACGATCTCGCCGAAGGCGTCGCCGCATTCAAGGAGAAACGTGCTCCCCGATTTGTCGGACGCTAGCAAAGAATCTTCACCGTACCCCGCCGCGAAGCGCAACGAGAATGGAAATTCAGGAGCCTCTCGACTAGTGTGGACTGCCTGAACCGGGACACCAGAGCTCCTCGAAACGGAGCCGGACCGCTTCCGGCAAAGAACGAACCAAAACGGGAAGGAAACGCGTATGAAATTCACAAAAATGCTGGCCTCGACGGCCCTCGCCGCCGCAATGATCGGCCTGTTCGCGCCGGCCCATGCCGCCGACGTCAAGGAAGTGCAGATGCTGCACTGGTGGACCTCGGGCGGCGAAGCGGCCGCCCTCGACGTCATCAAGCAGGCCGTCGCCAAGAAAGGTTTTGCCTGGAAGGACGTGCCGGTCGCCGGCGGCGGCGGTGGCGCTGCGATGACCACGCTGAAGGCCAATGTCGCGGCGGGCAATCCGCCGACCGCCTCGCAGATCCTCGGCTATTACGCGCTCGAATATGGCGAGCAGGGTTCGCTCGCCGACATCTCCTCGCTGGCCCAGAAGGAGAACTGGGACAAGCTGATTCCGGCACCTCTGCAGAAATTCGCCAAGATCAACGGCAAATGGGGCGCCGTTCCGGTCAACATCCATTCGGTCAACTGGATCTGGCTGAACAAGGCCGTGATGGAGAAGATCGGCGGCACCGAGCCGAAGAACTTCGATGAATTTGTCGCATTGCTGGACAAGGCCAAGAAGGCCGGCGTCATCCCGCTCGCCCTCGGCGGCCAGCCCTGGCAGGAGGCGACGATGTTCGATTCGATCGTCGCATCGACCGGCGGTACCGATTTCTACAAGAAGGCGTTCATCGACCTCGACGAGAGCGCGCTGAAATCGGACACCATGAAAAAGGCCTTCGACAACCTCGCCAAGCTGCGTGACTATGTCGATCCGAACTACGCCGGACGCGACTGGAACCTCGCCACCGCCATGGTGATCAAGGGCGACGCGCTGGTGCAGGTGATGGGTGACTGGGCCAAGGGCGAGTTTGCCGCGGCCCACAAGGAAGCCGGCAAGGACTTTTTGTGCTACCGCTTCCCGGGCACCGACGGCTCGGTGTTCTATAACAGCGACATGTTCGCGTTCTTCAAGGTTCCGGCCGACCGGCAGGCCGCGCAGCTCGCGCTCGCCGAGGTCACCATCAGCCCCGAGGTGCAGTCCGCGTTCAACGTCATCAAAGGCTCGGTGCCGGCGCGTCTCGACGTCTCCGACGCCGCCTTCGACATGTGCGGCAAGAAGGGCATTGCCGACGTCAAGGCCGCCAATGAGAAGGGCACGTTCTATGGTTCGCTGGCCCAGAACTATGCCCAGCCGCCGGCCATCGCCACGGCCTATTACGATGTCGTGACAAAGTTCATGCATGGCGGGATCAAGACGTCCGATATCGCGGTGACCGAGCTCGTCAAGGCGATCAACGCGGCCAAGTAGCCGTTCGACCGATTTCTCTCCCGTTTCGCAAGACACGCGAAACGGGAGAGTTGCCGCTGTCGAACGTGGCCCCCGGAGGATGTTCATGACCGCGATGACCGAACGCGAGTCTGCGACCACGATGACCGAACGCCACACCGGCCCCTCGCTGCGCGGCCGCTTCCAGGACTGGCTGCCGCGCCTCGTGCTCGCGCCGTCGTTCCTGCTCGTGCTGGTCTTCGTCTATGGCTTCAACCTCTGGACCCTGTTCCTGTCCTTCACGAATTCGAAGGCGTTCCCGACCACCAACCTGATCGGCTTCACGAACTATAAGAGGCTGTGGGACTGGACCTTCGAGACCGACCCGCCCTCGAACTGGTACACCGCGCTCGTCAACATGGGCCTGTTCGGCGGGCTCTACATCTTCTTCTGCCTGTTCCTCGGATTGCTGCTGGCGATCCTGCTCGACCAGAAGATCCGCGGCGAAGGCATCTTGCGGCCGATCTATCTCTATCCACTGGCGTTGTCCTTCATCGTCACCGGCACCGCCTGGAAATTGTTTCTCGACCCGCGCATCGGCCTGGAAAAGGCGGTGCACGACTGGGGCTGGACCAGCTTTCATTTCGACTGGGTCGTCAACCCGCAGATGATGATCTATTGCGTCGCGATCGCCGGCGTCTGGCAGACCTCGGGCTTCGTCATGGCGATGTTTCTCGCAGGGCTGCGCGGCGTCGACGGCGAGATCCTGAAAGCGGCGCAGATCGATGGCGCCTCGGCCTACCAGACCTATCGCCGCATCGTCATCCCGATCATGCGTCCGGTATTCTTCTCGGCGCTGATCGTGCTCGCGCATATGGCGATCAAATCCTACGACCTCGTGTTGTCGGTCACCGGCAAGAACCCCGGCGGCGCCGCCGAGCTGCCGTCGACCTTCATGTACTCCTATACGTTCACGCGCAACCAGATGGCTGTGGGATCGACCAGCGCCGTCATCATGCTGATGACCA
>Ga0210401_10001477_pt1 | contig 27221 bp, 19 predicted proteins | sample IncBWH32MmetaG_FD_150866 | JGI IMG/M metagenome (GOLD analysis project Ga0210401, IMG submission 150866) | Forest soil microbial communities from Barre Woods Harvard Forest LTER site, Petersham, Massachusetts, United States - Inc-BW-H-32-M | ecosystem: Environmental > Terrestrial > Soil >...
GTCTTTCTGGCCATCGGCCACGTGCATGTGTGTGATCTTGTCGTGGTTTTCCTTGATGAACGGGATCGGATCGAGATTTGATTCGACATAGTGGCCAATATCGAGATTGCTGCGGAACCATGGCGACATTGCGAGGCCCTTCTTGATGCTCTCGGCCGAGGCGAATTGGTTCGGATCGTCCAGCTGATCGTGATTGTGGAACGCAACCGTGAACTGGTGCTTTTCGACAATCGGCACAAGCTTTTGCGCGACCGAAAGTGTGGTGGAAGAAGAGATCGTGCTCGCGCCAAGCGCTTTGGCCTGGTTGAACATCACGTCGATTTCGTCGCTGGTGAAATCATCGCCCATGCCGTTAACGCAATAGGCAAATACAGTGATGGCGTTGTCGCTGAATTTTTTCTTGATATCGGCAAAATGGCTCATCGGCGTCGAGAGGCGCCATTGACGAAGGTCGTCACGCGCTTTCATCGCCTCGGGGCTCCGTCCGCGAGCTCCCGCCCCGCCGCCGGCAGGTGCGCCTGCAGGAGCAGCAGCGGCTGCACCGGTTCCGGGCGCAGGGGCTGCAGTACCGTTCGCCTGACCAGCAGCCATGGCAGCCGCGCGCGCGGCACGTTGAGCGGCCATCTGCGCCGCGTAGGCGCTCACGGGCTCGGCGTGATTGCACATCAACTCGATCAGATCGACACCAGAGCGCTTGCATTCATCGATCACGCTGTCGATCTGGTCTTGGCCCGCGACCATCGGCATATCGTTGAAACTATAGGTGATCGTGCCGAGCCGGACGCCGTCGTACGTCTTGCGCGGGCTGCGCAGCATAAACGTGGACAGCGGCAAAGCAGCCATCATCGACTGACCGAATTCTCGTCTGGTGTACATAGAGATCCTCTCCTCTTTTGTAAGACTGAACCTCGCAAGTGACCGCACAGATGGACGCACTATACCAGTGGTGGCGTTATGGCTGGACCAATAATTTGCCGGAAACCGCCGGTCGAGCGCCCTTCGGCGACAATTTGCGCTGCCGAAGGACGCCGAGTGCGGGAGCGCTAGCCGCCGATTTTGGCGAGCGTTGCTTTGGCTTCGTCAGCCGGGACTTCTCGGATGTAGATATTGCGGAAGCGAATCTCCGAGCCGTGCGTTTGAAGTTCGACCGGGCCCTTGGGGAGCGGCGGGATCGTGCGGTCGAAATAATTGTCAAGGAGCTGACCGTTTACGGTCTGCTTGCCGTTGAGCCAGATCCAAACGCGCTGGCCGACCATCTTGATGTGAAACGTGTTCCAGCTACCGACGGGATTATCGGCCTTGGCCAGCGGCCACTTGCCCGGGTTGTCCGCATTGTCGTTCCATAACGCGCCCGAGCCGCGCGGCGCGCCGTTGCGCACTTCGCGCGGATTGTCCACATCCCAGATTTGGACTTGCGGATATCCGTGGAGATAGATCCCCGAGTCGCCGTTGTGACTCACCATGAGCCAGTCGACGTACAGTTCGAAATCGCCGTAGTCTTTCGCCGTCGCCAGGAAAACACCTTTGCCGTCCGACACCAATTCGCCTTTTGCGGCGTCGACGGTCCAATTCTGGTCTCGGTCGGCATTCCACTGAACTTGTTTCGCCGCCAACTCGTCGGGTGAAAGAAGCGCTTGTTGATGAGGGCTGTAGTCGCCCTGCTCGCCGCGCCAGCCGGTAAGGTCTTTGCCGTTGAAGGCGAGAGTGAATCCTGGCGGTGGTGTGTTCTGCGCTCGGTCCTGCGATGTGGCCGTTTGCAAACCGAACGCCGCGATGGCGAGTCCAACGATGGCAAATTTCTTCATGGCAAGGGCCTCCGACCCGAAACGATGTAAAGCCTGCTCGGTTGCTATATCAGAATGCGGCGGGCGCTGTCCAGCTGTGACAGGTGATCGCCGCTATTTTGAAATCGGGTTCTCACTGAGCCAGCGACCGAGTTGCGCCGCGCTTTGGTCAGGCGGGAACACGGGATAGAACACGTGCTCGATGCGCCCGTCACGAATCACAAGGGTCAAACGCTTCACGAGCTTCACACCTTCAAATTCAAATGTCGGCAAACGCAGCGCGTTGCAGAGGTCAAATTTCTCGTCACTCAGGATCTCAAAAGGCAAATGGAGACGCTCAGCCAACTCGCGCTGGTATTCGGTGGTCTGCGTGCTGGCCCCGAATACCGTGGCTTTGAGGCGAACGAATTCCTCGAAGTGGTCGCGGAAGCCGCAGGTCTGGGGAGTACATCCCCGCGCTCCCGGCGTGAGATTCCACTCCTCAGGCACAGGCACGCCCGGCACACCAGTCCTTGGATAGAAATAGATTACGGTTCGTGGCGTCGGCAGATTCGAGAGGTCGACCATTCTGCCGGAGGTCGAACGAAGGAAGATTTTTGGCATGGCCATTCCGACAAGATGATCGGCGCCGCCATCGTCCTCTGGCCGAGGCAGGTTAGCTGGCAGCGGGAAATCGTTTTGTGGTGGCATCACCGGTTTTGATCGCTCGGGACGAGCTATTTCAGAACGAGCGGTTCGGGAATCGCCGCCCCGTCTTTTCGTGGATCGGAACCACCATAGTTTACGCCCTTTGAGAAGTCGCGCCGCACGGCTTGGCCGCCTCCCATGTCCGAGGAGTAGTTCCCGCGGACGTCGAGTTGGTGGCCGCGCTTTGCAAGCTCGGCGCGAACATTTGCCGGAACGCGATCCTCCATTTCGACATCGCAGCCGGGGAACGTGAGCTTTGTGAATCGCGCGGCTTCGAGCGCGCCTTGAATGTTCATTCCGAAGTCGACGACGTTCGCAATGAACTGCGCGTGGGCCTGCGCCTGATTGTAGCCGCCCATAATGCCGAAGGCGATGCGCTGGTCCCCATTCGACATGAAGCCGGGAATAATCGTGTGCAGGGGCCGCTTGTGTCCGGCGAGCACGTTGGGTGAATCCGGATCCAGACTGAAAAGCGCGCCCCGATCGTGAAGAACGAAACCGGTGCCGCCTGCCACCAGGCCCGAGCCAAACGCCTGGTAGTTGCTTTGAATCAGCGAGACCATGTTGCCGTCACGATCGACGACGGTGAGATAGGTGGTGTCGCCATTGCCGGAAGGCGCTGGTTGTCCCGCAGAGACGCTGCAATTCGCCTTCGACATATCGACCAGTTTTGCGCGGTCGGCCGCGTATGGTTTCGAAAGCATTCCGGAGACCGGCACCTTCGTGAACTTCGGATCGGCCACATACTGAAGCAAATCAGCGTAGGCAAGTTTTTTCGCTTCGATCATGACGTGGAGCGCGTCGGCCGAATTCGGCCCGAATTGCGAGAGTGGAAAATGCTCCATGATGTTGAGCATTTCAAGCGCTGCAATTCCCTGCCCGTTTGGCGGAAGCTCGTAGACCGTCCAGCCGCGATAGGTGGTTGAAATCGGATCGACCCATTCACTTGAATAGTCGGCAAGGTCCTGGGCCGTCATCGTGCCACCCTGAAGCGACGAGTAGGCGACGATCGCTTTGGCGATTTCGCCTTTGTAATACGCGTCCCGGCCGCCGGAGGCGACCATCTCGAGCGAGTGGGCCAAGTCCGGATTGCGAAATACCTCGCCGACCTGGGGCGGCTTGCCGTTGATGAGGAAAGTAGCCTCGGCATTCTTGTCGAATCTCTTCAAAGCTGAGGCGTCCGCCCAGTAAGCTGCGTCCCACTCAGGCACCGGAAAGCCATCACGAGCGAAATGAATGGCAGGGGCCAGGACATCAGAAAATTTCTTTGTGCCGAAACGCGCGAGAAGTTTCGACCAGCCATCCACAACGCCCGGCACTGTGACAGATTGAATTCCCGCCAAAGGCACTTCGGTGAGACCTGCGCTTCTGAGAGATTCGGCAGAGGCCTTCGCAGGCGCCCAGCCGCTGGCGTTGAGGCCGTAGAGCTTTCCTGACTTTGCGTCATAGACGACAACAAAAAGATCGCCGCCCATGCCGTTCATCATCGGTTCGACAACGCCCATCGCGGCGTTGGTCGCGATTGCCGCATCAACCGCGTTGCCCCCGTTTGCGAGGATGGTCGCGCCGGCCTGAGCTGCGAGCGGGCTTTCGGCGGCCACGACTCCGCCTTGCGAGATCACCATCGAACGATTTTGCGACCGGTCTTTGACCTGCGCCGGGGCAATCGTTGCGGTCATTGCAAACGCCAGAAATAAAAATGCAAATTGAATTGTAGGGGAATTTCGCAATTAGACTCCTTGGTCAACGCCGTTCTCTTTTTTTCAACAGCTGAAATTGCAATCCGCCTGCGTATTTCGCCGACGACCTGCTTTCGGGAACCGCAGTATACAATTCCGAGCGGTGGCGCGCGCGCGACTTTCGCAGAGCGAAAAATGCCCGACCCGCGCAGAGCGTTCTTTTTATACCGCCTAGATAAAAATCGAATCCAGTCCTCTCGGCAGCCGTGTTGCATTCTGCCGAAATCGGTTGTATGTTCCGCTCTGGCAAGCGGTGAGACGACGAAACAAAATGAAGTGAAAATTTGGCTGCGACTTAACGCCCCCGGGAGACCTCGATCATGAAGAGAACTGTGACGTGGACCATAGCGAGTTCGGTAATTGCGCTCGCACTTTTCGCGACGGTGATTCATGCCACGCCGCAGGCCAAGGAGGATCTGAGCGGTACATGGGCGCTCACCGAGCAGCCTGATCCTCAACTCGCGGCGGCAATGGCGGCGGCTGCAGCCGCGGCTGCCAACAATCCGCCGGCCGCTCAGGGACAACCGGCCCCGGCCGCTCCTGCACGCGGGGGACGCGGGGGTCCGCAAATGTTGACACTCAAACAGGACGGAAACACGGTGACCGGAACAGTTGGCGGAGGACGCGGCCCAGCGACTCCCATCAGCGGCACCGTTTCCGGCAACACCGTGACGTGGACGATTGCGCGCCGGCTTTCGGACGGGATCGCACGCGACAACGCCTACACCGGGACGGTCGACGGCGACACGATCACCGGGACGGTGAAAGAAGCCACCGTCGACCCGACGCAAGGCTACACGGTGAACTTCACCGCGAAGCGGCAAGCGGCGCAGTAGTTTTGCGCTCAGTGCGATTCGATTCGCGTCCGGCTGCGGAAGAAAGCCAGAATCAGAAGAAGGACGACGAACGACGCACCAGCCGAACCGAGCCAGAATGCCTGCCAGTTCCGCGTGACGACGCCGCCTGCGGTTCGCGTGAAGTAGTCGACGCTGCGGCCTGAAATCAGAGACCCGATCAGCATTCCCAAGCCATAGGTGAGAAATGTGATGAGTCCCTGCGCGGCGCTGCGGAGACTGGCGGGAGCCTCCTGGTCCGTGTACAGCTGGCCGGTGACGAAAAAGAAGTCGAAGCAAACACCGTGTAACAAAATCGCAACGTAAAACATCCATACCGCGCTCGATGCGTTGCCGTAGGCGAGCAGCGTGTAGCGCAAGGTCCAGGAAAACATTCCCAGAAGCAGCACGTTTCGCACATTCATGTAGCGCAGCAGAAGCGGCAGCAAGAGCATCATGCCGACCTCTGACACCTGGCCAAGCGCCATCTTGCCTGCCGCATTCTGAACATGAACATCGTTCAAATAGTCGTTGGTAAACGAAAAATAGAACGAGAGCGGAATGCATGCGAGCACTGACGCGACGGCGAATACGGCGAAGTCCGGCTTTCTGAACATGACCAGCGCGTCGATGCCGAGGATTTCGCGGATATTGACCGACTTGCCCTTCCCCGGCGGCGGAGTGTGCGGGAGCGTAAGGCTGAACAGCGCCATGGCGACCGAAGCACCGGCGCCCAGCAAAAACGGAACCGAAGTCGTCTCCACAGCCATGTGGCCGATCGTGACGCCAATGGCGATCCACCCGAGCGTGCCGAAAACGCGGATCAGCGGGAAATCGCGGCCCGCGTTGCTCATATGCTGCATCGCGATCGAGTTGGTAAGGGCAATTGTCGGGAAATAGCAAAGGCAGTAGATGAGCATGAACGCGTAGACAGCTCCGAACGTGGTCTGCTTGGTGACGGCGTAAAGAAGAATCGCGCCAGTCAGGTGAAGCGCCGCAAGCACTTTTTCGGATGCGAAAAAGCGGTCTGCAACCAGTCCGACGAAGAAAGGCGAAATCATGCACGCGACCGACACTGTGCCGAAGACGAGGCCGGCTTCTGTACCGGTAAAATGAAGAGTTGTCGTCAGGTATGTCGTGATCGTGACGTACCACGAACCCCAAATCACATAATTGAGAAACATCATCAAGCTGAGGCGAATTCTGAGCGGAAAAGATATACCTGCACCGGCCGGCTGAGCGACTGCTTGGGTCATTTCAGGGTCTCCCGTAGTGTTAAACCATTGATCACACACGGAATCAACGGGCGACTTCGCGTTTGTTGCGAAATTCGACAGCAAGAAGACGCTTTTTGATGATTTTTATTTCACAGAGCAAAAATAGAGCGAGATTCGCTAGGTGAACTTCTTGATACGCGCGGTCACATCCTCTGAAAAGCGCTCGATGAAGCTGGCGATGTAGACCGATGGATCGAGTTTTTCGTCGACGACCAGCGGCGTGAGATCGATCCCGAAGTTGATCATCGATGCTGCGTCGACCGAGCGCGGCAAATGGTAGGTTGCGTGGGCGCGGCGTCGCCCCATTGTGGCCAGGTCATATCGCTTTCCCCCCTCAATCTGGGAATCGAAAACACCGAGTAAAGACGCGCCAATGCTTTCGTGCTGGTCGAGCCGAAAAACAAGTTTGTCGCCGTCAAGCAGCCAATCCAGATCGCGCCAGACTTCACAGCCGTAAAGTTTGCTGGGACGATCGGCCGCCGGCAGAGCGCGGATGGCTGCGATGGTGGCCATCGCCACTCCGACGTGGTGTTCATGTTTGTCGGCAAGATTATGGGTGTAAACAATCTCCGGACGCGATGCCGCCAGAAGAGATATGAGATCGCTTTTCGGTCCTGGCGCGCCGTTGGCAAGGGCGGCGCCCGTATAATCGAGGAACGCGACAGCGGAGTATTCGCCGACCACAGCGGCTTTCTTCTGCTCGACGCGACGGATGGCCTTCATTTGGTCATTCGTGAAATTCGCATAGATGCCATCGCGGGGACTGGTGGCGCCGTCGGTAACGATCGTCGCCATAAACCATTTTTCCGCGTTGCCAAAGCAGGCCAGAATTCCCTCGAGGCACATAATCTCGACATCATCGGGATGCGCGCCGATACCCATGTGCGTTACGCGCTGAAGCGCCGTGTTCTCGTCTGCGCCATCGGGAATCCAGATTTCGGCTTCGGCCTCGGTGAATTTCATCGTTGTACATCCTTAGCTGTAATTCGAACGCGTTCGACAACAATCGCCGGGGTTACGATTGCCCCGGCCGCGCGACATACTATATAAGACAAATCGCAGGAGAACACCGCTGACCAAGCGATCCCTTGAAATTCGCGGAGTCGACAAGGCAATGAAAAAACTATTACTCGCGTGCGCGATGTTGTTGGTGGCGTGGCCCGCCAACGCTGCGTCCGATCTCCAGACACGGATCGAAGCGATGGCTGCGTCGTACGACGGTCACGTCACGCTCTACGCGAAGAATCTGGCGACGGGCGAAACGGTTTCGCTCGACGCCGCGCGGCCGGTACAAACAGCCTCGGTCATCAAACTCGCCATGATGCTTCAGGCGTTCGAGCAGGTGCACGCGGGAAAATTGAAACTCACGCAACCGGTTGGGTTAACCAACGACAATCAGGTGGGCGGATCGGGCATTCTCGCGCTGATGGATCCCGGTCTTACGCTGACGCTGAAGGACACGATCACTTTGATGATGACGCTGAGCGACAACACGGCGACGAACTTGATGATCGATACCGTCGGACTGCGCCCGACGAATGACATGCTCGCCGGCATGGGCCTGAAGAATACTTATTTCTACAAGAAAGTCTTCAAACCGGCCGACGGTCCGATGCCGGATGATCAAAAGCAATTCGGCCTCGGCAAGACGACTGCCGAGGAAATTTCCCGGCTCATGGAGAGCATCTATCGCTGTGATCTGGGCGACCGGGATCTTTGCCTGCAGATGATCACGATCATGCGCAACCAGCAATATCGCGCGATGCTCCCCCGTTATCTGGAGCGGCCAGACACCAGCGAGACGCTTTCGGCGATCGCAGACAAAATCGGTGCGCTCGACGACGTGCGAAACGATGTGGCGCTCGTCTATACCCAGCGCGGGCCAGTCATCATATCGATCTTTACTTACGACAACCGAGACAAATCGTGGACGCCCGAAAACAAGGCAGAAATTCTGATCGGACGAATGGCTCAAACGATTGTGAAACAGTGGTCGCCGGAGGGATTGGCGGCGAAAGTGAGTGATCCGGTAGGGTCGCCAGGGGGAAAATAACGAGTCAGGAGACCTGGTGCCCGGGGCGGGAGTCGAACCCGCATGACCTTGCGGCCAGAGGATTTTAAGTCCCCCGCGTATGCCATTCCGCCACCCGGGCGTGATCGGTGCAAGCGTAACTTACCAAATTGCTCGCCGCAATGGCGCGGCGACCGGGTCCGGCGGCAAGCAACTCCGGAACGGGTCGCGGCAATAAGGGAGGAATTCCACACGGGCTGACACGCCGGGCTTATCGGTGCCCTTCGCATCGTCGCGGCCAAACCGTCGCGGCATCACGTCGTAGCGAAGTGAATTTCTCTGGCGATTCTTAGCTTTGTGTATTGAAGATCGTGCGGGGCCCGCGGCGATTGCGGTCCTGAGGCTTTGATTCTTTCAAGGCATTGCCCATCTGAACGAGCAGCTTGCGCAACTTACCTCTCTCGTCCAGGTCCATGTCGATCACTTCAAACGCACGCGCCTGCGTATTGGCGTCGCGAATGATCGTCTGCGCGCGAACCTGCTTCTGCCCGGCGTTCAGCTTGATTTCGACGACGCTGCCCGGGTGGAGATTCTGTTCGGAAATCGCGACGCCTCCGCCCAGCGCCATTTCGGGCACTTCCACGCGGAAATTTTCCTTGAGATTGGTCGTGGCGCCCGAGACCGGCCGCTCCAAACGAAGCCGCGGATAGCGACGCTGGCGCGTGGCTGATGAAGACGGATCGGCATCGAGCGGCTCGATCGAAAGTTCAGCCGCACTCAGCCCGCTTTGCGGAAGGAAATTGCGCACCCAATTCGGATCGATTTTCTCCATCGCCTGCGCAGCCACAATTCGCAATTCGGCCGGATTCGCCCAACGAAATGTCTTCCGCGCCTCGGCGATCCGGCGCAGCACGGCCTCGGCGCCGGAAGTTCGCAGGCGGCCGAGAGCTTCCATCGCCTTCAGCTGCAGATAATTCGAAGAGTTTCTGGGCAGATCGCCTTCGGCGATTCGCAGCAGACGCATGTCGGCTGTCCGCTCGCCGGCCATGCCGATTTCGTCGATCGCCAAGGGACGAATCAACGTGTCGAGGTGATCGAAGAGTTCAAGCAACAGACGGCCGCGATCCGGCGCACCGCTCGAAGCGATCTGCCGCACGAGCCGGTCGTGCGCGGTCCGCTTCCATTCCTTCATCCGTTCGGGAAGAGACTGCTGCAGCGTGGGCATATCCAGCCGTGCCAGAATCCCCACAGTATCGATCGCAGTATGCGGATCGCCGTTCAGAAGCTGCTTGCGCAAGTGATCGAGGCCCTCGGGACCGAGCGATTCGATCATTGAAATCAGCAATTCGCAATCTTCGCGGAATCCTGCGCGGCTGAATCGTGTCGCGATGTTTTCCGAAGCAGCCTGCGGAACGCGGCGCAAGAGATCGGTCAGGCCCTTCGGCACTTCGCCAGACTTTAAGGCCTCATCGATAAATTCCGGAAGCTTGCTGTCGACTCCGATGCGTGGGCGCAAGCTCTTGCCAGTGCCCGGACGCTCGGCTTCCACAAACTCCATCAATTCCACCGAACGCTGCATCGCCGGGTACGAGCGCTTCACACCAGCCTCTTGGGAAAGGCGCACAAAGGCGGCGCTCATCTGGCTCTGCAGCTCGGACTCTTTCTCTTCTGCGAGTTGCAAACCGACCTGCCGTATCGTCTCGACCAGCAGCTTCTCGCTGCTGCTTGCATAGATGGATGCAAGTTCGGCGAGACCCATCGCCACTTGCTTGCGATGATCCGGCGCCTTATCGGAAATGAACGACGCATAACGGCTCAATACTTTTTCGGCCTCGTCGTTCTCGCCACGACCGCGCAACGCGTCGACGTATTCGCGGACCTTCGAACCCGGCACACACCACGCATCACCGCTCTCAAGCACCTGTTTGCGCTTCTCTTCCGGCACCTGCGTCCAGAATTCCTGTGCGAGCGTTTCGATGTGCGATTGCACGTCGAGTCCGGCGCGCGCCATACGCTCTTCGTAAACGCCGAGAATTTTCCGCAAGCCGTCGAGTTCGGAGCTCATGTCGCCGAGCATTTCGCGTACGGCGTTGACCTTCACGTCGCCACGCTCGTAGCTTTCGAGCGCAAATCTGACGGCCACGTGCTCGGCCAGCTTCAGCAACGTTGGCTTGTCTGAGGATTCGGCGGGAGCCTGTGCGGCCAAGGCGGAAAGCGCCTGGCTCACTGTGAATCGCGCGCGTCGCGGCAAGGCCGAAAGGCGCGATTGAAAAGAGGTCGGATCGATTTTCTCTTTCGCGTTTTCGCTGGTTCGCGCGATCTGCGCGAGCACCTGCAAGATGCCCTGCAGTTCCTGCTCCTGTAAGGTCATCAAGCCGGTCTCGACGGTCATCGAGCCGGGGCCGCCGCGCGCCGAACGCGCGCCCCGAATACCGGTCGACGCGCTCGTCCAGCGGCTTGAGGGCTCGCCGCCCTGACCTTGTCCAACCGGACCACCGCCCGGTCCGCCGCCGTGTGCGCCGACGCCGGAGGCCGGTCCCGCAAGACCTCCGCCTGCACTCCCCTGCGCCGCATCGGGCCTATTCAGCCAGAAGCCGCCTGCGTTCGGATCTACCTGGGTCCCAGTCGGAGTTCCACCGACGATGTTCCATCCCGATGCGCCGCCCGGTCCACCAATTCCCGCGACCGGTCCGTTGACTGCGCCAGATGGCGCTCCATTTCCGCCCGCCACGCCTTCGGGAGCCGAACCGTCGGTTTTATTCAGCCAAAACCCGCCGGCGTTGGGGTCGATCGGGATTCCGCTGCCGCCGCTGCCGCCAACAATGTTCCAGCCCGAGTTGCCTCCAACGGTTCCACCGACCGGGGCGCCGGTGCCTTGAAATGAGGCAGCTCCTTCGATTGTGGCTCCGCCACCGGCATAGGCCGAACCGCCTCCCGGTCCGTATCCCGATCCAAATCCGGATCCTCCGCCAGAGCCGAAGCCTCCACCTTGTCCGTCGCCTGAGCCTTTGCCCGGTCCGCCAGGCCCGCCTTTTGTTCCTTCCGCGGCGACGATCAGTTGCAGCAGCTTTTCTGGATCCTTGAACAGTTCATCCTGCTCGCTTGAACTCATGCCCAGCGTCCGCGCGGCCAACTGTGCGGCTACGGTGGATTTCGCTACCGCAGAATCCGCCGGCACGAAGCAGACTTCATTGACGTGAATGAACTGGTCGCCGGCCATCGCACTCTTGAGCTGTTCAGCGACGTAAGCCGGTTTCGTGTTGTTTCCGGACGGGAATGCGCGCACAAATTTCGCCAGGCTTGCCTGCGGAATATTGGGGCCGAAGTGAATACTGGCAATGCCCGCCGAAGAAAGCATGCGCGCGAAGCTCTTTTCGGTGGCAGCCGACTCGAGAGGCGTGCCGTCAAGTAAGAGTTGGTCTCCGGAGACGGCAAGCAAAAGCCCCGATTGCTCCTCGGAGCCCGAACCAAGAGCGGTCCGAAGTTCACTCCATGCAGTCTCGTATTGTTTGGCGGTGCGCGGATGCCCGAAGTCGTACATCCGCGCGAACTTGAGCAGGATGTTCAGGCTGCGCACGAAAGCGCGCGCCGCGGCAGTCCGCGTCGTGACTGAGGTCGCCATATTCTCTGAAAGTGTCCCTGCATATAAAATAGGAGGCACTCGAGAAACCAGCAATGGTACCAGTGTCCTTCTTAGTACTACCCGCAGGTCCTATTCGCTTGATGGGACTGGACGTAGGTGGCAGGGAAGAAAATTCCCATGTCTTCTTTCAGTCGCGCCGAAGCCACGCCTCCAACTCACTCACGTGGCTCAAGATAGCCATCGCACCCAGTTCTTTGAGCTTTGGCGCCCGCTGGCGGCGCTCATCGGTGCGACGGCGCAAGATTCCGAGGAACGGTACGCCCGCCGCCTTCGAAGCCAACGCGTCGTCGATGTTGTCTCCGAGATAGATCGCCGAGTTGGGCGGCCTTCCGTCAAGGATTTTCAGAAGTCCTTCCGGGTCCGGCTTCGGTTTTGACACCTCTTCGACGGTAACGATCTTGCGAAAGTATTGGCGTGTCTTGTAGCGCTCGAGCGTGTAGTCCAGTTCCTGCCAAACGCGCCCGGTAAATATCCCGAGTTCCGCCTTTTTTGCCAGCCGCCCGAGCGATTGACGCCCGAGCAGCCATTTCTCGCGAGTCGCGTTGCCGTCGCCGTTCTTGCCCCAATAAAATTCCAGAAACTTCTCCTTCACTTGGTCGAATTGCTGTTTGCCGCCGAGCGACTGCACCCAGGCCGTTGAAAGCTTCCAGTCGTCGTTATATCCCGAGCGGTTTTTCCATTCATGCAGCTGCCTGTGTGTCACACGCTTGCCGGTAAAGAACCTCACCGTCTCGAGCACGGTCACGTGAAACGATTCGTGCACATCAACCAGCACTCCGTCCACATCAAACACAATGATCTCGGGAAATTTTCGCTTCACTCTATTTTTCCGTTCTTGGGAATATTTTCGATCGGCAGGCAAATTCAGGGCTGCGGCTCTTCGGCCTCGCCAAGCCCTGACCCAGACGAATCCTCGACGTCAAGCGCTTCGCCACCAGACGTCTCCGCCGGTTCCGCGCTGACTCCTTCCAGCACGTCAGACGACCACGCATCACCACCGGCAACCGCCGGCGCTTCAACAAGCGGCGCCTTCGGACTCTCGGTAGCCGCGGCTTTGGCAACGACGGTAGCGTTCTTGACCTTCTCCTTGCGAATCGCAAGAAGATCGCCGAGAAATTCCACGATTTGCATTACACCGGAACCGTCCGCGTCGCGCTCCGGGTTGTAGCCAGTCACTTCGATCGCCGCCAGCTGCTTCTGCGTGGCAAAAACCTCAAACGCCTCGCGCACCGCAACCGGGCTAAGTCCGCCCGACGAAGGCAAGTTCGTCGATTGGAAGCCCGCAATCACGTCGACGTCGAAATGCAGCACAAATTCGTGCGCATTTCCGTGAATTCGCTCGACCGCTTCGGTCGCCGCTTTCACTGGCGTCTTGCGTCGAATGTCTTCGGCCAGGTATCGCCGCAGAGGAGAAATTTGCAGGGCCTGTTCCTCGGCGGGATCGAGCCGGCTCACGCCAAACAGGGCCAGATCGGGCTCCCGCACCAGCGGTGGCTCGCTCCAAAAGCGAACCATCTCCGAAGCCCCGCGCCCAATCAGATGCGACGTCACCATTCCATCCACGCAGCCCGACGTCGTTGTCGCCGGCGTCTGCAAATCCGCGTCGGCATCGGCGTAAAGCAGGCTCACGTGTCGAAAATAACGCCGCAGACCGGCCATAACCGCCAGTGCAATCGAACAATCGCCGCTTAAGATCAACGGAAGCGCGCCGGACTTTGCTGCGATTTCCACCCTTGGCTTAAGCGCTTCGAGGCCCGCCAGCACGCGCGGCAAATTTCGTGCGCGCGGACTGTCGCTATCCTCCTGATACACTTGCAGGGCGTCGTCACCCATATCGACGACTTCAAACCCGATCGATTGAAGTTTGGAAACCAGACCTGCTTTGCGGAAAGCGGCGGGTGCGCCTTCACCTCCCGGCGCGAGAGCGGCGGCGCTCATCGGCGCGCCGAGCAGAGCAATTCGACTATCCTGGCGGACGATTTTGACCGCCACTCATCCTCTCCTTCGCTGCGCCACGCAACTGGCGCGGTCGCGCCCAAGCGCTGCAATGAGCAGCGTTCAGTTTGCTGCGGTGCGTTGCGCCGCAGCCAGTTCTGGAGGAATCGTGAAACGCACGTCTTCGCGAATCAATTCGATGTCGCGATGATTCGTAAACCCGAACGCAGCCAGACGCTGGCTCACCTGCTCGACCAGAATTTCCGGAGCCGAAGCGCCGGCCGTCAGTCCAATCGCCTTCACACCGGCAAGCGATGGCTCATCGATGTCGTTCGCGTCCTCGATCAACCGGGCCTGCACGCCGGCACGCTGGGCAACCTCCACAAGCCGGTTCGAGTTTGAACTGTTTGCAGAGCCAACTACAAAAATCAATTCGACTTCGCGGCAAAGCGCTTCCACCGCTTCCTGCCGGTTCTGCGTCGCGTAGCAAATATCGTCAGACGCGGGCCCCGCAATCGCCGGGAAGCGCTCGCGTAAACGCGCAACAATTTCCTGCGTGTCGTAGAGGGAAAGCGTCGTCTGGGTCAGGAAAGCCAACCGCGTCGGATCCGGCACTTGTAGCTGATCAACTTCTTCGATTGTGCCGACCACAATTGTCTGATCCGGCGCCTCGCCCGATGTTCCAACAATCTCCTGGTGGTCGCGGTGTCCGATCAAAATCAGCGTGCGACCTTCGCGCGCGAACTTCAGCGCTTCCAGGTGCACTTTCGTAACAAGTGGGCAGGTGGCATCGATCACGCGCAGCTTGCGCTCTTTGGCTTCGCCGCGCACGCGGGGCGGCACGCCGTGCGCGCTGAAGACGAGCACCGCGCCTTCTGGCACTTCTTCGATCGTCTCGACGAAAATTGCCCCGCGGCGCCGCAGCTGGTCAACGACGTAGCGGTTGTGCACAATTTCGTGGTGAACGTACACGGGGCTGCCGAACGCACCCAGCGCGAGCTCGACGATATCGACCGCGCGCACAACTCCGGCGCAAAATCCCCGCGGTCTGACGCGTACAAGCGTCTTAGCTCCGTTCGTCCCCTGAATATTGGTAAGCGTCAATGGCTTCTCCGGACTACACCTCTACCCAGGCTGATTTTACCCGAATCAGCACGCCTGCCGCTACCATCTGTTTTTGGTTGTGCGCTCTCAGTTGAGCACAAACGCGTAGATCGAATCGCCACCCGCCACGAGCACGTACTGATGACCGTCCATCATGTACGTTTCGGGAGCGTTGGAAATTCCTCCCATGTGCGAATGCCACAGCGCCTTGCCCGTCGCTGCGTCGTAGGCCACGAAGTTCCCGCCCGCGTCGCCGCCAAACAGCAGCCCGCCCGCCGTTGTCAGCAGGCCCGTGCCGCCGCCCTGACCGCCCTCGCCCGGGAACATATGGCGCCACACGACTTTACCGGTCTTATAGTCAATCGCATCGATCGAATTACCAGTCGAACCTACGCCATCTTCTTCCTTACCGCCAAGGCCCATCGCGCCGCGCGGATCGGTTTCGGTGAGGTAATACATCGAATAAGAATCATGCTCGGGCACGTAGAACAAGCCCGTCTGCGGGCTGTATGCCGGTGGCGGCCAGTTGGTAATGCCGCCATTGCTCGGCGAAACCAGCGACCCAGGCACGGTCGAATCCTTCTCAGGATCCGGGTAAGGTTGGCCTTTTGCGTTCAGCGGTTTTGACCAGTTCGCCGAGACGCCGAACTTGCTGGTCAGCAAGTGTTCGCCCGTCAAACGGTCGAGCACGAAAAAGTATCCGTTGCGTGTCGCTTGCAAAACCATCTTGCGGGGCTTTCCGTTCCAATCGCCGTCGATCAGAACAGGCGTCTGCGTCGAATCCCAGTCATGCGTGTCGTGCGGCGATGTCTGGTAATACCAGGCCATCTTTCCCGTATCGACATTCACTGCCATCAACGTGCAAGTGAAAAGGTTGTCGCCCACGCGCGTCTGCGGAGTGTAGGCGGGAGTCGGATTGCCGGTTCCGAACATATAGAGGTGCGTGTCCGGATCGTAGGAGCCCACCGTCCAGACTTGCGCGCCGCCGTGGCTTGCCGCGTCCAGACTCGGCCACGTCTCCACGCCTGGATCGCCCTTATCCATCGGCACGGTGTAGTGCTTCCATTGCAGTTCGCCCGTTTCCGGGTCGAAAGATTGCAGGAAGCCGGGCGAGTCGAGGTCGTCGCCGGTTCCCACCAGCAGGTGGTTTCCGATCAGCAGAGGAGACATTGTCGAAAAATACTGTTCGGTGAAATCGGAGATCACCTTGTGCCAGCGCTCCTTGCCGGTCTTCGCGTCGAGCGAAACCAGATAATCGTCAGGCGTCTCGAAGAAAATCCAGTCGCCAGACATCGCCACGCCTCGGTTTCCGATGTGCGTGCCGCCTTTGGTCTTCCAGAAGTAGTGCCAGAGAACTGTTCCGTCGCGCGCATCCATCGCCCAAGCGTTGTCCGGCGTCGCCATGTAAAGGACGCCGTTCACTTCGAGGATCGATCCTACGACGCGCGCACCCTGAGCGGCGCCAGTCGGCTCGGGACCTTCGCCGCCTACGATCGTCGGTGCAGCGCCCGCGCCACCGCCAAACCCGTTGCCTTCCCCGGCCGTCAGATGACCGATCCAGGCGAGCGAAAGATTCCTCACCGTCGTCTTATTGATCGCAGCGAGCGTACTGTAACGCTGCCCGGAATAATCGCCCGAGTACTGCGGCCACGAATTTGTCGCCGGCTTCAGCAGCGAGGCAGGATCAAGCCCTTGCGCCGCCAGCACCGCGGGCGGCGCGCACAACGCGATTATCATCAACAGCTTCATTGTTTTCGTCATTTCAGTGTCACCAAGTAAGCCGTAAGGTTGTGAATTTGGTCGTCGGTATATTTCGGCAACATATCGATGTGTGCCTGCAGAGGGTTGTGAATCTCCACTCTCGGCACGTCGCCGTCGCGGTCAAACGAAAGCCGGTTTCCGTCCGCATCCGTAAGCGAAACCAGAAAGTCGTCGACGTGATCGAGCTGCCCTTCGTAGGTTTTGCCCGATGCAAGTGTCACTTTCACGGTCGTTGGAGGAACAGGAATTCCGGCCGAGGGACCGCGGCCTCTGCCGCCTCCACCGCCCGAGACCAGCGCGTTTTGCACCGCCTTCGGCTCCATTTTTCCGCCGATGCCAGCCAGATCCCCGGTCGCTGAATGGCAGGTCGAGCACTTGCCCGCGCCGTTGAAAAATGCTTCGCCGGCCTTGGCGTCACCAACGACAATGTTGGGAGGAACGTCGCGGCTCGCATCGTAGCCGGCCACGCGGAAACTGTGAATGAATGCGGCGATGTCGGAAACTTGGGCCGTTGTGAGGTCAAACTTGGGCATGCCGCGATCCGGTCGCCCGTTCTGAACGACCACCGCGATCGCTTCGCCGTTCTGGTCGTTCATTACCAGCTGCGAACGCAACAGGTTCGGACCGCCTTCACCACCGCGAGCGTCCGAACCATGGCAAAAAGAACAGTTCACACTGAAGGTCTGTCTCCCGCGATCGATCGCTTCCTGATCTGCCTGGGCGTGCTGAGGATAAGCGTTTGCAAAGCCGCCGGCGCCGCGGCCTCCGCGTCCAGCTTGCGCGCCGCCCGGGGCCGGCGTTTGTGCTGCTCCACCTGCAGGCGCCGCAGCACCCTGCGGAGCCTGCCCTGCCACCAGAACCGCCGCCCCCGCCGTAAAGAGAAAGGCCGCGAGCGTAAAGCTCTTGGACAGCTTCAAATCACACCTCCGACCTGAGCAGAATCGCAGATGCCGGGCACTTTATCACGATCCAATGGATTTCGTAATCCCGGCGGAGTGAACCTAGCGTCCGCCGCGCCCCTACGCTACGCAACGCTCCCCTTTAGCTTCGACGTACGAAACCGCTCGCAGGTAACAACCAAAATGCGCGCTGAAAAATCTAGTGTCCCGCTACAGCCAAATCGCGCAAACCGAAGACAAAGAGCGCATGGCCAGCCGACATCGCCACATATTGCTTGCCGCCAACCTCGTAAGTAATCGGAGCCGACGCCATCTGACCGCCAGTGATCGCTTTCCACAAAATCTTGCCCGTTCGGTCGTCGATGACGTGGAAATAACCTTCACGATTGCCGGTAAAGAGCAGATCCGATGCGGTCGTCAGGATGCCGCTGTCGCTCACGTCGTTCATCTTGACTACCCATTTCTTTTCGCCCGTGACCGGATCAATCGCCTGTACCTCCCCGTGCCCCACTTCCTCGGTCCACGTGTTAATCGGCCCTCGCGCCAGATTCGGCAGCGGAGACCGGGGAATCGTCGGCGTCACGCGTCCCGTATTTGAAGGCTGCTTCACATAAACGGCGGAATAGTCCTGCCAAGCGGTGACGTAAAACAGTCCCGTCCGTGGACTAAACGATGGCGAGTACCAGTTCGTTCCTCCTTGAATGCCCGGAAAAACCTGGTTCCCTTCAAGCGTCGCTTCACCCTGCGGCGAGCGAATGGGCCGTCCGTTTTCATCGAGTCCAGTCGTCCATGTCTGTTTCACAAACGGCTTGCCACTTAGAAATTTCCCCGTCGCGCGGTCAAGTACATAGAAAAATCCATTCCGATTCGCCCACAAAACCACTTTTCGCGGTGTTCCCTGCCAGGTAATATCGGCGAGCACCGGCACCTGGATCGCGTCAAAATCCGCGCGGTCGTTTGGCGTGAACTGGAAATGCCACTTCAGTTTTCCGGTGTCCGGGTCGAGGGCAATCGCGGAATCGGTATAGAGGTTGTCGCCGAGCCGGCCTTCCCAGTCGTAATCAGGCCACGGATTTCCGATGCCCCAGTAAAGAAGATTCAGATCCGGATCGTAAGAGCCGGTCATCCAGCTCGAACCTCCGCCGCGCTGCCAAGTCTCTGCCGGCCACGTCTCGTTGCCGGCTTCGCCGGGACCAGGAATCGTATTGAATTTCCAGACCTGTTCGCCTGTTTCTGCCGAATAGGCGGTGACGAACCCGCGAATTCCGCTCTCGGCCCCCGCCATCGCGACGATCACCTTATCCTTCACTACGAGCGGCGCCTCGGTGATTCCGTAGCCAAAGCGGTTATCGCCAAGCGGCGAATCCCAAAGCAGGTGACCATCTTTCGCGTCGACAGCGACAAGATGGCCATCAACGGTTCCCATAAACAGGGTGTTGCCCAAGATCGCCAGGCCGCGATTCACCAAGCCGCAGCAAAGGTGAGCCTCGCTCGGAACCGGATAGTGATAGACCCAGAAAACGCGGCCGCTCTTGGCGTCGAGGGCGATGATGTCATCGGGCGGCTGCGTCAAATAGAGCACTCCGTTCACAACCAGCGGCGTGCTTTCCAGCTTTTGCAGCGATTCGGTCTGAAAGACCCACTTGATTTCTAGGTCTTTTGCGTTCGCAGGCGTGATCTGGTCTAGCGCGCTGTAGCGACGTCCGTCGTAAGACCCCGAATAGGTGAGCCAGTTCTGCGGCGTGCTCTTTGCGTTCAGGATCTGCTGGTAGGAGACTTGCGCGGAAACGCTCGAAGCTAAAAGCAACAGAGCGAGTGCCCAGAAATATTTCATCGACCGCCTCCCGTTGTTTGCGCTGGCGCTGCTTGCGGCGCTGGGGCCGCGCCACCGCGCCCGCCTGCACCGCCCCGACCTGCTCCGCCGCGCCCGGCTCCGAACCCCGCGCCAACTCCGGGCCCTGATCCGTAGGTCGTTGGTGTCGCAGCGGATGACTTGAGCGACGCAAGATAGGCGACCAGATCACCGATCTGATCGTCGGAGAACTTCCCTTTCAGAGAAGGCATCGGCGATTCGTTCAGCACGGTCAGCGAACGCAGATCCGATTTTTCGAGCGATACAAGATTTTCGTGTTCGTCGATCACCTGAACGGTGTAGGTATCCTCGTTCAGTCGCCGTCCAGTGATCACTTTTCCCGAGTTCGTTACCGCGCGCATCAACCGGTTCTCCGGGGTTCCTGCTGCGACCGAGTTCGGATCCAGCAGCGCGCGCTCCAGATAGGAAGGAGGGTGCAGCGTGCCCGTGTCGCTCAGGTTCAACGCCACACGCGAACCAGCGCTGCCTACTCGGTGGCAGTTAAGGCAGCCGCCTTCACCATTAAACAGAGCCTTGCCTTTCGCCGGATCGCCCAGCTTCACCACCGCCGAAGTGTCTTTGCCCATCGATCGGATGTAGGCGACCAGGGCTGCGATATCCGAACCGGGCAGATCGTGCGGAGGCATCGCGGTGCCAGGCACACCGTTTCGGATGATCACCATCAGGTCATCGTCGGTCGACCCGTGCAGAAACTGGCCGGTGCGCAAGTTGACGCCTGGAACGCCCGAGCCGTCGGCATGGCATTCCCGACAATTTTCCCCGTAAAGAGTGGCGCCGCGATCGACCTGAAACGCCTTATAGTCGTCAGCCATCTGCTGCGCGCCAAGCGGTCGGTGGGGAGGTGGGATAAGCAGCAGAAATGCGCCCGCAAAAGGCGCAATATGGCGGAAATGAAAACCACAAGGCGAGACCCGATTCACCGGTAGCCCCCGTTCGCCTCGCTGAAGTTCGCGGCGGCGCTCCGTTGCAAATACTTCGGGGAAGATACAACGGTTCTAGATGCGGTGCAATGGCTGGAAATCGGTCCCGAAACGGAAAATGAAAAACAGCGGAAAAAGAAAAAGCGGGAACGGTCGTCCCGTTCCCGCGCCAGGGATAGAGATGCTTACTTGGTTGTTTCCGACGGAAGATGTCGAATGGAGTTGCGCGCGGCCACTTCCAGCGCTTCGTAAGAACGGCGCGCGGAGTGCGCGGCAACGCGAATACCGGTTTCGGTTAGATCGATGCTCTTGAGGCCAATCGTTCCGAGAGCGTAGCAGATCCCCACAACGGCCATCACCGCGACAAAGCCGATGATGAACAGCAACTCGGCGGCGAGAAGCTCGCGCACGAAGTAGATCTGCAGCACGAGCAGAATCGCGAGGCCACGAAGAAAGGGCCGGCGAATCTTGGGCTCGTTCCACCCTTTCACGATCAGATCTTTGGCCTGTACCAACAGCTTGTTCATTCCTGTTTACCTCACCTGTCCTTCCGTACAGTTTGATGCAATACGAAGCCCAAAAGACTCGCACCACTAACCCCATGAAAGTGGACGAGTTGCCACATGAGGTACAGGTCGCAGAGGAAAAACGTTTCCGATTATCGGAAGAAATTCTATGGTCTTTAGGACAGGTACTATGGAGTACTGTTGACCGAGTCGGCCAACAAATTTCGTCTACTTGAAAACGCGGATTCGAGTTTCTTTCGCGGCGAAACTCTTCTAGCGTCCGTCGAACGGATACTTGTTCTGCGCGAGAGTTGCTTGCGCGATCTTTCTGCGCAGCGCGATCGCATCCAACGGAGCGTGTTTTGTGAAGCGGCGCAGCACTGCAAGTTGCGTCACGAGCGTATCACCTTCGACCGTTGCGGCGATCGCCGTGCGCGCTTCTTTCTCGATTCTATCGACGGCGTCGTAAATGTAGGTCCGCGCCGCATCTGCCATTGCGCTTGCGGCTTCGTTCTGTTTCGCCGCGGCTCTCTGCGCGCGCAGCAGCGACGATTCCATGGCGTAGATCTCGATCACGATGTTCGAAAGCGCTGCCACGATCTCTTGCCGCTCCGCCAGTTTGTCGGCAAATCTCTGCACAGCGGCGCCAGAAGCGAGCAAAAATGCCTTCTTCGACTGGGCAATCGACTGTTCCTCGGCGGCGAACGCGCCGGTCGGCGCCTCCTCAAATGACGGAGCGGCAAGAACCTCGTCTGCCAGCTTTTTCCCCGCCGCGATCAACGGCAATGCGCCGGTCATCGCGCGCTTCATCAGCATCTGGATGATCAGCATCCGGTTGATTTCGTTCGTACCTTCAAAAATTCGGTTGATCCGGCTGTCGCGATAGGCGCGCGCCATCGGATAGTCCTCGTGGAAGCCGTAGCCGCCAAAAATCTGCACGCCTTCGTCAACGCAGTAGTCGAGAATCTCGCTTCCCGTGACTTTGCAGATCGAGCTTTCGATCGCGTATTCCTCCAGCGTCTGCATGGCAGCCTTCGTTTTGTCGGCGCCCGACTCGGCTGCCGCGACGGCCGCCTCGATCATTCCCGCCGTGCGGTAGATCATGGATTCAAGCGCATAGGTCCGCACGGTCATTTCGCCAAGCTTCGCCTCGATGAGGCCAAAATCGGCAATCGGCTTTCCAAACGCCGTCCGCTCCTTCGCGTACCTGGCTGAATCTGCGATGGCTTTTTTCGCTCCACCCAGGCAATACGCGCCCAGCGAAAATCTTCCGGCGTTCAGCGTGTTGAACGCGACGATGTGGCCGCGCCCAATCTCGTGCAGCAAATTTTCTTTGGGGATCGCCGCGTTCTCGAAAAAGAGCGGCACCGTTGAACTGCCCCGGATACCCATCTTGTTCTCTTCTGCGCCGACCGAAAATCCAGCCGTCCCGCGCTCGACGATGAAGCAGGAGAATTTTTCTCCATCCACCTTGGCAAAAATAGTGAAAATGTCCGCGAAGCCCCCGTTGGTAATCCACATCTTCTGGCCGTTAAGGATCCAGCTGTTGCCGTCCGCCGAGAGCACGGCACGCGTCCGCGACGCGAGAGCGTCGGAGCCCGCTTGTGGTTCGGACAGGCAGTAGCAGGCGAGCCATTCGCCCGTGGCCATCTTGGGCAGATATTTTTTCTTTTGCTCTTCGGTGCCGAAGTACACGAGCGGAATCGTGCCAATGCCGCCGTGCCCACCGTGCGCCACAGCCAGCGACGCGTATGCCGCGAGCTTTTCCGCCATCACCGTCGTCGAAACCTTGTCGAGCTGCGCGCCGCCGTATTGTTCCGGTACAAGCCCACCGAGCAGCCCGATCTCTCCGGCCTTTTTCAGCAGCTCCGGCAGAACGCCCTTCTTGTGTTGCTCAAGTTCGGGAACGCGCGGAAGCACCTCTTTGGTGACGAACTCTTCGGTTGTTTGGCCGATCAGGCGCTGATCGTCGGTCAGGTTCGCCGGCGTAAAAATTTCTTCCGGAGCCGCCGTCGCCACCAGAAACGCGCCGCCCCGCCGCAGCTCCTGCAAAGTTGTCGTCGTAGCCATGTTCGTCACCTCGGTCGTCAAACTCGACCTCGTGCGGTTTCCATTTTAGCCCTTGTTGCAGCCCCGCGATCAGTGTCGATTCGAAATTATGTTGTAGCTGATAACAAACGGCTTGCGGCCGTTTCCCATCGTCCCCTGTGTCGATGGAGGGTGTCATGTAAATACTACGTAAGGCCGGATTACGTGGAAATCGCATTCGCATCGTGGACACACGGCAAGGAAATCCTTTTCATCTAGAAAAAACCGTAAGGTATACAGGTAGCTGGGGTCCGAGGGGCAGTCATGCAAGGCACAGAGGCCATTCCGGGGACACACTTTCCCGCCGAAACCGATGAAGTTTCCGCAGTCGACACAGAGGCGAGCGCAAACGCGCAAAAATACTTCGCCGAATCGGTGAGGACTTTCACATCGAGGCTTGACGCGCTTACGGCGAGCCGCGCCGGGCGCTACGCGGCAGCTCTCGCTCTCACCGCGATCGCTCTGTTCGGGCGTTGGATGATGGTGCCGGTCCTCGGCGACCATGTTCCCTTCGCACTGGTGTACGGAGCCGTAGTGCTTTCTGCGTTGCTCCTGGGACTGGGTCCTTCGATCGCAGCAAGCGTCATGGGCATCGTTTGCGTGCGGGTGTTCTTCGCGCCAAACGGGTTCTTCACGATATCGAGCGTGTACGAACTCTCGGAAACCTTGACCTACATCGGCGGCTGTTTCCTCATCACCGGCGCCGCGGAAATGACTCGCCGCTCGAAAGAAAGACTAAAACTCGCCAACCTCGAACTCGCGCGCCGGGCCGAGGCGCTTTCGCTGTTTAACGAGGAGCTCGAGAAGCGAGTCGTTGAGCGCACCATGCAGCTTAAACGAGCCGAGGAGTCCGCGCGGCAATTGGGCGCTCAGGTCCTGCGGTTGCAGGACGATGAGCGGCGCCGAATCGCGCGCGATCTGCATGAAAGCGTCGGACAAGCGGCCGCTGTTCTGAGCATGAATCTTGGTCAACTCGAGCGCTCCGACAGTTTGAGTCCGCAGGATTCGGTGATCGTCTCAGACACCAAGGCCATCGCAAAAAACGTGGCCGAAGAGGTGCGCACGATTTCCTACCTGCTGCACCCGCCATTGCTTGACGAAATGGGATTGCCGTTGGCGCTCAAGTGGTACGTGAAGGGTTTCTCGCAGCGAAGCGGGATAGACACGGATCTAGAACTTTCGAGCGACTTCGGCAGATTGCCGGGGGATTTGGAGATTGCCATCTTCCGCGTCGTACAGGAGGCGCTGACCAACGTGCTTCGCCACTCGGGCAGCACTCGCGCTTCGGTACGTTTGCGGCGGTTCGCCTCGAGCGTGGAAGTCGAAATCATGGACGAGGGCAAAGGCATTCCCGTCGACGAACAGGGTGATTTCGCGTCAGGCGGAATGCTGGGCGTCGGTTTGCGCGGCATGCGCGAACGGGCGGTGCAACTCGGCGGTCGGCTCGAATTGCATTCGACCACCCGAGGAACGATCGTGATTGCAAAGTTTCCGGCGGGAATGGTAGAAGCCGCGCCGGTCGCCGATCAGGCAGTCGCCTGACGGAACGGCTGCGAAATCATGCCACGCGCTCGAAGATGCCCGCCGCGCCCATGCCTCCCCCGATGCACATGGTGACCATGCCGTAGCGCGCGCTGCGGCGTTCCATTTCTCGCAGAATCGAAGCAGTTAGCTTCGCACCGGTGCAACCGAGCGGATGGCCGAGCGCGACGGCGCCACCATTCACGTTGACGCGCGCTGGATCGATTCCCAACTGTTTCATCACACTCAGCGACTGCGCCGCGAACGCCTCGTTCAATTCGAAAATGTCGATGTCTTCCAGCTTCAATCCGGCCAGCTTCAGCGCTTTCGGAATGGCGTACACCGGCCCGATGCCCATGATTTCCGGAGGGCATCCCGCGGTCGCATAGGCCGCGAAGCGCGCCATGGGTCTCAGTCCCAGTGATTGCGCGCGTTCGGCACTCATCACGACGGCGGCGGCCGCGCCATCACTCATCTGCGAGCTGTTCCCTGCCGTGACAACACCCTGTGCGTGAAACGCAGGCTTCAATTTCGCGAGTGCTTCCAAAGAAGTATCGGCGCGCGGACCTTCGTCAACTTCGAAACGCGTATTCACGACCTTCGGCTTTGTCGATGCGCTTCCGTTGCCGTTCGCCTCGACGTAGGTGTACGACGCCTCATAGGGCACGATTTCGTCTTTGAACTTCCCCGCGGCGATGGCCGCGACGGCCTTCTGGTGACTGGCGAGCGAAAACGCGTCGGACTGTTCGCGCGTGATCGAATACTTTTTCGCCAGATTTTCAGCGGTCAGGCCCATGTTGAGGTAGGTGTCCGGATAGTGGTCCATCAGCCACGGGTTCGGCGCGACTTTGTTGCCGCCCATCGGCACCAAGCTCATCGATTCGGTACCGCCTGCGACGGCGACGTCGCCCTGCCCGGCCATGATGCGTTGTGCGGCGATGGCGATCGATTGCAAGCCGGACGAGCAAAAGCGGTTGATCGTCATCGCCGGCACGTCGACCGGCAGTCCTGCGCGCAAAGACGCGATGCGCGCAACATTCATCCCCTGTTCGGCTTCGGGCATTGCGCAGCCGATGACCACATCTTCAACGTCCTTGGCCTCGAGACCTTTTGCGCGTGCGATCGCTTCGGAGATCACGGCGGCGGCAAGATCGTCCGGGCGCGCGGCGCGCAGTGTCCCCTTTCCGGCTTTGCCAACGGCGGTTCGGACCGCGCTCACGATGACAGCGTCTCGCATTTTTTCACCTCACGCTCGCCTATTGGATGCTCTTGCCCCTCAAAATGCAACAGCGCCGGCCGCGTTCTCCGCTATGGCGGATCAAGCGAACCGGCGCTGCGCGAAACTGGTGCCCCGATTACTGCTGTTGGAAATGGATCGTCACGGTGACCTGGGTTTCGATTGGTGTTCCATCGAGGGTTCCAGGCGCGTACTTCCAGCTCCTCATCGCCGCCAGGGCGGAGGCCTGCAACGTCGCAGGGCCGGAGACGACCTTCATCGTGCCCACATTCCCGGCCTTATCGACTTGCGCTTCGATGACCACGTTACCGGATATGCCGGCCTGGCGCGCCGCGGCTGGATAAGTCGGCGGCACCGAGCGCAGCAGCTTCGGCTGGACGATCTGGCCGCCGACGCGAACTGGCGGAGCTGGTGGCGGAGGTTCGACGCCGGACGATGAACTGAGCACGTCGGGAACAGCAGCTGGAAGCGCAGGACCACCAACGACCGTGGGCGCTGTGGTGTCAACGTTGTGCAGTCTGCGCTGCACGATTGGACGTGGATTGCTGATTGCAAAGTTTTGCACGGGGGGCGGAGCGGCTGCGGGCTGGGCCAGGCGGGCCGCAGGGGCGTTTGCCCCGCCTCGCGGCTGAGTGGCTGCAGGTTCCTGGACAGACGTCTGAACCGGCGCTTGGGCAAGGGTTCGGCTCGGGCGATCGGTTGAAGTTTCAGCCGGTGCAGGCGCTGGTGCCGCCGCAAAGCTGTTCGCAGCAGACTGCGTCGGTTGCGCAGCCGGGGCGGTCTGCTCGACGGGCGGCGCCGAATTGCTCGCCGCTGCAGCCGCCTGCGAAGACGTTGATGGATGCTGGCGGAAATAGAACGCGCCCCCGGCGAGTCCCGCAACGAGGAAAAAGGCGCAAGCAGCCATCCACATCCAACTATTGCTGCGCGCTGCCGACGCTGACGCGGAAAGCGAGGAATCGGCACCAAGAGTCGGGGAGAACTCGTTTGTGTGGCTGGTGTGCGCTGGCGCGCTTCCACCGAGCGTCAGCGTTCCGAAAGGGCGCGACGACTGCGGCGCTTCGACTTCTTCGACTTGCTCTTCAACCGCGGCCAGCTCTTCCTCGACAGGGTCGGGCGGAGGAGCGACGCGCGCCGGCGGAGGGGTCAACTTCGCCGGCGCAGCCGGAGCCAAGTGACCCGACGGTGCCGAAGCGCGCGGCGGAGGAGGAGGCGGTGGAGCAACTTGCGAAACGGGCGGAGCCGGTATGTGCTTGAGATCGGTCGAGGAAGCCGACGGCTGCACTTCCTCTTTGGTTCCGATCGATGCGAAAGCCGAAGCGTTCTTGGGGGCTGGAGCGGGAGTCTTAGGCAACGGCTCGACTTTCAACGAAACGGTCGAAACCACGGGCGCATCGGCACTG
>Ga0210401_10001480_pt1 | contig 27191 bp, 21 predicted proteins | sample IncBWH32MmetaG_FD_150866 | JGI IMG/M metagenome (GOLD analysis project Ga0210401, IMG submission 150866) | Forest soil microbial communities from Barre Woods Harvard Forest LTER site, Petersham, Massachusetts, United States - Inc-BW-H-32-M | ecosystem: Environmental > Terrestrial > Soil >...
CGTGGGTTCCGCAACGGGCGCTCTACCGAAGTAACCGTAGCCTTCGCCACCGGCGAATCGTCATTGTTTGTTATCGTCGAGGACCAGTTCGACTTGGTTTTCTTTATCCTCGTCAACATCGCGCCGCACGAAACCCGCATCACGTTTCAACGCGACTCGATCCAGAACCAGCGCGATCTTTTCCATTTGCCAGAACGCCGGCTTTGTTTTGTCGCTGTATTCCGTGCATTCACGTACCTGAAATCGAATCCGGATATCCGGATCCGTTGCCTGGCACACCACAACAACTTCTGTTTCGCCATAGCCGCGTGCGATAAATGCCATCGAGCACGTCTCGCACAGCGACGGCCGATCGAGCGGAGTGCCGTTCTTCACGTAGATTTCCATCACCCCCTCCTTTCTATGAAGGCAATAAATGATCCTTCGAATGCGCGGCCGATCGAGTCGGCTCGCGGTCACTATCATTCGCCGGGGAACAAACTCCCAGGGTCCGTCATCAAGGCGGCTTTCCCATGGGTACCTTGTGGTTCGGGAATACGCCCCCGTCCCCACAGTTCCCTTCCTTGGCAGGACCTCCGCTCCTCCGCGACGTTGGAGGAGGAAGGAACTCTCGACTACGCCACTGGCGAAAATTGTGGCCAGGGAAAATCAGGCACGGCGTTATTGGGGATTCGAACCCCGCCGCTCTTTGCTTGCGCAAAGAGCAGTCTTCATCCAGAGAAGTATCCGTGTCTTACGCCACCGGCCGTTTGATCCTGGGGGAATGACCGTCTGCGGTCTTGTTTTCGAGTGACAGTCGATGAAACCGCAGACTGCGCCACCCAGGCTCAGAAAATTGAAAGCGACAAAGAATTGATGTGAAAGAAGTTAACTACCTTGAAGGGCTAGACCACGTTCGGACACAATCCCGGCCCCGCATCAATCCTGGTTGCCGATCCCCCGAATTGTGTTTGCTATGCTGCATTCCGAACATTCTCCAGAGCCGCGGATTCTAGATGAACTTCTTGTTTTGCGCAATAGTAAATATTCGATGCCAGACTCATATATTTCGGCGGGATTATTCATGTCGCCGGACTCACTTCGACTTTCGTGAACCCACTTTCCTCACGAGCCTCGAAACGGACAGGCAAGAAAGTGGATACGACATCCATATTTGTCCGAGCGTGCCGGTTCAACGTCGAAGCTGTGAACACTCCGCCGCCTGCCAAAGCAAACGGCAGCAAGAGTTGATCGGCCAAATGTTCGCCGACCGCCGCTTCAGACGCAATGTAAGAGCGAGCCTCCTTGACTGCCTCCGTTGCAACGCTTTCGGCACTTGCTCCGAGGCGGCCAAATCCGCAAAACAGTTCCGTCATCCCGGTAGAAGTTCCCACTTCGATCAAGACCACGTTCCCCGGCCCGACGGAATTTCTGGTTTCGATAGTTTGCATGCTCTCTTTCTTCCAATTAAGCAAGTGTGCAACAGTGTCGATCTCGCGGCGTGCGATCGCAGGAGACAAGTTCGCAACGATTGCCAGTACACTCCGGCGAGCGATTTCTCCCCGTTCTGTCAGGTCGGTCGTCGAAAGGTGTTCACACGGCTCGACGGTCGCGGTGAAGCAACCACCTCCTGCGGGATAAAAACCATATCGTTCCAAATTTACACTGACTCTCGGTCCAAGCTTGTTAATGACGGGCAAAAAGCACTTCTCAAGAAAATCAAAGGGAGGCGCCGCCTGGTTGTGCGTCCCGCCCTCAATCGTGATGTGGCTCGGTCCGGACGCCGTCATCAGAGCCGGTAGGATCGTTTGAAATACCAAAGTGCTGCTTCCAGCCGTTCCGATGACGAAACGATGCGTTCCGGGCTGTACGGTTCCGGGATTGAACGTAAGAGTCTTCGATCCCAAGCTCGCACCGTCGACCTCTGCTGCTCCGATTTCGGACGCAGCGAGAACTGCCGTGAGGTGTTGCCGTAGCAACCCTGGCCGCTCTCGCTTCGCCCGGATGTTTTCAATGCGGAACGCTTTTCCGGTTGCGAGCGATAGACTGAGTGACGAGCGCAGAATCTGCCCGCCGCCTTCGCCCGAAGACCCATCAATCCGAATCATGGTTCCGCTCCGTTTACTCGTACTCATCCCTTTACACAAACAACTTGGTGCAATGTGTGAACGATCTCCACCAAATCAGCCTGCGCCGCCATTACGGCCTCGATTGACTTGTACGCGGCGGGAGTTTCGTCGATCACGTCAGCATCCTTCCGGCACTCTACACCGGCAGTCATGCGTTCGTGATCTGCCACGGAAAATCGTCGCTTTGCTTCGCCACGGGACATCGCACGACCCGCCCCGTGACTACAGCTTTGGAAACTTTCCGGGTTACCCTTTCCGCGGACGATATAGGAACGAGCGCCCATACTGCCGGGTATGATTCCCATATCCCCTTCGCGCGCACGGACCGCACCTTTTCGGGTGACCAGAACGTTCTCGCCGTAGTGCGACTCCCGTGCAACGTAGTTGTGGTGGCAATTAATCGCCTTCAACTCCGCGACGAATGGTCGCACTTCACCGGAAAAACGGACTGCACCAACGATCTGTTCCATCATCAGGTGTCGATTCCAGCGAGCGTAATCTTGCGCCCACTCGACTGCCTCGACGTAGTCATCAAAGTGTTCCGAGTGTTCTGGAAAGTACGCCAGATCACGATCGGGCAGATTAATGAACATTCGCTCCATATCTTTGCGCGCAAGTTCGATGAAGTAGCTGCCCATTCGATTGCCAACCCCGCGTGAACCGCTGTGCAGCATGAACCACACCGAATCCGATTCATCGAGACATACTTCAATAAAGTGATTCCCGGTACCCAGTGTGCCCAAGTGATTCGAGTGATTTCCTCGATCGAGCTTGGAGTGCTTTTCGAGGATTCCGTCGTAACGTGGCTTCAGCGTTTGCCAAACGTCCAGCGTGCGAGCCGGAATATCATTCCATGCCCCTCGATCGCCTCGGCCACCGTGGTTCGTTCGGCCATGCGGCACGGCTTTCTCAATGGCATCGCGAACACCCTTCAGATTTTCAGGGAGGTCGCGCGCGTTGAGATCCGTTTGCACGGCCATCATTCCGCATCCAATATCCACGCCGACCGCGGCCGGGATGATCGCGCCCTTGGTCGGAATCACGCTGCCAATCGTAGCGCCGACGCCCCAGTGCACGTCCGGCATTGCCGCGACCCATTTGAAAACGAACGGAAGTTGCGCGACATTTACGAGCTGTTGGCGCGCTTGATCTTCGAGAGCGACACCTTTAGTCCAGGCTTTGATCGGTACGCCCTTCTCAGGAACGATTACGTTGTAGGTTGGCTCGGACATTTCACTCTCCTTCATGTCAGGACTCTTGGTCCCGTGAGGTGCGAGGTGCATTCTGCCCCGCGCCTCCCTCGGTTCGCGACTCCCACATCGCTCGCGAACGTCCCGCTCCCTTTTTCCATCGTCTCTGCCGGAAGATAAGTGCAGGCCTGATGCCAATCGGATCGTCGAAGGTAACGCATTGCGATTAAGGGAGATACCATGGCGTAGTCCAGCACGGAACTAAATATAGCGATCCCATAAGATAATAACTTATAATTATGGATATGGGTGATAAGCCACAGGTCGCCATCGGGCTCTTGGGCACAACGCTCGACGCTGGCCGCTCGCAGGACCGCTGGTCGAGTTGGCGGCCAACCGTTGCCATCTGTATGCAACCGGACTTCGTAATTAAGCGCCTGGAACTTCTACACGGAGTACGTGACAAGACGCTGGCCCACCGCGTGGCGAGCGATATATCGGCTGTCTCACCCGAGACAACTGTCAAGCTGCATGAAATTGAGTTCGGCGATCCGTGGGACTTCGAGCGGGTGTACGAGACCCTTTTCAAGTTCGCTCGGGCCTTCCCGTTTGACACGGATAACGAGGAATATCTAATCCACATCACAACAGGTACACACGTTGCTCAGATCTGTCTCTTCCTGCTAACAGAGTCTCGATACCTACCCGGAAGACTGCTTCAGTCTGCCCCAGATCGTGACCGAAAAGCTCCGGGAAGCTTGAAGATTATCGACCTCGACCTCTCTCAGTACGATCGCATTGCATCGCGATTTCGACAGGAGGCGCGTGACGCTGTCTCTTATCTAAAAGGAGGAATTGACACTAAAAACGCTGCTTTCAACCAGCTAATTGACCGGATCGAACAGGTAGCCATCGCCACCCGGGACCCATTGCTCTTGATGGGCCCAACCGGAGCCGGCAAGTCGAGGCTGGCACGACGCATTTATGAGTTGAAGAAAATGCGCCACACAATCATGGGGGATTTCATTGACGTGAACTGCGCGACCCTTCGGGGAGACGGCGCGATGTCCACGCTATTTGGACATGTGAAAGGGGCTTTTACTGGGGCGCTCAAGGATCGGCCCGGAGTCCTTCGCGCCGCGGATAAAGGAATGCTATTTCTCGACGAAATCGGAGAATTAGGCAACGACGAACAAGCCATGTTGCTGCGAGCCTTGGAGGAAAAAGCATTCCTGCCGCTTGGATCGGATCGTGAAGCTCACAGCGACTTCCAACTGATTGCGGGGACGAATCGTGACCTACTCTCAGCCGTTCGTGACGGTCGTTTTCGCGAAGATCTCTTATGTCGAATCAATCTGTGGACCTTCACATTGCCAGGATTGAGATTGCGCCCTGAGGATATTGAGCCCAACTTGCAATTCGAGCTGGACCAATTTGAGCAGCGCACCGGTCATCGGGTAACCCTTAACAAGGAAGCTCGCCTAGCCTTTCTGGATTTCGGCCTCGGGTCCTCTGCGAAGTGGACAGGCAACTTCCGCGATCTGAACGCCGCGGTCGTCCGGATGGCGACATTGGCTCAGGGTGGACGAATTTCCGTTGAAATTGTGAAAGAAGAAATCGAACGACTCCAGGCGACTTGGATTGCGCTCGATGAACGAGAAGAATCGAACGAGCTTCTTACCCAAGTTCTGAGCAAAACCGCAATCGACAATATCGATCTGTTCGACCGAGTTCAGCTAGCCCATGTGGTGAAGATCTGTCGCGATTCACGCTCGATGTCAGCGGCGGGTCGTCAACTTTTCGATGCCTCGCGAGCTCGCAAGACCAGCACCAACGATGCAGACCGCCTGCGAAAATATCTCAACCGTTTTGGGATCGAGTGGGGACAAATTACCGGGCATGATTCCTAATTTCAATTCTGCGACTCTGTGTTTTGTACAAGCTAAGATTCTTAGAAGAATGGCGCGCCGGGTTTCTAGTGCATTATGAGGAATCGTCTATCGACCTGTGGAAATGAGCCCAGAACGCCCCGCAGAGATTATTTGAACGGTTCTGAGCCAAGGGGAAGCGTCTAGGTAGGCCCAAGAAGTCCATCGACACGGCTCAGATTATTTCCATGCGAGCGGCAGGGAACTCATGGCGGAAAATATCCCGCAAGATGGGAGAATCGGTCGGAACGGTATTCGCTGCAACTCAAGGAGATCATGAACTTGATTTCATATCATCGCTGCCTTCTTGCTCCCTTACCTTCTGAAGGGTCGCCGCCAAGTCACTATAAATAAAATTCCCGATAATTGGGACTAGGGCGTTGACAGTGGAGCCGTACTTCAAAGATTCTCGCGAATACAGAGAGCGAGGAATGGGCCGCCATTTTTACCTAGCATGCGATCAGGGCACGGTCACAGATATAGTTCCAAGCGTGTTCGTCGTCCCACCAACGGCACCTTGTACGATCACCTGTGAGGTGAATGGATTTCCTCCCGTGCCGCCGCCTCCGCCGCCATTTCCGCCGTTATTCCCGCCTCCGGCAGGAGCCGCGCTTCCCCCTGTTCCGCATGAAGACAAGGTCACCACCGAAAAGATCAGGGCAATCATGAGTAGCGGACCGACAAACCGTATGACGTTTCCTCGCGGATAGATTTTTTCAGGTCGCCCGTTCAAAGTAAGGATGATCAAAACTGCCATGATCGTTGCCAGAAGTAGCGGAGCGAGATGTCGCGGCGGCTTGCGGCTAGCCTCGTCTCCTGAAGGGAGCGTCATTGAAGGTTTCGTACTGATCGAAATGGTGAGCACAGATGAACCAGGAGCCGCCGGACTGACTGAAATCAGACCTGGTGCAAACTGGCAATTAATCCCGAGGAGAGCGGAGCAGGACAGGCTGACTTGCCCTTGGAAATTGTTTACGGAATTCACCTGCACGTTGAAATTTTCAGACCCGCCGACGGAGATCGTCGCTGAAGTCGCCGAAACGCTGCCTGTGAACGTTCCGCCGGCAATATCGAGTTGGGCGGAAGCGCTGTGCGTCACGGGCCCAGCCGTTCCTATCACGGTGAAATCATATATACCTGGAACAGCGTTCTGGGTGTGAACTTGAAAGAACGTCTGCGAATTCGGACCTTGGACGCCGGTCAGGCCCACCGGACACGCCACTCCAACCGGCAATGGGCCGCAGGCGATCTGGACTGCTAAAGAGTAACCATACAGGCCTTCGACGTTAAGGGTGTAACTAGTAAAATCCGTGGTTCCAACCGTTTGAGAAGAGGGAGCCAGAGATAGGGAGAAGTCGCCCACGTTGAAGGCCACGGGCACTTTCACGGTCACGAATCCGTCGGTAAGTATGATTGTAAAGGGGTGTGGTCCCACGGGAACTGTCAATTGCGTCGCTACAATTAACGGGATTATCAACTGGACACCCGGAGGAAGCTGAACCGGATTCTCCCCAAATTGACAGACGGCGCCGCTCGGCAATCCATCACAGGAAAGCTGGATGATTGTCGAGTATCCTCCAAAGCTAAGCACAGCGATTGAGTAAGCGGTTGTGGATTGTGAAGGGAAAATCACGGGAGTACCCGGGACCGCCAGGCCAGCTTCGAACCCTGCATTCAATGGCGATGGCACACTCGTGCCATAGGCGGAGTGGCTCTCCGCTCCCATCTGAGCCGTGATCGCAAAGACGTGAGTGGAGTTGAAACCGCTGCTGATTTGAAAGGGAACATCCTGCATGCTTGATCCGGCCGGGAAAGTAACGGTCGCCGGAATTGAAATTTTGGGATCGCTAGAGGACAGTTGCACAGTTGTCCCTGAAGGGGAGGGATAGGCCAGAGCGATACGGAGCTTTCCGTCTGCGTCGATCACGGGATCGGCGACAAGGCTCAACGCAAATGACGGTCCGGTCGTGGCGGTAAGAACGTCGAAAGAAGACGTATAGACATTCATTTGCACGAGGTCGGCCCGCCCGTCCTCGTTCACATCGGCCGCGAGTTGCGGAACGGCCAAGCGGCCGAGGGTATAGCCATAGCCGGACGGCGTAAGAGTGCCGTCGCCGTTGCCGGCGAGAATCTGCATCGAAGTGAATAGCGGGGAGCCCGACGATCCATTGACGTTGAAAAGATTCTGATTTGAAGTTTGAAACACGGCAATGTCCGGGTTACCGTCTCCGTTAAAATCGCCAACATACGGCTGAGTTGCATTCATAGGGTCGCTTACTCCGCCAGTGAAAATCCCGAATGCATATTGGTTGAAAAAGGGGCCGTAGCTTGCGCCCGCCTGAAATGTGCCGTCCGGATTCCCAAGATAAATCTGGTAGGTCCACGGGAAGCCGCTTGCTGTAACCGGACCCACGGTGGCAGCGACAATGTCAAGCAAGCCATCGTGGTTCAAGTCAACAACGGTAAAATTTGCTCCGAAATTGTTGAACAGGAGCCTTGGAGGCTGGAAGGTTCCATCTCCGTTTCCGAGAAGCTCATAGAGAGCGTTTACCTCGCCCGATGAGTTCAACGCGTTTCCGCCTATAAGTAAGTCCAGCTTCGCATCATGGTTGAAATCTCCCGCAAATACCTGGCTGATGGTAAGACCTGAGGAAATGCTTCCCAGGCCGACAACTGAAGTGCTTCCTTGAATAAAGGTGCCGTCACCTTGTCCCAGCAAACTGACGATGAGTGCATTAGCTAGACCAGAGGGCGTGGTGGAACTACCCGCGATTACGACATCCAGCTTGCCATCGCCATTGAAGTCTCCCAAAACAAGATGCATCGGATACAGATTTTGAAGCGTCATCAAAGCAGGGCGCTGAAAAGTCCCATCGCCATTATTCTTGGAAAAGCCCAAATAACTCGGCCCATTGTTAGTGGTTTCAGTAACAGCCATTACCAGATCGGGCAGGCCTGAATGCCGGACATCGCCGAATGCGAGATCGTTAGCGCCCTGATAGTTATCAAAGATCGGCGAACGAATGGGAGACGCAAAATTCCCGTTTCCATTCCCAAGGAGGACCGCAACGACGCCGGGCAGCGGGAATTGGGCGCCATTTTCAAAAGTGACCAAGTCCTTGTGCCCATCACCGTTTACATCAACGAGCGCAAAACTCGTGGAAGGGGCAATGGAGACGGTGTTCATTTGGCCTTGAGTGAGGTATCCCACATATCCGCCACCAGGAGCGGAGAAGCCTCCCTTTCCATCGTTTACATAGACGGTCGCCGTATCGGAGTCCTGGTTTGCGGTGATCACTTCCGGAAATCCGTCTCCGTTCAAATCCACTAGGGCGATCGAAAACATTCCGGAATTGCCGTGATACAAGCTGGGGCTACCGAAATTCCCGGAGCCCTCTCCGAACTGGACGCTGATGGAATTGACGTCGCCCACGTCGCGAACGCTGCCTCCCCCTTGTCTGATATTCATCGCCGCGCTCACCAGATCCAGATTCCCGTCGCCGTTCACATCACGAAGCATGACCGAAGCCGGAACGATGCCGGTGGCAAAGACTTTTTTTCGAGAGACATCGAAGGTGCCATTGCACAGCCCGGGGAAATAGGTCGCGTTGCCGTCCGTATCAGTAGTTACCGCGTCCACGCAGCCGTCTTTGTTTACGTCGGCTAGCGCGACTGCTGTGGCCGCCGTTGACGCTCCGACGGGGTAATCATCAAAAAAGAAATGCTGCGACACCTTGAAGCGGCCGATGCCCTGATTCAAATACACCCGCGCGCCAGCGCTGCCGATGCTCAGCGATACGACGTAATCAACCGCGACAATGTCGGGGAGCCCATCTCCGTCCAAATCCGCGGCGACGATCGAGTTTATGTAGGAAATTCCCGGCAGATAAAAGTTTTGTTGGGTGACCGGATCTCCCAATTTTCCCTCGCCATCGCCCGCAAAAAATGCAAGCTGGCCGACGAAGGAATCCGCAAGTAGGCCTGCGACAACGTCCGGTTCGCCGTCCCCGTTGAAATCGGCGACCGCGAGACTGATCGGGGCGCCCGGAGCTGCGAATTGCAGTTCCGGTTTAAACGTTCCGTCGCCATTTCCAAGCAGTACGGCAACCATTTCGCTGTCAGCCTCGGCGACAACAAGGTCCAACTTTCCGTCGTGATTCATGTCGGCCGCGACGAGTGCAACCGGCGCCAGGCCTCTCAATGGAATGATTGTCGGCAGCTGGGAGGTTCCGTCCCCGTTTCCAAGATAGATCCAGATGTTGTTGGTTCCTGCATTGGCAATTGCCCAGTCCATCTTGCCATCCCCGTTGAAATCCCCCGTTACGATTGCGGCAGGAAGGAAGTCCGCGGGCAGCGTGGGACGGAAATTGAATCCGGGAATGGGCGGAAGCACTGATGACGCTGAGGCGCCCGCAGCAACCCCCGGGAGCTGCCTGCCAGTGGCAGTCGACGAGGCTGGCGCAGTGTCAGCGCGCGGACGTCCGTACTTTGCTTGATACTCTGGTCCAAATTCTTGCGCATATTTCCAGCCTAAGAATCGAGTCGGGATCGAAACATTCGGTCGTGCGGCCGCGAGTGGAGGAGTTCCGGAGGGCGTTGCTGGTCCGCCGGTCGATGTGGTACCAGCCGATGGAGCACCGGCCGCAGGTGTAACAGTCAGAGGAACTGCGTTGGAAAAGGTAAAGCCATTGGCGGACGGATACTCAATCTGCACATTGTACGTCATGGGATTTTGGAGCATCGAGTCGGGTACAGGAACCGTCATTTGCGTTGTGCTAAGGATTGTTGGCACTCCACCAACGGACGGACTAAATACGACATCAGAGCCCTCGACAAATCCTGAGCCGTTTATCGCAAGAATAAATCCGAAACTTCCGGCGGGCACATTGGGGGGAGAGATGGAAGTGATCTGTGACGTCGCGCCGTTGACTGGAAGCGCAACACCTTGAGATTTGCCTCCGCCTGGCGCAGGATTAAACACCTGGATTTGTGTGGTGTATCCGAGCGGGCGCGTGGTATCCGCGCCTTCGACGACGATTTGCAAATGCGAGTCGCTCTGAAAAATCGTGGGATAATTGGATACCGTTGATTGAGGAACAAAGCCCGTCCCGACGATATCGACGACCGAATCGCCCGCCCCAAACGGCAAGCTGGTTGGAGAGATCGCGGTGATCAACGGAACTGGATTCGCGGGAGGATTGGCTGGAGCGATGGTCCAGACAAGTGAAGTTCCGTTGGCCAGCGCCATCTGGTCGCTACTCCACAGAGTTCCAACATTCTGGCTGATTTGGAGACCGACCGTTGCAGCATTCCCGAAGTCCTGATCGGCACAGGCATCGCCAAACAGCACGTTGGAATAGTTGAACTGGACGTCGCTGCTGCTCTCCGAAAATACCGCTTCGAACGTCACGTTCGCGTTCGGATCGTCCCTGCAAAGATAGGTACGGACATTGCGCCACTCGACTACCAGCCGGCGATTCGGCGCAGTACCGGCTACGCCCCAGAAGACGTTTTCAGTACTTCCCTTAATCGCAACCAGGTCCTGCCAAAGAGGGGCGATGAGAGTAACGACGGGCAAATCCGACGGAGGAGGTGGGGGATTGCCGGAATTCTCCAGGTCAAGGTAATTCAGGGGCAGCGGCTGGTCGAGGAAATTGTTGAATGCGTTTGTAAAGCTGATCGTGCCGTTGGCGCTGACATACATCTCGTTGAACGCTCCACCTCCAAACTGAACCGGAAACGGTGACGACAGTTTCGCTACATCATCATCGCCCAAATTGAGATTCGTTCCAGCAACGGTAACGTATGTGGGAGGAGCTAGCCCTGCCGAATAGTTGCTGAGGACTGTTACCTGGACCGGATTCCCAACAGGAAATGCCAGTGTGTAGTTGCCCGGACCGGGGGGTGTCCATTGGGCGGTATAGATCCCGTCCCCTGCTGCCTGATCGGCCCCAGTCCCGTCATCCCTGAGAGGAATGGACTGCCCGCCTGGTGAAACTGTAACGCTCACCGCGCCGGCGGGTTGCGCGCAATTGATATTGAGATCCGCAAGTGTGATCGGCTGGCCTGCGGTTCCAGCAATCGCATCCTGTGTCGGTTGCAGGCGGATTGATACGGGAGAGTTCGCGCAAGTCAGGGCACCGTACGCGTCCAGGCGCTTTCCCGTAATGGTTGTGGCAAGGCTCGGTAGTGTGTCGCCGCCGGCAAGTATGAGATTTCGGATCGCGCGCCAATCCAGTTTTGAGTTGAACGCGGCGAGAAGCGCGGCCACGCCGGTCACATGTGGCGTCGCCATGGAAGTGCCGCTGAGAAGGCTATATGTGTTGTTCGGAGTAGTGCTGAGGATCTCCTGCCCGGGAGCCCCGAGGTGCACGGTATGCAGTCCAACATCCGAGAAGTACGCCAGGTTGTCGAAGCGATCCGTCGCCGCGACCGAAATCAGGTTCGGCAGAAAGTAATCGGCCGGATAGAACGGAGAAAAATCATTTGTTTCCGCGTCGTTTCCAGCCGCCGCGATAAACAGGATCCCATCCTGCTGTTGCGCCTGGATTGCATCAGCGAGGGCCTGGGAAAAATCGACGCCGCCCCAGCTATTATTGCTTGCAACCACATTCACGCCGCTGTCTTTCATCGCTTTCACAAAATCCAGACAGCTGATGGCGCTGCTGATGTCTCCCGCGCCATTGGCATCCAGGAATTTGCACGGCAGGATTTGAACTGTCCAATTCACACCCACGACGCCAATCCCATTGTTCCCAATCGCGCCAATCGTACCGGAGACGTGCGTGCCGTGACCATTGTCGTCCAGTGGATCGCAGGTGCTGGCCACAGCGTTAAACCCGTGGGTGCCCGGGGCGCAGTTGATGGCCGCGCCGTTCAGAGTGCCGGCATAACCCGATGCATTTGTCCAGACGTTACTGAAAAGATCGCTGTGGTTGTAATCGATGCCTGTGTCAATCACTGCCACGACGACGTTCGCGCTGCCCGTCGTTTGCGTCCAGGCCTGCGCGGAATGAATGTCCGCTCCTGCCGTACCGCCGTATTGCCCCGTATTCTGTAGATTCCACTGTTGCGAAAAAAGCGGGTCGTTCGGCACCCCGAGCGCGTGAACGATGTAGTTTGGCTCCGCGTAGAGCACGGATGGATTCCGACGGTACGCCGCCAGCGCGCTTTGTAGGCTGCTACCCGCTGGAACTTGCACGACTTGGAGGCCTTCGACGCTGGTCAGAGATCTAATGTTGTTCGCTCGGGCGGCCGCATGGGCGGCATCTATGGTTTGGGATTGCGTACCCGAGCGAAATCGGACCAGAACTTCGTCCGGGCGGTACTTGGGCTGGTTTGCCCAGTCGGAACGGCGGATTACATGAATATCGGGCTTAGCAGCGTCCTGAGCGTTGACGACCCGGCAGGTCGCCAGACAACACAGCAATCCGATAAGGGTCTGGGAACCCCTCTTTGGTAACATGGACACCACTCCAGTGGCTCCCGCTTAGGGACGGAGAAATCGCGCATGCAAGGAAGCGACTAACTGGATATATCTTGTTATCATTATAGTGAATTGTCAACGATTAGTGTGAGAGGAGCAGTTAGGATACCCTTAGTGGCGCGGAAAGCAGAATCCTCGGAAAGTGTCCTAGAATCCCGTATGTGGCAGGCCCATGGCCTCGCGGCGGTGAAGATGTCGGCGCTTCCGGTTCCTCGTTAGTGTCAATGGATTTCCTCGATTGAAGTAACTTGAAGGACCGGCCAATCACCCCTTTCAATGCCGTGCCGCACGGCAATTGTTCCCGACGCTCTCACATGTTTGCCTTCGAGTTTTGAAAATTCCTTTGTGGAGCCCGCGATTTCAATGGTTTCCATCAATTTCCCGTTCACCTTTATCGTCGAGTCCAAGCGGACAGCCCAGCCCGTCGTTTCTCCCCCAACTCCAACAACGTGTATCAGTTTTCCGGAGATGGTTAGCTCCTCCAGTCCGCGCCCGGCAATGGCAGTGGCGGGCGAGAATGCGAAGAGGGTGCAAGATATTCCTATGACGGTCCAAAATCGCACAAGCCCTCACTTTGCTCGAGCTGACATCAATTCATAAAATTGAGCCGCCACCAGGACAGCTCGTGCCCATCGTCTTCCGACCGGCGATGGCTCCCGAGTGCCCCTGAGGAATATCAAATACACTTTATAATAATGGATTATCGGAATGGGGGAATTTGACCCTGAGAGGCCGCAAAAGCTGCCTTCCGATAAGTTAGGTCTTATCGGAGCGTGAGATTTGACCCTCAGCTTCGAGCCGATGCTAAATGTGTCCATCGGCTTGTGCGCAGTTGACACCCTCCACTGAGAGGAGCAAAAATTAAATTGAGGGCGCTTTATGGCAAAGATTCGCACGAAACACGTATCCAAGAAGGAAACTAAACCGGGATTACGATCCCCGAACGCAGCGGAGGACCCAGTCGAGGAAGCTTCATTGGAATCGTTTCCCGCGAGTGATTCTCCCGCATGGAACGCAGGGCATGAAAATCTACCATCTCCGTTGCCAAAGAAGCCGGACACTGTTTGATCCACTTTCGTCGATCAATACGTTAGGACCTCTAAGTAAGGCCACATTCCGATAAGCGACTTACCAGGACATGGCTAACTGGGACGCCTGACCGTCGGTTCCGGAGCCCAACGCCAGAATGCCTTGTCGATGATTCTTCCCACATTTATTTGGTTTGATGGATTTGCAGCACACTTCGTAATCTTCGAAGCAAGTTTGACGGCTCGTTTTCAACTCAGGTGACTTGTTGAGACGGCAACATCCGGCTAGGCCGGTGAATAGACACTAATCTAACCTTCTCCGGAGCCTAGTTAAATTGACAGTTAACTTTTCCTGTCCAATTTGCAAACTTTCTATATGTAGAAAGATGGCCAAACCGAAAGGGGAATTCAAGAATTGCTGGTGGGTAAACGCGGAAAGGAGAATGTCGATGTCTTTCCTGACATGGATTTTCTTGGGTTTGATTGCAGGTTTTGTGGCCAGCAAGATCGTAAACAAGAAAGGCGAGGGAGTAGTCCTCGACATCATTTTGGGGATCGTCGGTGCCGTATTCGGAGGATGGCTTTTCGATAAGTTCGGCGCGTCTGGCGCGACCGGTCTGAACCTCTACAGCATTTTGGTTGCTGTGGTCGGTGCAGTAATCGTTTTGTTAATATACCATGCGATCAGCAACGCTGTCCACACGATGCTCTCAGCCCATCGGTGAGACTTGCGTAGAGCGAGAGAGATATCATTGAATCTAGAGAAGCCCTCCAGCATGATCGCAGAGAGAACGAAAGATTGTTCGCCCGCGTATTCTTCTTGGTTCGGAAGACCAGTGGTCATGCTCGTCGTCATCAGCCAAGGTCATATCCCGATGCTTTGCCAAATTGTAAGCGAATCTGCCGTCGATGTATTCGTCCGCATCCGGCCCGGACGGAAAATGGATGCCCCAAAAGAATTGATTCTGGCCGTTGAAGCAGCCTTCACCGCAGCGGAAGACAGGGTCCATTGACCCCGCCGCCCAGAGCCCCGATCGGTCTATTACCTTCGTGCCGAGCAGAATCGTGGAATTCGATAGCGCAATTGTTCATTGTTCGCATCGTCTTCCTCACAGATCAATCTGTGTGTCAACGCCCGAGAAACGGTCCTCATGGCACAATCCCGCCTCCCACGAGGTCCAAATCTTCGATCCAGCTTCTGAAGGAGGTTTGTAATGAACAAGTACATCGCTGAGTTTATTGGGACTTTTTTCCTTGTTCTGACCATCGGGAGCACGGTCATCGGTAACGGTGCAGGAGCATTGGCGCCGTTAGCGATCGGTTCCGCGCTTATGGTGATGATTTTTGCGGGTGGTCATATTTCTGGAGGTCACTTCAATCCTGCCGTTACGCTGGGCGTTTGGTTGCGCGGGAAGTGCGATACCAAAGATGTGGCACCGTACATGACTTTTCAGATTATCGCCGGCGTGCTGGCGGCGTTTGCTGTCGAGTTCTTAAAAGGCGGCGCCAGCGTAACGCCACTGCAACCAGCTACTGTCCCTGCCCTTCTTGCAGAGTTTCTCTTCACCTTTGCTCTTGTTTATGTCGTGCTGAATGCCGCTACGGCAAAGGGTACGTCGGGGAATTCTTTTTATGGCCTGGCAATCGGATTTACGGTAATGGTTGGCGCCTTTTCCGTCGGCAATATATCGGGAGGGGCGTTTAACCCAGCGGTTGCGGTTGGCATCTCGGTCATGGGACTGTCGTCATGGTCGAATATTTGGATTTACCTTGTCGCTGACTTCGCGGGTGGAGCTGTTGCCGCAAGCGCTTTCAAGGCGCTAAACCCAGCCGACAGGTAATCGTACGTGGTGAAAAAAATGGCGAACCTCCGAAGCATTTAGGTCGACAACTTCAGAGGTCATCACGCCGCGAACTATCCAGGAAGAAACCGTTGAGATAGCCATGTACCCATATTTGTCTGGCGTTCCTATGAATACAGGGATGAATGGCTATGTACTGGCGAAGTTCTGATACGTCTCGTAAACCGGGTTCAGCGGGCCGTTTGTGGCTTCAAATATCCTGAGTCCCTCTAATTTAGAAGCTAACAAATTGGATGGAGCGCACTTCCGCATCTCATTTTTGCCTCAACTGCCTGATAACTGAGCCACCGAGCCAGAAATAGAACCCCGAGACAAGAAAAATGATGGCAAAGCACAATGGCACGACGAGCCACTCAAGACCATCAAAATAGTTTCCCCTACCACTCCAATAGAGGAGCAAGGGAGCGAAGGTAACCGAGATTCCCTGAAGAGCAGCAACGATGAAGTAAACGGGTGAGCGCGCAACCTTAACCCATCTTGAATCTATCTCGATCGACACTTTGTCCATGTTAGCATCCTCCGACAGTGATCCGCCGCGTGGAATATCCTCTCACATCCCTGTCAATCGGGCTAAGTCCCAAGAAACGACTTCTCGGGCCCTATCCGAGTTTCACCTGGGGGTAACTTCCGGTTTGCCGCCCAGCTGCTCGGAATCAGTGTGCGCCTACAGGTCGAACACAAACAATTAATTGGAAATGGGCGCCTCGTCGGCTGATCGCTTAGGTGAACCGCAAACTTCTTCGCCTTGCTATGCAATCGGACGGGTGACCGCATTTTCTAACAACGCAACAGGAAAGACCGATGTATCATTCGACCTCTAGCCCGCGTACGTCACGTTCACCATGCGAGGAATTATCGGGACCGAGGCGGGGACCTTCCGAGATTGGGTCACCCACAAGTACACGAAATCCCATGGCAGATTGGCAAATGCGAACAAAGCGGCCGCTCCGAGGACCGGTGCGAGAGGAAGCGGGACCGCCGCTCAAAAATTACATCACGCCCGCCGGATTGCAGCGGCTGAAAGACGAGCATCGCTTCCTGCTGAGTCGCGAGCGGCCCGCAGTGGTGGAGGTCGTAGCGTGGGCTGCCAGTAACGGGGACCGCAGTGAAAACGCCGACTACCATTACGGCAAACGACGGTTAGGCCAGATCGATTCGCGGATTCGTTTTCTCACGAAACGCATTGACGCCGCCGTGGTCGTCGACCCCGCCGCTCCGCGGCCGGGATCAGCCGCTACGCGCGTCTTCTTCGGCGCAACCGTGACCTACAAGGACGCCGCCGGTCTCGAACACGTCGTCTCGATCGTCGGCACCGACGAGGTGAACCTCGACCGCGGCTACATCAGCTGGCGCTCGCCTCTCGCCATTGCGCTGATAAAGGCGCGCCCCGGCGACCGCGTGGACCTGCGCGCGCCAGCAAAGACGGAACATCTCGAGATCATCGACGTCGAGTATGCGCCGATTCCGATGGATCCTTTCCGCGAACCGCCAGGAGCTCAGTCGACGCCCAAGGTCGAAGGCTCCTAGACCAAGCCGCCCGACTCGCCGGTCCCGTCGCCAATCCCGAGTCCTGAGAAACGCTGCCGGCCGCTCCGCGATGCCAAAAAGCCAGTTTCCGGTAAGCAGCTTACTGGGCTCCGCCCAGACAGGGGCGGAAGGAACTTGATTTGAGCGATGATAGTGGGGCGTGAGGATGCGGCAAGCTACGGCCCGAAGTCCTCAATGGTGCTTTGTGAAGCCCGTCGATAAGCATGGGTCCGAGGTCGTGGACAGGTCAGTGATGACGTCTGTTGGCAACAACAGCGATCTCGATTAGAAGAGTGCAAGGTTTCGCGCCTCGGGCCGCGTTCTCCGCACAAGGAGAAAACGATGGCCAAGAAACCAGAGAAGCGAGAGTGCAGAGCCGTAGTGCTGGAGCCGGATGCCGCTGGGATCGACATCGGAGCGGAAGAAATTTACGTGGCTGTTCCTCCCGACCGGGACGAAGAATCTATACGCATGTTCAGCAGCTTTACGTGTGATCTGCACGCGCTGGCAGATTGGCTCCAGAAGTGTCGGATTCGCACGGTGGCGATGGAGTCCACGGGCGTGTACTGGATTCCGCTGTTTCAGATTCTGGAAGCCAGAGGCTTGGAAGTCTACCTGGTCAACGCGCACTACTTGAAGAGTGTTCCCGGCCGCAAGAGCGATGTCTCCGATTGCCAGTGGATTCAGTATTTGCACTCGGTTGGATTGCTGAGAGCCAGCTTCCGCCCAGCCAGGGACATCTGCGCGGTGCGTTCCCTTTGGAGGCATCGAGCCAGTCTGCTGCAGATGGCCTCCGAGCACATCCTGCATATGCAGAAGTCGCTCAGCCAGATGAACCTGCAGATCCACCATGTGCTGAGCGACATCACCGGAGCCAGTGGGCAAGCGATTTTGGACGCGATCCTCGCCGGTGAGCGTAATCCGGTACAACTGGCACAACTCTGCAACTGTCGTGTGAAGAGTCCCCGCGAAAAAGTAGCCAAGGCTCTGGAGGGCGATTACCGACCCGAGCACATGTTCACGCTGAAGCAATCACTGGATGGCTACCGTTATTACCAGAAGCTGATCGCCGAGTTGGACCGTGAAATCCAGCGCCTGATGCAGACCCTGCCCAGCGCCGTAGAGACCGGGCAAGAAATTCCACAGCGTACCAAGCACTCTGCCTTTCAGCGTCAAGGCAACGATCCCGGCTTCGACCTTCGAGGGCAGCTCTATCGCATCGCTGGCGTCGATCTTACCGATATTCCTGGAGTCAGCGCGGTTACAGCACAAGTCATCCTGACCGAGATCGGCCCGGATCTCCGTCGGTTCCGTCACGCCTCTGCGTTTGCCTCCTGGCTCGGTCTCTGCCCGGAGAATCGAGTCAGTGGCGGCAAGGTTTTGTCCTGTAAAACACGTAAGGTAAAGAGTCGTGCTGCTCTTGCTCTTCGGCTAGGCGCCAACTCTCTATCCCGTGCCAAGGGCTACTTCGGAGAGTTCTTCCGGCGTATGCGTGCCAAGCTCGGAACCGCGCAAGCCATCACTGCAACGGCACACAAGATCGCTCGTGTCCTGTACCACGTCTTGCGCACCAAGCAACCCTACACCGAGACCGTCTTCCACCGGTCTGATGAACACGCCCGGCGACGGGCAGAGATGAGACTCCGCAAACAAGCAGCGCTACTTGGGTTCCAAATCATCCCGGTTCCGGCTGATTCAGCAACTTAACCTATGAGTTCCTTAGAAGCGGACGCAATATAAAGGGACGCCCTTGGAGTAGGTTGATGAGTGTTGGCGTCATCGCCTACCGAAAGGAGCGTCCCCAATGAATAACACGAAGTATATCGGCATGGATGTCCACAGGGAAAGCATCTCCATCGCGGTTCTGAATTCTGCCGGCAAGATGGTGCTGGAATGTGTCGTCGAGACAAAAGCCAGCATCATTCTGCAGTTTATCAACGGCCTGCGCGGAGAATTGCAGGTCACGTTTGAAGAAGGGACCTGGGCCGCCTGGTTGTACGACCTGTTGAAGCCACACGTCACCAGATTGGTGGTGTGCGATCCGCGGAAGAATGCCTCCATGAAAGAAGGCAACAAGAGTGACAAGATCGACGCGCGCCGATTGGCCGAGCTGCTGCGTCTCGATCATCTCAACCCTGTCTATCACGGGGAACACGGTCTGCGAAGCCTGAAGGAACTGGTGCGCAGTTATCTCACCATCACCAAAGACTTCGGGCGGGTGATGTCACGGGTGAAGGCGATCTATCGCAGTTGGGGCATTGCTTGTACCGGCAAGCAGGTCTACGCACCGCAGCATCGTGCGGAGTGGCTGGCGAAAATCACCGAGCCGGGGGTACGCCGCCGGGCGGAGTTTTACTACCAGCAGCTCGACGCGCTGAGGTCCTTGCGGCGGGAAGTTCGGCGCGAGCTGCTGGAGGAGAGCAAGAAACACCAGGCGTGGAAACTACTCTGCCAGATTCCCTCGATCGGTCCGATCCGGGCGGCCGTGTTGCTGGGCATCCTGCAGACCCCGCATCGGTTTCGCACCAAGCGACAGCTGTGGAGCTTCGGTGGTCTGGGCATTGAGACGTACAGCAGTGCCGATCACCGCTATGTCGAAGGGCAACTGCAGCGATCCAAGAAGCCAGCATCGATTCGCGGGCTGAACCAAAATTGTAATCACGATCTGAAAAATTTATTCAAGGGTGCAGCGATCATCGCCTCGACCAAACCCGGTCCGTTGCAAGAGTTCTACGCGGCCCTGCTGGGCAAGGGGATGCGGCCGGAGATGGCGCGTCTGACCTTGGCCAGGAAGATTGCCACCATCGTGTTGATCGTGTGGAAGAAGGGAGTGTACTTCGACGCCCAATTTCTGAAACCACAAACAGCTTGAGTGTCTCGGATTGAATCCGCTCCATCCTGGGGATCTTCTCTGGCGGTGGCCGTCCGGTTCTCGAGACACTCGGGTTCGAGAGCGAGTCTCAGCTGTGAAGTTAGGCCAGATGTGCCTCGGGCACTGAGTCTCACAGCGGACCCTAGGCCCTCTCGGATTACCCGAAAAAGCTATGGGCCACGAGTCCCAGATAGTCAGAATGGAATGACCGACTCGATTCGCAGGCGTGGGTTATGCTGCGAATCGGAAGACAAGCAGTACAGAGCCACAAGCGAAAGGAGCCGGTCGATGAAGAGAATAAAGTTTGTGGGATTGGATGTCCATGCCGAGACGATTTCGATAGCCGTAGCGGAGCAGGGCGGGGAGATTAGGTCGCTGGGGGTAATACCGAATCGCGAAGAATCGATTCGGAAACTGGTCCGGAAACTGGGGCCGGTGGAGGAGCTGCGGTTTTGTTATGAGGCAGGTCCGACAGGGTACGCGCTGTACTGGCAACTGACCAAGGTGGGGGCCAAATGCGAAGTGGTGGCGCCCACCTTGGTGCCGGTGAAAGCCGGGGATCGCGTGAAAACGGATCGGCGGGATGCGTTGAAACTGGCGAGAAATTATCGGGCAGGAGAGTTGACGGCGGTCTGGGTGCCGGATGCGGCCCACGAGGCATTGCGGGATCTGGTGCGTGCCCGGGAAGCGGCCAAGAAGGATGAACTTCGAGCACGGCATCGGTTGAATAAGTTTCTGTTGCGGCATGGCCGGCGACCACCGATGGGGGTAAAGGCCTGGACGATGAAATACCTGGAGTGGGTGAAACGGGAAGTGCATTTCGAACAGCGGGCGCAGGAAGCCACGTTGCTGGACTACTTGCACGAAGTGGAGCACGCAGGGGCACGCATCGCGCGGCTCGATGGTGCGATGGAAGAAGCCGTGAAGCTGGCACCGCCTCAGATGCGTGTCGTGATCGAGGCATTGCAAGCGCTACGAGGGATTGCACAGGTTTCGGCGGTGACTGTCGTCGCTGAACTGGGAGAGTTTTCGCGGTTCGCTCGAGCAAAGCAGTTAATGGGTTACGGAGGAATCGTACCCAGCGAAGACTCCAGTGGAGAGCGCAAGCGACGCGGGAATATCACCAAGACAGGAAACGCGCATTTACGGCGGGTGGTTGTGGAAGCAGCGTGGGCTTACCGGCACCGACCGGCTGTGGGGGCAAAGTTGCGGAGGCGGCAAGAAAAACTCAGCGAAGAGATCAAAGAGATCGCCTGGAAAGCACAGCATCGGTTGCATGAGCGCTATCGAAAGTTGCTGGCCAAGGGCAAGAACAAGGGAGTGGTGATGACGGCGGTAGGCCGCGAGTTGCTAGGTTTTATCTGGGCCATCGGGGTCCAAGCAGAAACAGCGCAGAAGGAGCCCCTGCAGCGGGCGGCTTAGAGTGAATTTGTTCTGAAGTCAGAAGCTCAAAGGAGGCAGCGTGGGTAGTGGTCGAGGGATACACGGAAAGGAGAATCCTCGAAAGTTCTATGCGGCAGGTCTTCGGACTGAACCCGCGCTTATAGTCCGAGGCAGCTCCCGACGGATCACGATTATGCGGTTTCGACCCGCGAATATCAGAGTGATCAACCGTCGCGAAAACTACCTCGACCACGACTTGCGCTGCCTCCCTAGAGCAAGAAGAAAAAAGGACCACAACAGCCGTTCATAGTTGACAGGTCATTCCATATCAGAACTTCACGGGACTTGGCTCTTGGGCTGTATGATGTTTCTTATAGTGTGCAACTCAGACCCTCGGCCACCGGCCAGACTTGTGATGACACCATGGTTCATTGCCACGGAGAAGTTTGACAAATCCGACGACGCCTGGGAAAAGTACATCGCGTGGTCAAAGCTTGAACAGCTTGACGAGTTGGTTTCACTTGACGGCATACTTTGTCCAACTGTACTCCCTGAGATTAAGCCTGAATACTTGAGTCGGATAGTAAACGAGGATTTCATGCTGAAGTTCTTTACCGATCCTGATTTCTTGGAACGGGAAATATCAGGGATTAAGCGAAGAAACTTTCTCTGCGTCTTTTGCAACCCTCCGGCCCACCCGTTTTCGGCAGTTCCAAAGGGATTCGAATTTATCGGCTATGACCTGGTAGACATCGAGTCTTCGGTTAGTGCCCTTTGCAATTGTGGTGGATTTCCAGACGTATTTTCTAATAGTGAGCTCTCAGACAGAGGCCTTTTGAAATCGCACGAACGTTCGCTGAAAGTGCAAACAGACCTACGTCGTCAATATCCTCACGACCCTCACGCAAACTGCCATCAGTGGGCCATATTTCGCCGCGATTAGCTTGTGTTGGGTTATGGAACGTGTCATTAGTGCGCAAAAACGGATAGGGCCTAAGAAACGGCGTTATCGGAATATGGGAAAGTCGCGCACAGGCGTCCAGCAAAGGTTGGGGAATCTTATTTCACCAAAGGGATGGGGTGTCGATTTTTCCATTCCGCTGCCAAACGTTCAGCCTGGCGAATCTGTTCAGGGGTCATTTGGTCTTTGGCGAAACGTAGGTTTGGCTTTGCTTCAGAAACAAGGCTGAACCACATGTACGCGTGAACGTAGTCTTTTGGAACTCCATCACCGGACATGTAGAGCAATCCCAGATTATTTCTGCCCTGGCCCGCCCCGCCGAGGTCTGGAACATGTTCCGCTGCTTTTCTGTACCACTTCGCGGCGAGGGCATAGTTCACAGCCACACCCTCCCCTTGCGCGTACATTTGTCCAAGTTCAAATTGCGCGTCGGGGTTCTCTTGTTCGGCGGACCTTCTGAACCACTTGAGTGCCTCCGGAAAGTTCGTCGTGCCTAACCACCCCTGCTCATATGCACAACCAAGCCACATTTGAGAACTTGCGTCACCGTGCTGCGCCTTTGCGAGAAATTCTCTTTCATCGGCAGCTGTCCATTTGGCGAATTGAGATGCGGATTCCGCCGGGTTGTGTTGCGTCGAATTACCAGTCTGCGGTAATGCTGATGCACGCAGCGCAAGCATCAGCAGAATGGGGACTGAAAATAGAAGGTGCCGCCTCATCGCAATGATTACCTGTGCCGATTTTACACCTACTTGGGAATGTTTGGGCCACCGGGCCGCTAAGTCCCGTGAAACGGCGTTACCGCTAACTGGGAATCTGGCAAATCCCACATGGCGACGAGGCCTGATCGGGCTCAATTCAAAGGGACGATCCCTGGTGGAACTGGAGATACGTGGTGAACCACACGCTTCCATTCTCCGCTATCTACTTTAGCGAAGACGTCCGTCGTCTTTTCGTAAACATGCTCCCGCTTGCCTTTATACGACGTAATCTCGTCGCCCGTCCAGGTAACCACGCCCGTGTGTGCTACGCCGTTTATTCCATAGACGTGGACGTGGTAATCGTGGTGGTTAATCAACTCATCCTTGATTTCCCCGGACCGGATCATCGCGACGAGTTCTGTTTTGCTGGGTGTGCTTCCGTCCGGCAAAGTCAGGGCCACTCCGTCGGCGCAAAAATGGTCCTGCCAATCCGCAGCAGCGACGGCATTGGCGACAAGGTTTTTGCCTTTTGAGGTTTCCAGGTCCAACAATTCTTTTCTCGTTTTTTCAGCGGCTTGCCCGGTCATCTCCTGGGCTCTTACGGCGCCGCTCAAGATTAACGCCAACAATATTGGTACTAGAATTCTTGCAATCATGATTCGCACCCCCTTCTTCTCAAACGTCAATAATTGGCGTGGAATTTAATTGTCAGTTGCCGGGAGTCGATCCACAGTGTGCGGCGCGGAATTATTCGCGCACCCAAGGAGCTATCACTTCTTCCTGGCCCCTATACCAGCAAAGCGATCCCTCCAGCCACTGCCAGCCCTCCAAGTACCGGAGGCAGGGAAATTCGCTCCTGAGTCTGTGTCGTGACATGTATAGATCCCAGATCTACGACATCTTTCTGGCGGGTGTAATTGATGCCTTGGTAGGCCAGGGCCAGCGCGCCTAGGACGACCAACACGATTCCTGCCCACATAATTGGTTTCATGTCTTGTCCCTCCGCTGATTACAATGTGCGCAATTCCTGACGGAAAGTTCTCTCCTGGATTGACAAGGATACCACTTCAAAGGATCAGGAGGACGGATCGTCCTACATTCCGATAAGCCCGACTTATCAGGCCTTAGGAGTTCTTTTCAACTAGAGAGGGAACGTATTTCATTGCGTTGGCGAGATCAACACTCACCGAAAAAGCGTGCGCGCACATCAATATTTAAGGGCAAATCGGGACCGCTGAAAAGGTGATCTGGAACTCGGCTGGGGTCCTCGGCAATACGGGGCATCGCAGCTGCGCGGAGCAGAGCGGCTCGCGGAGAAGGATCCTGAAAGAGCGTGCGGAACCACCCTTCAATGGTGTGAGCCACGCCAAAATACTTGCGATGTTTTTCCGCATAGTCATTTCCGGCGCTCTCCCAATCGCAAGTGCAGGACAGTTCGTCGCGCAAAACGCGGGCGTCGTGCAACGCGAGGCTGAGACCTTGGCCAAAGGTGGGATCAGTAGTGGCCGCAGCATCGCCGACCAAAGCCACGCCGTGCAAATAGGGGTGCTCCACCCACGCGTCACTCACATCAAAGCTGGCTAGCGGCCCAATGCATTTCGCTCCTTCGTAGATCTCGCTCATCTGTGGAAAAACCTTTGCTGATTCATCCGAGAATAAATTCAACGCTTGTGCGCCCTGTAAGCGGTAATTCGCGCTTTTTGGATACATAAAGTAGGCACGAAACCGGTCCCCACCGATGTTCAGGAGACCGATGACCGTTCCGAGAACGGGATTGAAGATGTAATACGCGACATCGGGCGATGAATGGACCCCGTTCAGGAGCACTCCCGCCATATAGTAGTCGTTGGCTTGCTCCCTCACCGTAAACCCGGCCCATTTCCGGCACGCAGAATCCCGACCGTCGGCTGCGACCACCATACGCGTTTCAATTCGCTCGCGGTTTGGGCCGCTCACGATGACCGCCGGCCGTGCTCCGGGTTCAATGCTCTCAACTGTGACGCCACGCCGAACCTTCGCTCCAACCTCTTCCGCGGCGGCCAAAACGGACTCCTGCATTTCCTGGTGGGCAAACGTGAGCGCAGGCAATTGCTGAAGCGTTGTAGTCTTCAGGTCACGCTCGCCAGAGCCCATCTCCAGGAGGGAAACTTCACGTGCGCAGGAGCCCCTGAGAAGATCGAGAACACCGAGTTCGCGTGCTTCAGCGACACCCCAAGGGGCTACAAACTCTCCGCGCACTCTATCTTTGAAGCGTTCCTCTCGTTCTATGACGAGAACGTTGGCGCCTTTTTCGGCCATTGCTTTCGCTAGTGAGGCGCCCGCAATACCACCACCTACGATTACGATGTCGTAGCTCTGGCTGATCAAAGTTGTCTCCTAACGAAGCGCTTGTTATTTCTTGCGGAGGGGCACCTAAAAATGCGGGAACGAACGGGAATCCTAGCGAATACCCGCAAGACAAGTCAAGAAATGATGACAGGGTCGGAAAGTTCTCAGTCTCCGATAAACGCGACGACGCGGAATTTAGCCCAGTACGGCCAAGTGACGCGGTAGGGAGGATCATCACTGACCGCCCCCCGCACAGATCCGTACGGGCGCTTCTACGCATACGGCTCCCACCTCGGATGAGTGGCGAGGAAGCGAGCTACAGGATAGGGGTGCAGAACGCGTGGAGCTGGAATCCACCGCTTGAAGATCCGGATGACCCGGTCCCACGACCTTCGTCGTTGACTACGTCGGCGTAGAATGAGCCACCACAATCGTCGCAAGCGTTGTCCAAAGATACTCAACCGATCGATGTTGCCGGGGACCGCATGGTAGCGGTAATAGCCGTTCACAACCTTTCGCAGCCATGCACCGACGTCGGCAACCGGCTCGTGCATTCGGCGGCGTAGTTCTGCTTTAATTGCCTGCAGCTTCGCCACCATGCGCTTCTTCGCCGTTTTCCGCCAGACGGTGAATGCTCCATTGCTCCGGCGCTTCCCGCAATAGTGCGTGAAGCCCAGGAATGTAAAGGTCTCCGGCTTCCCTTCACCACGCTTCTCCCGATCTCGGGCGGCAAACCGCCCAAACTCGATCAGTCGTGTTTTCTCCGGATGTAGTTCCAGTCCAAACTTGGCCAATCGTTCCCGAAACGCTTCCAGGAATCGCTCGGCTTCCGTTCGGTTTTCGAAGCCTACCACCAGGTCATCGGCGTAACGGACGACTATCACGTCTCCCGTGGCCACTTTCTGGCGCCAGGCCTCGATCCATAGATCGAATACGTAATGCAGGTACACGTTCGCAAGTATTGGAGAAACCACTGCTCCTTGCGGCGTTCCTACCTTACTCTCCGACCACTGGCCGTCTTCCGAGACCCCCGCCTTCAGCCATTTCTGAATCAGACGCAGGATCCGGCGATCGGCTACGCGGTGCTCGACAAACTTCATCGTCCATTCGTGGCTCATGTTGTCAAAGAAACCTCGGATGTCGGCGTCGAGCACCCAGTTCACGCGCTTCCTTTGGATGCCCACCGTCAGCGCGTCCAGCGCTTGGTGTGGGCTGCGACCGGGACGGAACCCGTACGTGAATCCTTGGAAGTCCACCTCGTAGATCTGATTGAGAATGGTGACCACGGCTTGCTGTACGATCTTGTCTTCCAGCGCCGCGATGCCCAACGGGCGTTGTCGCCCATCGGCCTTCGGTATGTAGACTCTTCGTGAGGGTTGCGCCCGATACGCTCCACGCTGTACCCGGTTGTGCAGATCGGTAAGCCGTCCTTCCAACCCGGTTTCATACTCCGGCCATGTCACGCCATCTACTCCTGGTGCTGCTTGCCGCTTTAAGGCGTAGTAGCTGTCCCGGAGTAGTTCCACGCTCACATGGTGGAGCAAAGCCGTGAACCGTTCTTGTCTCCTTTTCTTTGCTACTTCTCGCACACCGCTCAGTCCCTGGGACACTGGTTCCCCGCTCTGTGTCGGGTTCGTGTTGGACAGAACGATGTTCTCCTTGGCCCGCACCCTTTTCTCCCCAGGCTCCGCCGAAGATCGCTCTTCTTTGTTCGTCTGGTTCATCGATAGTATGGTGCGGTCCGACTCCTCCAGAGCGTGCGCGTCCGCCGTGTGGCTTTGGGCCTTCGCGGACCGGCCTCGTTCCCTTTCGGGTCG
>Ga0210401_10001481_pt1 | contig 27190 bp, 26 predicted proteins | sample IncBWH32MmetaG_FD_150866 | JGI IMG/M metagenome (GOLD analysis project Ga0210401, IMG submission 150866) | Forest soil microbial communities from Barre Woods Harvard Forest LTER site, Petersham, Massachusetts, United States - Inc-BW-H-32-M | ecosystem: Environmental > Terrestrial > Soil >...
CATCCCGTAGAGCGCCCGATCGGCCGCCCCCAACAATTTCTCGATCGATGTGCCGTCCGTGGGATACACAGAGACTCCCACGCTCGCGGAGACCAACGGCGTTTGCCCATCATTCATCAATTCCTCGCAAATCCGCTGAGCGGCCTGCTTGGCTTCCTGTTCGCCGGATTCGGGCAAAATCAGGGCGAATTCATCGCCGCCATAGCGAGCCGGCGTGTCAATGGTCCGGCTGCTGTTGCGCAAGGCCACACCGAGGCGCTTGATCGCGCGACTCCCCGTCAGGTGGCCGTATTTGTCATTGATCTTTTTCAGACCATCCAGATCGAAAAGGAGAACTGCGAAACTGCGACCGGTGCGCCGCGAACGTTGAATTTCGTTCTCAAGCACTTCGAGCAAGCGCCGATGGTTCGCAAGTCCGGTGAGCGAATCCGATGCGGCAAGGCGGCTTACCTGATCGAAAAGCTGAGCGTTGTCGAGAAGTGTGCCGCCCAACACGACCACATAGCTCATCACCATCAGTACATGGGCCATCGTGGCAGGAGCGTCGAGAACGTGCTGCGATTGGCTCATGGTGACGTGGCAGAAAACGTTGAGCAGTGCTGCAACGAAAAGAGCTCGGTCGAGTGATGCGTCAGCACGACGCAATCGCAGCCAGTATCCAACCGTGGCGACTGCAAATATCGTAGCCGGGACCAGATCCCAGGCTCGCGGCAGACTCGCGCCCGGGTACATGAGCGGCGGATTCGGCAACATGAAGTAGAAAACGCTGGTGAGGTATGCGATTGCGCCGACGATTAGGGTGGCGCCGGCCAACTCCTTCGCGGGATCGCGCGCGAGGGGAATTCTCCGCTCGACCGCGAGCGCAGCCAGCAGAAGCAAACCCAGCAGGGTGCGGCCGGCCAGCCAGCCGAGAGAGATATGCGTTCCCTCGTATCTCGAGACCAGCATACCGCGATAAAAGGTCATGCTCGTGCCGGCTTCGATTAGTCCGGCCAGAACGAAACCGAACGCAAGAATCAGCGAGATGCGATCGTGGGTTCCTCGGAAGCGGACCAGGGCGTTCGCCGCAAAAGTGAAGGCAATCAGGCTTCCTGACATCTCGAGGTATGTGTCGAGAAGCGGATCCGCCATGTACGGCGAGTTTCGCAGGATCCAGACAAAAATCAGGTAACCGCTTATTGCTATCGCCCAAAGAAGGACGAGCCTAAATCGATGGATTACGCCCCAAATCTTGCCCGGAACAGCCACGAATCCCCCAAATCGCCCGACACGTACCCATTAAGAAGCGAGCAACTCTTGTGCCGATTTGGGGCACAGTTTTAGTACTACCTAAGTCTATGATTGTAAAAACGTTGAAGGTGAGACAGTCCCTCTGAACTCATGCGTCGGGACCGTTAGGGGGCTGCAGGGTGGGTAGAATTGTTACAGCTCGACACCCGGGCTACCCAGTCCGGGAGGCGTCGAGCGAGACAGCAGAAATCATCCCTGTGGAGGTTGTCCTTCTTCCGCTTTCTTCACTGCTGATTCGGCGCCGATGAAACCGATCTTGGAATGCTGGCCATCGCAGAAGGGCTTGTTCAAGCTTCCGCCGCAGCGGCATAGAGAGAAAGCGGGCTTGCCGGTGAGATCGAACTTATTGCCGGCCGCGTCTACGAGCTCAATCGTCCCTTCCGGGGCTTCCACTCGATAAGGGCCATTTGGACGAACTGTGATTTTCACCTGAGCCATATTTTCTCCGTGTCGCGCGTAGTTTGCTGGGTCAGAGGCGAACTCTCGAATGAGAACCGCTCAATATTTTGGAACCGACGGGTCCACTTCATCAGACCAGGCGAGAATACCACCCTTCAGGTTCAAAACCTTGCGAAAGCCGGCCTGCCGCAAAAATTCCGAGGCTTCCGCAGAACGCTTTCCGCTGCGGCAGTGCGCCACAATTTCGCGGGAACTATCTAGCTCGCTGACGCGCTTTGAAAGATCGCCGAGCGGAATCAGATAGCCGCCGATGTTGCAGATCTGGTATTCGTGAGGCTCGCGCACGTCGAGAATGAACAGATTGTCGCCGCGATCGAGCCGCGCTTTCAATTCGCGCGGAGTGATTTCCGGAACCGTGGATGCGGGTGCCGGAGCTTCTTCGCCGCGCACTCCGCAGAATTCGGCGTAATCGATCAACTTCGTGATCGTTGGATGAGCGCCGCACACCGGGCACTCGGGATTCTTTCGCAGCTTCAGCTCGCGGAATCGCATCGACAGCGCATCGAACAGCAGCAGCCTGCCGACGAGCGGGTCACCTTTGCCGATGATCAGTTTCAGGGTTTCGGCCGCCTGAATCGAACCGACGATTCCCGGCAGCACTCCGAGAACGCCTCCCTCGGCGCACGACGGAACCAGTCCAGGCGGAGGTGGTTCGGGATACAAGCAGCGGTAGCATGGGCCGTCCGGATATCCAAAAACGCTGGCCTGCCCTTCGAAGCGGAAAATTGATCCGTAGACGTTTGGCTTGCCGAGCAGCACGCACGCGTCGTTAACGAGGTAGCGCGTCGCGAAGTTGTCCGTACCGTCCACGACGATGTCGTAGTCTTTGAGGATGTCGAGCGCATTTTCGCTCGTCAGCATCGTCTCGAACGTGTCGATCTGAATGTCGGGATTCAAGCCGCGCAGCCGCTCGGCCGCCGCTTGGATTTTTGGGCGGCCTACGTCGCCTGTGCTGAAAAGAATTTGGCGCTGAAGATTGGTGAGGTCAACTTTATCGAAATCAACGAGCCCGATTCGGCCAACTCCCGCCGCCGCAAGATATTGTCCGAGTGGCGCACCGAGTCCGCCAGTGCCGATGCATAGCACTTTCGCGGCTTTCAGCTTCAGCTGACCATCCATGCCCACTTCCGGCATGATCAGGTGGCGGCTGTAACGCAGGACCTCTTCTTTCGACAGCGTTGGCGAAGGCTGCGCGGTTGTGGTTGTTTTGGGCGTTGCAATATCAGTGTTGGATGCCATTGGGAAACTCCGTCGTCGCGCGCGCTACAGTGCGCGTCCGTTGCCTGCTCCGCCAGCGATCGAGGGGACGATGCTAACAGTGTCGCCCTCATTCAGCCGCGTCTGGTCTTTCTGCAAATAGCGTATGTCCTCGTCGTTTACATACACATTTACGAAGCTGCGCAGCCGTCCGTCATCGGAATAGAGATGTTTCTTGAGGTCGCCGAATTTTGCGGTGAGCGCCGAGAGCGCCTCTGCAACGGTCGCGGCCTGCAGTTCAACGCTCGCTTGCCTCCCCGCATACGCGCGTAGTGGCGTGGGAATAATCACTTTCACTGCCATTCAGTATCCTCCTGGCGCGGGTCTACCAATTTAAGATGACGCCGAGCGGGCTTCCGATTCAATCGCCTCAGCCTGATAGCCCGAGCGATCGTCGCGCAGTCGCCACGACGTGGTATCACGCGGCTCACCCTTCTCGACGCTGACGATGATGTAACTGTACCAAGGCCACGCGTGCTCGCGGTCAAATTCGCTTGGCCGCGCCGGGGCGTCCGGATGCGAATGATACCAACCAATCAGCTCCAGTTGCTTGTCCGCGGCCGTCTTTTCTGCGAGGCGCACGTCGTCGGGCGTGAGCTCGAAACGATTGCGCGGCGAATCATCGCGCCGATTCTCGAGCGGCAGGAGATCCACGACCTCGCGCGAGAATTCGCCATCGCTGCCGAGCAAGGCGCCACAACACTCGTGCGGATAAGTTTCGACGCCATGGGCGTGAATCTTCTGCAGCAGAGCTTCTCGAATTTTCAGTGGCGCAATGCTCACGGATTGCTCAGTCCTCGCTCCAAAATCTCTCGCTCAAGTATTTTTCGCCTGAATCGGGGAACACAGTGACGATCACCGCTCGCTGTCCAGCGGGCAATCTGCGCGCCACGTCGAAACAAGCGCACAAAGCGCCACCGGAACTAACTCCGGCCAGGATGCCTTCTTCGCGCGCCATCCGCTTCACCATTTTTTGGGCATCTTCTGTGCGCACGGCCAGATCTTCGTCGGCGAGCTCCGGGTCATAAATCTTGGGGACAATTGCCGTCGCCATGTGTTTCAAGCCCTCGAGCCCATGAAAACCCGAATCAGGCTGCATGCTGATACATCGAATTTTCGGGTTGAACTCCTTCAGCCGGCGCGTTGTGCCGACGAACGTCCCGCTGGTTCCCAGTCCCGCGACAAAGTGCGTGATCTCGCCGCGCGTCTGCTCCCAGATTTCGGCCGCAGTCCCGTTGTAATGCGCCGCCGGGTTCGCCGCGTTGCTGTATTGGTCAGGATAAAAGTATTTATCCGGCTCGGCTTTGTAAATCTCGCGAACTCGACGGATCGCTCCGTCTGTGCCTTCGTCGCCCGGAGTCATCACGAGCTCGACGCCATAGGCTTGCAAGATTTTGATCCGCTCGGGCGAGGCGCTCGACGGCAGGCACAGCTTCACTTTATATCCCCGCGCTGCGCCGACCATCGCGTAGGCGATGCCCGTATTGCCGCTGGTCGCGTCGAGAATAATCTTTCCCGCACGCAAATCGCCTTTGCGTTCGCCCTCGCGAATCATCGAGTACGCGGCGCGGTCCTTCACCGAGCCACCGGGATTAAACCATTCCGCTTTTGCCAAAATTTGAATCGCAGGCGCGAATTGAGCAGCTAGACGATCGATCCGCAAAAGAGGCGTATGCCCGATCTGATCGAGTAGGTGCTCACCGATTCGCGCTCCCGTGTCTACACGCGATTGCGATAACGCCGCCGATTTTTTCGCCACACTCACGATAGACCTACAACTCCAATCAATTCGCCTTGCGAGGCTTCGCTTCGAGCCACGAGAGCGACAGAAGCGGCCCGTAATCCACTAATTTAGAAGAGTTTAGCAGATGCCGACCCTACCCGATCACTCGTGCTCACACCTTCAACCATGCCGGTTTGATGCAGCCAGTCACGAGCACGAAGCACATATTTGCCTTTACAGCAGCGAGACGAATTCCTATTCTGACAGACCATGTGGTACGTAAACAATCTCTTCGACCAAGGACAGGTGGAATCCCTTTCAGCAAAGGGGTTCCTCGTTCGCAGTTCCGGTGGCGTGGTGCGCATCGAGAAGTACGATTGCGGTGCGGAATTGCGGAAGACGCCAGAAAGCCGCTATCAGATGACCGTGATTCCCACGATCATGATGTGCGGCCAGTTCACGCGCCTGTGGGATGCCGGCTACCAGAAGTTTCTGCTATCCAACGAAGGGAAAAAGTATCCGGTGCTCGTGGAACAACTTGCGAATCTGCGCAGATTCAATGAAGAGCTGCGCACCGCGCTCGGCGTGCCCACCTATTACAACGAAGCGATCGGCTCAACCTGCCAGCTCAGCGTCTACGACCGCGTGAAAGGCCGCCCTGGCGACAATCCCGACGAAACTGTCGGCGTGCAAGAGGAAGTCAAGCACTAGCTCACCAGCAGCAGTTCAACTCCCAGCCACCCACCTGCAACCATCATGCTGGCGCCGCGAAACGCCCTGCCTGTGAATGCCCGTTCCCATTGCGCGGCTTCGCGCCATTCGTCCGCGCGCATTTCCCGCACAAGCCGAAGAACTCGGTGCGATAGCGCTCAACTCGAAAGCCGACGCCGCGCGCCACGTGTCCCAGGATATGCGCCGGCAGTTTGATCGTCACATCCCGCAGTGCACCGCAGTGGTTACAAATCAAGTGGTCATGGCGTTCGATGATCGGATCGTATCGAGCCGCCTCGTCGGCAAAGTCGACTCGTGCGATCATTCCCTTTCGCTCAAGCCAGTTCAGCGAATTGTAAATCGTCGCGTATGCCACGCCCGGCCGGCGCTTCCTTACAGTTCGAAACACTTCTGCCGCTGTCGGATGCGTATTCGCTCCGCGGAGCATTTCCAACACTACGCTTCGGTAGTGAGTCAACCTTCCTGCTATTCGCATCGTGTCTTCCTCGATTTGGATTAGTCCGCGCTGGTAAGCACTTTGATTCGCGAAAAGAGAAAAGGTTTTTCGAGCGACCCAACTTCTTTGTAAGAATTAGGAAAATTCCAATTTTCGGATGCTGGGGATACCTGAAATGAAAACGGGGGGAGATCAGGCTACTTGGGGAGTTGGTCGAGCTGGCGCCGCAGTTGTGCCACGTTCACTCGATGTTGCGCAACCAATCGCGAGCCCAGAAAAACTACGGGAACGTCGTTTGTGTAGCGGTCATGAAGGACAGGATCATCATCAATGTCTATTTCCCGCAAGGTCGTCCCAAATTCTTGCGCCAGGGGCATGATCGCAACCCGGGCTTCCTCGCACAGCGTGCAGCCCTCCCGTGTATAGAGCGTAATCTCGCGCGGATTGACGATCGCCAGCCTCCCGTCTTCCGCCCGGGCATAAAAATCGCTTTCGCCCTCACGGAGTAAGCCGCCTTTCACGAGTTCGGAGACTGCGTCGAGGACCGCCTCGCGTTGTTTAGGGTCGTTTCCACCCACAAATTCGAACATCGTGTGCAGGTCGAGTGAATCACGTTCAAGCTGATCATAGAGCGACAGGACGCGCTGTTGTGTGGAATCCATTTTGCGCAGCTTCTTTGCCTCTTGCCTCTTATGGCTTCAGGGCGTAGTACCGCTGGAAAGTCCCGATGAAAGGATAGAACGCCCGCGCCCGGTAAAGCTCCGCAATCTGACGGATATGGCCAAGATCGTGGCATGCCCATTCATTCAGAAATTGCCCGATGGTCACCCGTCCCGCCTCTTCGTGCTCACCCGTTCGTCCGATGGCGCCGGCTGGAAGATAACGCAGCCAGGAAAGGGTCCGATCACGTTCGTGGCAAAACTGCTTTAAATGCTCGCGCGCTTTGCCCGCATACTTACCGGCCTTGTAAGCGGCATTCTGATCGTAGTTATGAAGAGTGGGATTTTTCTCGTCGAGCATTTTCTGAACGCGCTCGCGGAATCCCACCACTTCCACGTCCGCCAAATGCGCCAGCACTTCGCTGATGGACCAGCGGTCCATCGCCGGCTTCCAGTGCAGTTGATCCTCGTTCGCTGACCAGATGATTTTCTCGATGATAATGGGCGTTTGCTCAAGAACCGCCAGCCCCGGCAGCGCATCTGGACTTGGTGACCCAGCCATCAAGACCCTCCGTCGCCCCAACTAATCACGAAACCATTTTATACCGCAACAGTGCTCGCTTCGTCGCGGCGCTTTTGCGGTTTCGCCGAAGGCGTGGAATGCTTGTTTGAAAATCGTGCGCATGGTAAACCGGAATGCGAGGTTTAGACGCGATGGCAGATGTCGTAGCTCTTATCGACGATCTCTTTTTTCAAGCCAAGGTTATTGAAACGGCAAAACATCTGGGTGTCGACCTCCGCATCTGCGGAACGCCCGATGCGCTGCTCGCCGAAATCGGGCAGCACACTCCCGGCCTTATCATCGTCGATTTGAACGCGCGCTCCGAGCCCCTGGGCGCCATTGAGCGCCTTCCGGCCGGCGCTCGCGAGATTCCGTTGGTCGCCTTTCTTTCGCATGTCCAAACCGACCTCGCAGCCAAAGCGCGGGCAGCAGGCTGTCGCGAAGTAATCCCTCGGTCGCTTTTCACGCAGAACCTGGCAACCATCCTCACGCGGGCGAAATCCCAAGCCTCATGAATTTTCGTTCAGTTTCAACGACTATAGCAGCGATGATCGTGGTGGTCGCTTCGGCCATACTTTGGCCTGCAACGGCGCGCGCTCAGAACAACGCCGCATCTGAGGTAGCCTCCGCTCTTTCCGCAGCGCTATCGGCGGCTTGCCGCGCCAATGAAGCTCAGTTCGTAAACTATCTGACGGCTGACAATGCCGCAGCCTTCCGCGCCCTTCCAGAAACGCAGCGCACCGCACTTGTAAGGCGCTTCGCTCTTACCGACGATCCGGGTAAGCCGCTCGCCTCGACGGACGCTCAGAACCACACGGTGCTTCGCTGCGAAGCGACGAAAGGTACGGTGGAGTATCGCTTCGGGGACGCACGGGTCCACGAGAATCTCGCCTTCATTCCGGTGACCGTGCTCAATTTGGAAAATACGGAAATCGGCCTCGTCCGTGAGAATGGGGCGTGGCGGCTTATCTCACTCGGTCTAGTGCTTCTCGATATTCCTCAATTGGCGAGACAGTGGGACGCCTCCGACCTCGCCGCGCGCGAAGAGGCCGCCGTGCAAACGCTTCGTGATCTCGCGGGCGCGATACAGACCTACAATCGCGCTTGGGGCAAATTGCCCGAATCGCTCTCCGACCTTGGGCCGGCTCCGCCAGGACAAATCTCACCTGAGCAGGCCGCCTTGGTGAGCGCCGAACTCGCGGCCGGAAAACAAAATGGCTACGTGTACCGATATAGGATCAATCCCGACAAGAACGGCAACGACACCAAATTCGAACTGGCCGCCACTCCTGAGAAATATGGCGAGAACGGGCATCGTTCTTTTTTCCTCGATAGCAACGGAAGAGTTCATGGCGATGACAAACACGGCGTTGTGGCCACGCCCGACGATCCCCTCATCGCAGGTGAAAAGTCGGAGTGACGCTGCGGGACCCTCAGGTATAATGCCTGTCACGTATTTGAACGAGCGCAGTCAGAAATATTTTCCGAAGGATCGCGAATGTCTGAAGCGGCAGCACCTCAATCGGCGAGTCCCGCGAAACTGATTGCAGATCGGGTCCTTCGCGGCGAAAGCGTTGCTATTGACGTCCTCCGTGTGGCCGCCGCAAACATCCTTCTTATCCTATGCGCTCATATTGCAATTCCGCTGCCGTTCACCCCGGTTCCTCTCACCGGTCAGACGTTTGGGGTGTTGCTCGTTGCCGTCCTTCTGGGTTCGCGACGCGGAATGCTGACGTGCGTTCTCTACTTGCTTGAGGGCATGGCTGGCCTTCCCGTTTTTCAACCACTTGGCGCGCCAGGGCCACTCCGGCTCGCCGGCCCCACCGCGGGTTATTTGCTCTCCTATCCATCGGCTGCCTTTGTGACGGGCTGGCTGGTCGAACGCATTGCAGCTCGTCGCTTTTCGCGTTTTGTAACTGTTCGCCTAACTGGCGCTCTCATTTCCGGTGAAGCGATCATTTTTGCCGGTGGGTGCGCGTGGCTGGCCCTCGGAATGAGATTAGGCTGGAGTGGCGCAATTTACGCGGGGGCGCTTCCGTTCATACCGGGCGAAATTATTAAGATGGCGCTGGTATTGGCCGTTGTGCAGGGCGTCGAATTGACTTGGAAACACGCGTAGCATGTCCGTTCCCGAACAAGCCGATGCAGCTTGAGTCGAATGAAGGTGTGAAGTAGGATTTTCTAGTTCTCGTTTCCCTTTTTTCAAACCCATGGCCACACTTAGCACGCCGGCAAAACAGTCTCCCGAAGAGCGCGTGCGCTCCGCGAACCAGCGTTTCTACGCCGCATTCGAATCGCTCGATATGGGTGAAATGGAAGCTGCGTGGGCGCACGACGACAACGTCGAATGCGTACAGCCGGGCGGAGAATTATTGCTCGGTTGGGACGAAGTGCGCGGCAGCTGGGCTCGTATTTTTGCGAATACCAAGCGTGTGCGCATTGCGCTCAGCTCGATTTGGATCCGGGTTGAAGGCGATGTCGGCTGGGTGGCCTGTACCGAGCACGTTACCACCGCTTTCACCGATGGTTTCGACGAAGCCGTAATCCAGGCGACGAATATTTTTGTGCGCACCGGTAACGACTGGCTCCTGGTTGCCCATCACGCGTCTCCGCTTCCAGCACTCACGAGCTCCACAGTTCAGTAGCTGTTCAATATCGGGCATTTATGTCCCGGCCGACGCGCGCTGTACCACTTTTCGTCCTTGTGATAATCTAGTTCCTCAAAGAGCAACGAACAACAGCGCTAACTCCGAAGAACGCAACCACTGCAGCGGGTCCGACGGTCTTGCACCGCGTCATCTCAGCCCTGCGCCGTGAAGAGCGTCTCGCGAAAGCGCCAGGATGGATCCCATGACGGCCACATCGGCAGCTTTGCCCAAGACTGCTGAGCTTCGCCTCGCACATTCGCCCGATAGCGACGACGCTTTCATGTTTTACGCGCTGGCTACCGGCAAGGTTCGTCTTCCCGGCGTGAAATTCACACATATTCTGTCCGACATCGAATCGCTGAATCAGGCCGCGAGCAAGGAAACCTACGACATTACAGCGGTGAGTTTCTACGGCTATACTTTTGTCGCCGACAAGTACATTTTGATGGATTGCGGCGCGAGTTTTGGCGAAGGGTACGGACCGATCGTGGTCTCATCGCACCCAATCAAAAAGACTGACCTCGCAGGACGCAAGATCGCTATCCCGGGCGCGCTGACAACCTCCTATCTCGCGTTAAAGCTTTTCGAGCCCCACGTCGAAGTGATCACGATGCCGTTCGACAAAATTCTGGATGCCGTACAGGCCAAAGAAGTGGAGGCAGGCCTGCTGATTCACGAAGGCCAGCTGCTTTTCTCGCAAATTGGCTTGCATCGCGTGGTGGACCTTGGCCAATGGTGGCAGGAAACCACGCAACTGCCACTGCCGCTCGGCGCCAACGCGATTCGCCGCTCGCTCGGACCAGAGCTTGGGCTGCAGGTGGCGCGCGTGATTCGCGATAGCGTCTCCTACGCCCTCGAGCATCGCGACGCTGCACTCAACTACGCAATGCAGTTCGCGCGCGACATGGATCCTGTCCTCGCCGATAAATTCATTGGCATGTACGTGAATCGCTGGACGCTCGACTACGGAGAAGAAGGGCGCCGCGCCGTTCGCGAACTTCTGGATAGAGGCAAAGCCATCGGCCTAGTGCCGTCGTCCTTCAAGGTCGAGTTCCTTTCCGACGCCGCATAGAATTCTGGGCCGCGCCGCAACCGGAGATTGTCTTCCGAACTTCGCTGCCTCAGCACGCCCCTGTTCCGCTGCACCCGTGAGAAGATTGAGTTAGCCACATGAAGAACCTGATTCAACAGGGCCTCGCCCTTCGCGAACTTCTCCGCGAGCGCATCCTCGTACTGGATGGCGCGATGGGCACCATGCTGCAACAGGAGAACCTGACCGCCGCGGATTTCGGGGGCGCGCATCTCGAAGGCTGCAACGAAAACCTCAATGTCACGCGGCCCGATGTGGTTCTCGGGGTTCACCGCAAATACCTGGAAGCCGGTGCGGACATCATCGAGACGAATACGTTCGGCAGCACGCCTCTCGTTCTCGCCGAGTATGGTCTCGGCGATCGCGCCCGAGAGATCAGCCGCCGCGCCGCGGAACTGGCGACGCAAGCGGTAAGCCAATTCGCAAAAGGCTCAAAGCCGCGTTTTGTAGCAGGCTCGATGGGCCCGACGACGAAAGCTATCAGCGTCACCGGCGGCGTGACATTCTCGCAGCTCCACAAGAATTATCTCGAGCAAGCCCGCGGCCTCATCGAAGGCGGCGCAGATGTACTTCTCCTCGAAACCTGCCAGGACACGCGCAACATCAAAGCCGGCATCCTCGCGATTCAAGATCTGAGCCGCGAAATCGGGGCGCCGATTCCGCTGATGATTTCCGCAACGATCGAAGCGATGGGCACGATGCTCGCCGGTCAAGGGATCGAAGCGCTGTGGGCATCACTCGATCATGTCGAATTACTCTCGCTCGGACTGAATTGCGCGACTGGCCCTGAATTCATGACCGATCACATTCGCACCTTGCAGTCGCTCACCAGCCGATCCGTCTCGTGCTACCCGAACGCGGGTTTACCCAACGAGGAAGGCCGGTATGGCGAAACTCCGACTTCGCTGACGGAGCAGCTCGAGCGCTTCGTGGATCGCGGCTGGCTCAATATTGTGGGCGGCTGCTGCGGAACAACTGAGCAACATATTCGCGCAATCGCACAAATGGCCGAAGGAAAAGCGCCGCGCCGCCCAGCCGAACAAAAACATCGCGCCGTCTACTCCGGCATCGAAGTGATCGAAGCTGAGGAAAGCACTCGGCCACTTGTTGTTGGCGAGCGCACCAACGTGATCGGTTCGCGCGCCTTCAAGAATCTCGTAGCTGCCGAACAATGGGAAGAAGCTACCGAAATCGCCCGTCGCCAGGTAAAAAGCGGCGCTCATATCGTCGATGTCTGCCTGCAAAGCACCGACCGCGACGAGATGAAGGACATTCCCCCTTTCTACGATCAACTCATCCGTAAAATTAAAGCCCCCCTCATGATCGACACCACGGATGCGGCCGCGATCGAACTCGCGCTCTCATATTGCCAGGGCAAAAGCATCATCAATTCCATCAATCTCGAAGACGGCGAGGAAAAGCTCGAGCGTGTCTGCCCGCTCGCGCGCTCCTATGGCGCTGCGATCATCGTGGGGTGCATCGACGAAGACCCCAATCAAGCCCAGGCATTTACCCGCCAGCGAAAACTCGAAATCGCCGAGCGCTCCTATCAGCTGCTCACCGGGAAATATGGTATTCGCCCAGAAAATATAATTTTCGATCCGCTCGTTTTCCCATGCGCCACGGGCGATGAAAATTATATTGGTGGCGCCGTTGAAACTATTGAAGGAATTCGCCTAATCAAAAAAAGCATTCCCCATGTCCGCACGGTCCTCGGAATTTCCAATGTTTCCTTCGGCCTCCCACCAGGCGCTCGTGAAGTCGTCAACTCCGTTTTTCTCTATTACTGCACGAAGGCTGGCCTCGATCTCGCCATCGTCAACGCCGAACGCATCGAGCGCTTCCCCTCGATCCCCGAGCACGAGCGCACATTAACCGAAAATCTGCTCTTCAATCGCGTCCCGGCTGAAATCTCGGACGCGCATCCGCAAGCCAAAACAATTCGCGGCGCCCCGGCCGACTGGCGCGAGCAATCGCGCGAGCAGAAAGCAGCCATCAATCAGTTTCACATCGCTGCGATCACCGAACATTTCCGCGCCGCCGGCTCGCGGAAAAAAGCGCGTCCCGAAGACCTGCCCCTCGATCAGCGCCTAGCGAACTACATTCTCGAAGGTTCGAAAGACGGCCTCATCGCCGACCTCAATAAAAAGCTAGCAGAAGGCGTTGCTCCACTCGACGTCGTCAATGGCCCGCTGATGGCGGGAATGGCTGAAGTGGGTCGGCTGTTCAATAACAACGAGTTGATCGTCGCTGAAGTTCTGCAATCTGCCGAGGCGATGAAGACCGCCGTCAATCACCTTGAACAATTCATGGAGAAATCCGCCACCGAACGCCGCGCCAAGGTGATTCTCGCCACCGTGAAGGGCGACGTCCACGACATCGGGAAAAATCTCGTCGAGATCATCCTGAAAAACAATGGCTACGACGTGGTGAATCTCGGCATCAAAGTTCCGCCCGAAGATTTAATCCGAGCGCACAAAGAACATCAGCCCGACGCGATCGGCCTCTCCGGCCTCCTGGTGAAGAGCGCGCAACAAATGGTCACCACCGCCGCGGATCTTCGCGAAGCCGGAATCCGCGTCCCGCTTCTGGTCGGCGGCGCCGCCCTCTCCGAGAAATTCACGAAGCTGAAAATCGCCCCGCAGTACAGCACCGCCGTCTGTTACGCGAAAGACGCCATGACCGGTCTGCGCCTGATGAATCAGCTCAGCGATCCGTCACAGCGCGATGCCGCGATTCAAGCGCACACGCACGTCGAAACGCTCGTGCTTGACGAGCCAGCTCCAGAACCGGCCGCCGCGCCGATCACCGATGCGCGCTCGCCGCGAATTCGCACTGACATACCGATTCCATCGGTCGCGTACCTCGACCGCAAAATCCGCGCCGTCCCGAATCTCAGCGAAATCTGGAGTTACATAAATCCGTTCATGATCTACGGACGCCATCTCGGCTTCCGAGGAAATTTCGAAAAAGCTCTCGCTGAACGAGACCCGCGCGCGCTCGAGCTATTCAACAACATGGAAGAAGTCCGGCGCGAAGCTGCCACGTTCATGAAAATTTCCGCCGTGTGGCAATTCTTTGAAGCCGAGCGCAACGGAAATTCGATCGCGCTCTACGCACCGGATGCAGGCTCGCCGATTCACACTTTTCATTTCCAACGTCAGAATCCACCCGGCGATCTCTGCCTGAGCGACTACATCCTCCCCGCAACGAATGGCTCGCGCGATCACGTCGCGCTTTTTGTAGTCAGTGCAGGCGCTGGCATCCGCGAGCGTGCTGAAGCAGCAAAGTCCGCCGGCCGCTATTTTTATTCGCACGGCCTTCAGGCGCTCGCGATCGAAACAGCCGAAGCCTGCGCCGAATGGCTGCATCGCCGAATCCGCGAAGATTGGGGCTTCCCCGATCCGCCATCGCTCACCATGGCCGACCGCTTCACTTCGCGCTACCGTGGCAAGCGTTACAGCTTTGGCTATCCAGCTTGCCCCAATCTCGAAGATCAGTTCGGCATCTGGCTGCTCCTGCGTCCGGAGGAAATCGGCGTCCACCTCACCGAAGGCATGATGATGGACCCGGAAGCCAGCGTCAGCGCCCTCGTCTTCCATCATCCCGATTGCACGTATTTCAGCGTGAGTAGTGATTCTTTCGCAACTTAAGCGATATTTGAAGTAATTTATTGTTAGTGAACTGGTTAGCCGACTCTGAATTGACTTTCGCGCTGCGTCGTAGATAGTTGATATTCGCTGACGAATGATCTAATTTTGCGGGCGTCCTTCGCCTAGGAGGCTCCATGCGACGTACTGCCCCAACCGTGTTGGTTCTGTTAACGGCATTTTTGTCCGTGCAATTTGCGCATCCTCAAGAGAAACAGTCGGTGCCAGATCCGCTCCCGGCCGACGCAGCCGCGGTCATTTCAATCACTGCCACAGACAGCCAAGGAAATCCCGTACAAAATGTATCGAAGGAAACCGTAACGGTCCTTGACGGCAAGGAAAGCGCTCGCATGATCGACGTTCGGAGAGCTTCCGACGTTCCCCTTGACCTCGGCATTGTTTTGCTAGCCTCCAAGAAAAAATTCGACCAGGAGCAAGCTGCAGCAATCGACTTGGCGCAAAAGGTCTTGCGACCGGGAGTGGACCGAGCTTTTGTCATCACCGCCGGAGGTGATAAGTCCTGGTCGAGTCCGAACATCTCCTGGACAACCGACCCCTCCGCAGCCACAACCGCGATCCGTAGCCTAGACAAGAACACCGGTTTACCGGACCTTTTCAGCTTCCAGCTTTCAACTGAGTCGGCTGGCGTCGGCCGCAAGTCCATACAGACCTATAATTTGGGCAGCGGATTCTCCGCGTTCAGCGTGATATGGGCCATGATGAAAACCGATCCCAGGCCCGTCCGTCGAGTTGTAATCATTTTTCGATCGGCGGTGGCGCACAGCCCTGGTTATGGGGCGCAGGTGACTCATACCAGTGAGGACACTCATAATCGGGTAATTCTCACAGCCCAATCTATGGGAATTTCGTTTTACACCCTGGGGGTAGATGACCAACTCCTGACGTCCGACACGTCTCGCAACAGGCTCGACACCACCTACATGCCTACTCATAGTGGCGGTGATGACGGTAACGCTCGTAAGTATGACCAAGACCTGGCGCGTTCGAACGACCTGCAGTATTCGGCGGGTCGCCAGAACGTCGACCGCATCGCCACTGAGACAGGTGGACGTTCGTACTGGACCAACAAAAAAAACTTCCAGGACGCTGCCAGCGGAATCGCAAACGACATAGGCTCGCAATATCTCGTCATCTTCGCAAAGTCCACCAGCGCGTCGGCCCCGCCCGTTCATCCGATCAAGGTTGAGGTTACGGGCGCGGCTCACGTATTAGCCCCGCGAGCGTATGTCGTCACTGGAAGTCAGTAAGTCATGCATCTTGCCACACACAGGTTCGTTGAGTACTTCGGAGCGCTGACTCAACTCTGGCTCTAGTCGGCGCGTTCTTTAGTGTTAGTTTCGTATTTTATTCACCTCGCTAAAATTTGACCCAGTGATGCCCGGCGCGGATACTTCTGGTGGCTGCTCGCTTCCATGCTCCGTTCTTTTGGCAGCACACCGATGCCACGACAGACCCAGCCACGCTTTCTCCCACTCTGTGGTGCAAGTCTGCTCCTTTGTTTTCTACTGATCGGTTGCGGCGATACCTGCTTCGTCATAACCGGCATTTTTCCGAATGCGACTTCCACCACGAATCCGCCCACCTGCAACCTCGGCGCTGGAAATGGAACCATCACTGTCGGCATCAATTCCGTCCGTCCTTCGCCCGTTGCTCCGATGTCGCCCAATCTTCAGCACGTCTTCATCACTCTCCGTGGAATCGAAGCGAATCCCAATTCTGTTGCAGCCGAAGATTCCCTCGACTGGCAAGAGTTGGCGCCTCAGCTCGCAACCGAGCCCGTGCAAATTGATCTGATGGCTAGCACCGTTTCTGGCGTCTCATGCGGATCTCGTCTCACTCAGAAGTCCACCGTTCGCGCCAGCGTGTACCGTCAGATTCGACTGCGCCTCGTCTCCGATCAGGTGGCGCCTGGCAATTCGCTGCCCGAACACAACGAATGTAGCGGCTCGGGCTTCAACTGCGTCGTGGACACAAATGGCCACGCGCACACCCTGGCACTTAAAAATGGAGCGCGCGATTTGCTGATTACATCCGATCGCATTGCGGATGGTTCTTTCAATGTGCTTCCGGACACGGAAGCCAATCTTTCGATCGTATTCGATCCCTACTCATCGTTTGCAGCCGCCACCGGCGACGCCGTGCAAGTCATGCCAGTGTTCTCCGCAGAGACGGCCGTTGCATGCGATTCCCCGCCGTCCTTGCCTTAGCCTTCGAAGCGAGTAAATCCACCCTCGCCTTGACGCTCCCATCGGTTTCGTCTAACGTCATCCCGAATCTCTTTAAGAGGCCGTGCGCATGAGTTCGTCGCATGATCCAATGCTTCCCGGTTTGCACCTCGCAAATACCGGCAGCTATCCGCGCATCGGCGACAGCCTGGAGCTTCAGATTCTCCGTCGCGCCACCGCATCTCTCGACCGCGGCGATCGCAACACCGCGGACCTCCTCGACGCCGAAAATGAAATGATCCGCCGCGCTATCGCCGACCAGCTGAAAGCCGGCCTCGAAGTGATCACCGATGGCCAAATTCGTTGGTACGACCCGATCTCGCACCTGGCGTCCAAACTCGCCAATGTCAAGATCGCCGGCTTGCAGCGCTATTTCGACACCAACTTTTATTTTCGCCAGCCGGTGATCAGCGGTACGCCCAAGCGGAGCGAATCGCTCGTCACGAAAGATTTCAGTTTCGCTCGCAACGCGCTTGGACATCTTCCAACACCGAAGAATCTCGCCGGTAAGCTCTCAATCAAGCCGGTCCTGACCGGTCCATACACATTGGCAAAGTTTTCGCTTTCCGCTCACACTGGAAACGGCGCTGTCGATCCTTTCTCATCGCTCGAAGCGCGCACTCTTGCTTATGCGGAAGCGCTCGCCGCTGAGATTGTCGAGCTCGCACAAATCGGAGCCTCAGTGATTCAAATCGATGAGCCCGCGATCATTAAATATCCAGAGGATTGGAAGATTTTCGAAAAGGCCGTGACTAAGCTCATTGCAGCGCGCGACAAATCTGCCGCGGAGGGGAGCCGCCCGGAGTTAGCGCTGTATGTCTACTTTCATGATCCAGCGCCGCTCTACGAAAAACTCGTCGCCGTTCCAGTTGATATCATCGGCCTTGATTTCACTTACAACCCGAAACTCATTGACCTCGTCGCTTCGGCCGGCTCTCCCAAGCCTCTCGGCCTCGGTCTCGTTGATGGACGCAACACAAAACTCGAAGACACCGGCGAAGTTGCCCGCCAGATCGATCGCCTCCTTCCAAAAATTCAAGGTGGGCGCGCCTATCTCAATTCTTCCTGCGGTCTCGAGTATCTTCCTCGCGACCGTGCCTTTGCCAAGCTCGAGCTGCTTGCTAAAATTCGCGCGGCCGTCGTAGCCTAGAGGACCATTCTCCGCATGAGCCGCGAAAAACTCGAACACCTCGGTCTGCAACTGCCTCTTTTCCCCACAACTTCCGTGGGCAGCTTCCCAAAACCCGACTATCTCGCCCGCGCCCGCGCCGATTTCGCAAAGGGCAAAATCGCTGCGGATCAACTTCGCGACTTAGAGCGCAAAGCCACTACATTCTGGATTGAGACGCAGGAAAAGCTGGGTGTGGACGTTCTCGTGGATGGCGAGATGTATCGCGGCGACATGGTCGCATACTTTGCCGAGCGTCTTCCGGGATTCACAGAAGGCGGCCTCGTCCGCGCGTACGGCAATCGTTACTATCACAAACCGATCATAACGGGTGAAGTCTCCTGGCCCGGTCCTGTAACCGTTGACTCGTGGCAATTCGCCCAGGGCCTCACAAAAAGACCGGTGAAAGGAATGCTCACCGGCGCCTACACGATCATGGACTGGAGCTTTAACGAACACTATCCCGACCGCCGCTCCACTGCCATGGCTCTCGCCGCCGTGATCCGCAAGGAGGTCGAGGCTCTAATCGCGGCCGGTTGCAAAATCATTCAGATCGACGAGCCCGCGCTCTCCGTCCGCCCCGAAGAGCTACCCATCGCACTTGAAGCCATGGAGCTCACCACGAAAGATCTTGATGCGTATTTCATCACCCACGCGTGTTATGGCGAATTCGAGCACATCTACCCCGGCATGCTCGATCTGGCCGTCGATAACTTCGATCTCGAAATGTCCAATAGCGATCTGGATCTGCTCGAGATATTCCGTCGCCATCCCTTTACGAAGGACATCAGTTTCGGCGTCGTCGACGTACATTCCCACAAAATGGAGGGCCGTGAAGCGGTTCGCAGGCGTGTGGAGAGTGCTCTCACCATCCTTCCGAAAGAAAGGCTTTGGATCGATCCTGACTGCGGCCTCAAGACCCGTACGGTGGACGAGGCCATTGAGAAGCTTCGCCTCTGCGTGGAGGTTGCGAAATCCTTCCGAGTCTGACGCCGTTACTTTTTTTGCACTTTCCCTCGATTCAATTCTGGACTAGTATCTCGCCCGCGTTACGATCAACTAACGATGCCCGGCGACGTCATCGAGATCACACCCGAAAACGACCCCAGATCCAGACCCGAAGCTGCAGCCTTCGCGAACCAATACGCAGCCCTTCTCGCCGAGCAGGCAATTCAAAGTAGCGATCAAAGTCTCCGCCGCCACAATGTCGGCCTGACGATCTGGGTGGTGTTTGCCGTCGTAGCCGGCGCCGCCGTCGCCGCCGCGTTTGTCTATTTCCTCGCACGCTAGCGAATTGCTGTTATCGCCGTACTAACACCTTCTTAGTGTCCGCAATCCACGATGCATCCTCTGCGACCATCGCATTCGATCGTTTCCGAACCTTGACGCGCGAATCCCATTCGCATAAATTCGTTTCGCAAATGAAACTTGCCGCGAAATTCATTTTTGCAGCTCTGCTGCTGGCTGTTTTTCCCACCATCGCTCTCGTCCAATATCCTCAGTCGCCACCGGCGCAACCCGCTCAGCATTTTGACTGGCCCTCGCAGCCCGTGCGCGGCGCGAAAGCGATGGTGGTGAGCGACGAAAAACTCGCTTCGGACGTAGGTGCCGAAATCATGAAGCGCGGTGGCAATGCGATTGACGCAGCTGTTGCCGTAGGATTCGCTCTCGCTGTCGTCGATCCCGAAGCTGGGAACATCGGCGGAGGCGGCTTTATGCTCGTGCATCTCGCGGATGGCCGCACGGCTTTCATTGACTATCGCGAAGTGGCGCCTGCCAAAGCCTCGCGCGATATGTATGTGAAATCCGATGGGAGTGTTGACTCGCAAGCCTCGCTCGTCGGCTATCGGTCAATCGCCGTTCCCGGCACTGTCGCGGGACTTGCGCTTGCTCTCAAAACCTACGGAACGATGAGTCTCGCTGACGCGATGGCCCCGGCGATCCGTCTCGCAGAAGAAGGATTTCTGGTGAGCGAGAAACTCGCCGCGTCGCTCCGCTCGATGGAAACGACCTTCGACCAATTCCCCATTTCTCGCCGGATTTTCCTCAAGAACGGCGCCTACTATCAGGCTGGCGAAACCTTTCGACAGCCGGAGCTAGCCGCCACGTTGCGGCGTATAGCTAAGAACGGCCCCAGCGAATTTTATAGCGGCCGAACCGCACGTGATCTGGCCGCCGAAATGAAGCGCGAAGGCGGCCTTATCTCGCTGGAAGATCTGGCGCATTACCAGCTGATAGTTCGCGAGCCCCTGACATCCGATTACAAAACGAATGGCCACGTCTGGCAGTTGATCACAGGCCCGCCGCCCAGCTCAGGTAGCATCGCGATTGAAGCTCTCAATATTCTCGCTCCGATCGAATTGAAATCGTGGAACGACGCACAGTCTGTCCATTGGGCAATTGAAGCGATGCGTCGTGCCTTTGCCGACCGCTCCACCTATCTTGCCGATCCCGCCTTCGCAAAAATTCCGCTGCGCGGCATGATGTCCACCTGCTACGCAGACGCGCTTCGCCGCACCATCGATCCCCAGCGCGCCTCATCGAGCGAAAATACACACGCGGGCAACCCTGCAGCTTTCGAAGACGCAAACACATCGCCCGGATCATGCCCCCAAATTTCGAGCCCGGCTGCCGCCGCGCGAAACAGCGATGTCATCAATCGCAACTTCGCTGCTTCGGCAACCGACGGCCATACAACCCACTTCTCCGTCGTCGATGCCGCCGGCAACGCCGTCGCCAATAGCTACACTCTCAACAATCTCTACGGCTCTGGTGTCGCCACCGCCGACGGCTACTTCCTTAACGACGAAATGGATGACTTCACTGCGCACCCCGGCACCGCGAATATGTACGGCCTCATTCAATCCGAAGCAAACGCGATTGCCTCGGGCAAACGCCCGCTCAGCTCGATGATGCCCACGATTCTCCTCCGCGACGGCCAGCTTAGCTTCGTCACCGGCGCACGCGGCGGCCCGCGCATCATTTCCGGCACGATGCTGACAATTCTCAACTGGATGCGCCTTGGCGAAGACGCGCAAGCCGCAATCAACGCCCCGCGCTTTCATCAACAGTGGCTGCCCGACACCGTACTGCTCGAACCCAATTTCCCGCCCGACGTCGCAAAAGATCTCGAAGCCCGCGGCTACAAATTCGCCGACAAACCGGGCTGGGTTGGCCTGGTCGAAGCAATCGGCATCGATCCGCGCACGGGCGAGCGTCTCGGCGCTCCCGAACCCCGCCACCCCGGCGCCGCCACAGGTTTCTAGAACGATTCATATCACCGCTCATCCCTGGCCCCTCCGCATGCTCATCCCCCGAAATCTGCGCACAACGCGCGTTTGCAAACTAGCCCGCACCTGCTACCCTAATCCCTCATGAAACGCTCGCGTTATCGCCTACAATTCCATAGCTCACCCGTCGCGAGGCCGTAATGCGCCGCATCCTCTCGACTTACCGCTACATCCACCAACCCCTTACCACGGGGTTGCTGGCGGAAATTGGTCGCGCGAAAATCGAAGCAATCGAGGTCTTTTGCGCCCCTAGCCATTTCAACTACCGCGACGAGCAAAAGATTCGGGAGCTCTCTGACGCGCTTGGCGAATACCATCTGGAGCTTCACTCTCTGCACTCGCCGACCGAGCGCGACCTGGCTCCGGGCCGCGAAAGCGGCGTCCCAATCTCGATTTCCGATACCGAGCGGATCCGCCGGCTCGATGCCGTGGACGAAGTAAAGCGCGCACTCGATGTCGCCGAGCGCATCCCCTTCCGCTATCTTGTTCAGCACATTGGACATGGCCGTGATTCGGCCGACCAGCGCAAGCTCGATGCCGCGTTCACCTCGCTTGAGATTCTCACCGTCTTTGCGAAGGCCCGCGGCGTCACAATTGCCCTCGAAAACACCCCGAATGAGATCGGCGCACCCGCCTCGCTCCAGCATTTCATTGTGGATACGCATCTGCACGACCTCCGACTCTGCCTGGACACGGGTCACGCGCATATGGACGCGACCGTGGAGGTTGCCTTTGACGCGATGCGCGATCGGCTGGTCACCGCGCACATCCACGACAATCACGGCGAGAAGGACGAGCATTTGCTCCCCTACAACGGCACGATCGATTGGGACGCTGCTCTCGGTGCGTTTGCGAACGCACCTCAGGCGGTCGCCATGGTGCTGGAATTAAAAGCGCAGCCGGACGGAACACCGACCCTCGAGCAAATCCGCGCCGCATTCGACAAGCTCGAGAAAAATCTGGATACTAAGCGCGACCGCGCCACCAAGTCCTAATCGCGAACCCAAATGAAACGGACGACTGAATGACCCAACAAGCGCAAGCGCCCACTCCGAACTCCACGCCAATCATCACCATCGAACAAGCCGGTCAGCACGCCGGCGAAACGGTGACGATTCGCGGCTGGCTCTACAATCTCCGCGAATCCGGCAAGCTTCTCTTCCCAATTTTTCGCGACGGCACAGGAATCATCCAGGGCGTGGTCTCGCTTAAAGATCAGCCGCAAGCCTTCGAAGCTCTGAAGGGACTCCCCCAGGAATCGAGCGTCATCGTCACAGGAAAAATCCAAGCCGAACCGCGGGCTCCCGGCGGATATGAAGTTCACATCAGTGGGATCGAAGTGGTCCAGCGCGTTTCGGATTCAGAGCCATATCCGATCCAGCTGAAAGAGCACGGCGTAGATTTCCTGCTCGATAAGCGCCATCTCTGGATTCGCACGCCGCGCCAGGCCGCGATTCTTCGCATCCGTGCAGAAGCAGAACGCACAGCGCGCAACTACATGGATTCACTAGACTACACGCTTACCGACGCGCCGGTCTTTACTCCCGCCGCGTGCGAAGGCACCACGACGCTCTTCGAAGTGAACTACATCGACGATCAAAAGGCATATCTCACGCAATCCGGCCAGCTCTATGTCGAAGCTACTGCCGCGGCGCTCGGCAAGGTCTACACGTTCGGCCCTACGTTTCGCGCCGAAAAATCAAAAACGCGCCGCCACCTCACCGAATTCTGGATGCTCGAGCCCGAAGCCGCCTACGCGCATCTCGAAGACATGGTGCAACTCGGCGAAGGACTCGTCAGCGCGGTCGTGCAGTCAGTGGTGAAAAATCGCGCGCGCGAACTTGCCATGCTCGAACGCGATGTCGCGAAGCTCGAAAAAATCACTCCGCCCTTTCCGCGCATCAGCTACGACGATGCCATCAAGGTCCTGCAAAAGGCCGGCAACCCCGCGAAATGGGGCGACGATTTCGGTGGCGATGAAGAAACGATCATTTCGAAAGAATTCGACAAGCCCGTGATAATCCACCGCTACCCGACAGCGATGAAAGCGTTTTACATGGCCACCGACCCCGAGCGGCCCGAGCTTTCGCTGAGTTTCGACATGATCGCCTCCGAAGGCTACGGCGAAATTATCGGCGGCGGGGAGCGCCTCTCGAGTTATGAAACCCTCGTCCAGCGCCTCCGCGAGCACAATCTGCCCGAGGAATCATTCCAGTGGTATCTCGACCTGCGCCGTTACGGCAGCGTGCCGCACGCCGGCTTCGGCCTGGGCCTCGAGCGCACGGTCGCTTGGATTTGCGGGACTGAGCACATTCGCGAGGTCATCCCCTTCCCACGGATGCTCTATCGCGTTTATCCTTGACCGGCTTAGTGACCGGCTAAAACGACCGGCTCAAATCGACCTGCCGTCCAAGCCGCTGAAAGAACGCCAAAATGCCAGAAAAAATCCGAATCATCGGGGTGCCGATGGACCTGGGCGCCAGCCGCCGAGGCGTGGATATGGGTCCGTCCGCGTTGCGCGTCGCCGGCCTTCAGTCCCGCCTTAAGCAGCTCGGGCGTCAGGTGGAAGATATCGGCAACGTTCAGGTCCGCCAGCCCGAAGAACAACCCTACGGCGAGAAAAAGGCCAAGTATCTCGACGAAATCGCCGAAGCCTGCAAAGGGCTCGCGGATATAGTCGCGAAAACCCTCGACGAGGATCTGGTGCCGTTGGTTCTCGGTGGCGACCACTCCATCGCAGTAGGAACCACCGCTGGCGCTGCCATCCATTTCAATAAGAAATCGAAACGCATCGGCGTCATCTGGCTCGACGCGCACGGGGACATGAACACCCCTGATTCTTCGCCTTCCGGCAACGTGCACGGCATGCCCCTCGCGTCCATCATGGGTTACGGACCGCCGGAGCTCACCAAACTTGCCGGCATCACGCCGATGGTCGAGCCACGCAGCGTCGCGCTCGTCGGCATCCGCGATCTCGATTCGAAAGAGCGCCGGCTCATGAAAGAATCAGGCGTACACGTCTTCACGATGCGCGATATCGACGAGCGCGGCATGCGCGAGGTGATGGCCGAAGCGCTACGTTTCACCACAGATGACACGGCAGGCGTCTCTGTAAGTCTCGATATGGATTTCGTCGATCCCACCGACGCTCCTGGCGTGGGCACCCCCGTGCGTGGCGGCGTCACTTACCGCGAAGCGCATCTAGCTCTCGAAATGATTGCCGATAGTGAAAGCATGGTCTCCTTTGAGCTCGTCGAAATAAATCCTGTAATTGATGAACACAACACGACGGCACTGCTCGGCGTCGAACTCGTCCTTTCGGGCCTCGGGAAGAAGATCCTTTGATGGTCAAAGTCCAAATCGCGAACGGGAATCGATGACCGCAATCAAAAAACGGCTGCGCATCGGCGTTGTTTTCGGCGGGCGCTCCGGCGAGCACGAAGTATCGCTCGCTTCCGCGGCTTCGGTGATTCGCGCTCTCGATCCCGAAAAATACGAAGCAGTTCCCATCGGCATTTCGAAAGACGGCCGCTGGCTCGTCGGCTCGGGCGCCGTGAAAATGCTGGGCGACGTGCTGAAATCCGGTGACCGCGTGATGCTCCCCGCCGATCCCACAGCTGCGCAGCTCGTACCCGTCGGAGCTTCCACTGGTCAGCCTAGCGTCTTAGTCGATGTAGTCTTCCCCGTCCTACACGGCACATTCGGCGAAGACGGCACCGTGCAAGGCCTGCTCGAGTTGGCCGGTCTCCCTTATGTTGGCGCGGGCGTCCTCGCGTCTGCGGTCGGAATGGACAAAGACGTTCAAAAGCGCCTGTTCGAACAGGCCGGTCTGCCGATCGTTCCGTTTCTCGCCATTCACCGCTGGGAGTGGGAACGCGATCGCCTGAAAGTGCTGCGCGAAATCAAAAAGAAGTTTCGTTTTCCGATCTTCGTGAAGCCCGCGACGCTCGGATCGTCCGTGGGCATGACGCGCGTGAACGCGCAGCACGAACTGCAAAAGGCGATAGACTTGGCTGCTGAGTTTGGGCTGAAAATCATCGTCGAGCGCGGAGTGAACGGCCGCGAAATCGAAGTCTCAGTGCTGGGCAACGAAGAGATTCGCGCCTCGATCCCCGGTGAAATCGTTCCGCACCGCGAATACTACGACTACGCGGCAAAGTATCTCGAAGGCGGCACGCAACTCGTCATTCCCGCGCAGCTGACGAAGAAACAGGTCACCACGTTTCAGGATTACGCCGTTCGAGCCTTTCGCGCGATCGACGGAACCGGTATGGCCCGCTGCGATTTCTTCCTGGATCGCACAAATGGAAAAATCTTCATAAACGAGCTCAATACGATTCCCGGTTTCACTTCCATTAGCATGTATCCCAAGCTGTGGGAGGCGTCCGGCATGCCCTATACGAAGCTCATCGATCGCCTGATCGAACTCGCCCTCGAACTCCACAAAGAAAAAGCCCGCACAAAATACTCCATCGAACTTCCCGCCGGAGCCGCCGGCGCTCTCGAAGGTTAGTAACAAAATCTAAATCCGCCCGTATTAGATAAAGAACGCGCGACGGATGCGTCTTGACCACGACGCTCGAATCAATTAAACTAACCGGTTAGTTAAATAATTAAGGCTTGCGAGGGCGATAGAACATACCGCATCTCCGGATCCGTGCATGAAACTGGGACGCAGAAAAGTCGAGAACCCCGCCACGGCGCGGCGCATCCTCGCCGCCGCCGAACGCCATTTTGCCGCTCAAGGCATGGCCGGCGCGCGCACAGACGAAATCGCGGCCGATGCCCATGCCAATAAGGCGATGCTCTACTACTACTTCGGGAACAAGCGCCGCCTCCATCGCGCCGTCCTTGAAAATCTCTTTCGCCAACTCAGCAAGGTCGTCTATACGCCGCCGGCCCCCGATGCCCCTCCCCGTGATCGGCTGCGCGCCTGGGTAAACGGGTACTTCGATTTCCTGGCGACGCATCCGAACTATCCGCGCCTGGTGCAACGGGAAGCGATGGACGCCACGCCAAAGATTGAATGGATCGCCCGCCAATATTTCCAGCCGTTTTTCAAGCACCTTACCGGCTTGATCTCCGACGGCATATCGGCCGGCGAATTTCGCGAAGTCGATCCGGGCCAAACGGCATTCACGATGCTCGGCGCAGCAGCCTTTTATTTTGCCTCCGCGCCGGTGATGAGACAGATCGTCGGACATGATCTGCTGGCGCCGCACGCGCTCGAAGCGCGCCGCCGCGCACTACTTGATTTCATCGAGCACGGTCTGCACCGCACTCATCCCAAACGGAACCATGAAGATTCTTCCCCAGCGAGGTCCCGATGACCGGGCGAAAATTCATAGTCGTGATCGGAATGGTTTTTCTGATCGCGTTGATCGTCTACTTTGCTACCACCCCGAAAGGCAGTGATATTTCGCTGGTTGGAGTTGTGGACGGCAACGAGGTGATCGTGAGCCCTCAAATCACGGGACGCATCGTCAATCTTACGGTGGATGAAGGCTCGCAGGTGAAGAAGGGTGATCTTATAGCTGAACTGGATCGCACCGAGCTCGAAGCAAGCCTGGCCGCCGCGAAGGCAAACGTAGGCACGCTCGAAAATTCTGTCACTCAAGCCCAGCACAACTACTCCTGGACGAGCGACCAAACCTCCGCCTCACTCGATCAAGCTCAGGCGATGACCACTTCATCGGACGCGCAACTCGAGCAGGCCAAAGCGCAGCTCTGGCGCGATCAATCCGATTTGAAACGCATGCAGCAGCTCTATGACAAGCACGAAGTATCGGGCCAGGATCGCGATCACGCCGAGGCCGCAGTAAAAATGTCGGAGGCTAACGTGACCGCCCTCGAACATGCACTAAAAGCGCAAAAGGCCTCCATTGCAGTGGCGCAAGCCAATCGCAAGCAGGTCGATATGCGAAAAAGTGCCGTCGCGAGCTCGATCGCACAGCTCGAACAGGCTCGCGCCGCGGTGGCG
>Ga0210401_10001482_pt1 | contig 27165 bp, 27 predicted proteins | sample IncBWH32MmetaG_FD_150866 | JGI IMG/M metagenome (GOLD analysis project Ga0210401, IMG submission 150866) | Forest soil microbial communities from Barre Woods Harvard Forest LTER site, Petersham, Massachusetts, United States - Inc-BW-H-32-M | ecosystem: Environmental > Terrestrial > Soil >...
ATGCTAATCACCTTCGCATACGATATAAAAAACTTTCAGGTTTTGGGTGGGCCGGGATGGATAAATTCCAACCGCTACGATGTTGACGCAAAGGTTGAAGCCGATCTGGTGGACCAGCTCAGGAAGCTTCCCCGAGGCGAGCAGATGGATCGGATGCGGCCGATGCTGCGTGCACTCCTTGCCGATCGATTTAAGCTCAGCGTGACCGATGGGACCAAAGAGATGCCAGTCTTTGCGCTGGTAGCAGCGAAAGGCGGACCGAAATTGACCGAATCAGCGCCTCCGCCGCCTGCAGATCCGTCCGCACCTCTCGCTCCGCTTCCGCCGCCCGGACCTAACGGCCCGCCGCCGCCGAGACCGGGCGGCTTCTACATGTTTATGGGCCCCGAGAGGCAGGCGATTCTCGCGGGCGACAGCGTGCCGCTATCAAATCTGGTCAGCATGCTTTCGCAGCAATTGGGACGAGAGGTTCTCGACCAGACAGGGCTGAAAGGTACTTACACGTTCAAACTGTCGTGGACCTCGGAGCAAGGCATGCTCGGCGGTCCGCTTCCACCCGGAGCCGACAATGCGACAGCCGACACGGGTGAGTCAATTTTTACGGCGCTGCAGGAGCAGCTTGGACTGAAACTGGAGGATACGAAAGCGCCAGTTGAAACAGTCACTATCGACCACATCGAAGAGCCTTCGCCGAATTGACTGTTTGGCTGTGAAGTCGAGCCGGACCCACCAGAACTTCGCTTTCTCCACTAGGGCATTGATCAGGCATGTGCCAAGACAATGACAATGTCGCATCTCCTGGTTGTCTGGTTGCCAGCGGTATGGGCGTGGTCCCGCCCAGTTTGCGATCGGGTCGCAACCTAGCGGGGAACTTTCGGCGCTATCCATCCCGCACGCCTCAACAACGGCGCGGATAGCATACAGGTGTGCGGAAAAGGGACTGCCTCGCAGACTGGCAGGCAAATCCTGTTACGAGGTCGCGGCAGGCAGCTTCCGCCCGTGTGAACGCTTGGGAGATTCTGCCGCACGCTTTGCCTCGTCGTTGTCGATCTCCTTCTGATCGATCAAAAACGAGGTTCCGGTGGGAACGTCGGGATTCGCAGCAATCTCCCGCTTCAGCCTTGAAGAGGAAACGTTGGGGCCATCCTGGAAACTCACACGGCGGGACGTGAACGCCCCGCTGTGGATGGTAACAGTGAAATCGCGGAAATCTTGCGAAGAAAACCGCACATGGAACGCATACTCACGGCCCTGCGTCGTGGATCGGAAACCTACGTACTCCATGAGAATGCCTTGACTCATTTAGCCTCGCCTGCCGCGGTCGTCCTTTGCTCTGCCTTGTGATGACGTTCTCCGCCATTCGATGAGTTCGGCTTGCAGTTCGCTTTTGCGAGTTTCATTGGTTTCAATCGCCAACCTGCGCTCAAGCTCTGCAATTCTCCCGGACACGAAATCCGGGCGTCCTGACGATTTCTTCGGTTTTTCAAATCGCATCGTAGTTTTTTATCCTCAAGATGTCTTCGCCATATTCGGTGCTTATGGCGATTCGATGTTCTGGGCGTCCGCTTCCGGCCAAGATTGATATTCCCGACCTTTGCACCCGGTTATGCACAGTCACCACGATATCACCGACCGAGGGGACTCGGCGCAATTCCCTGTTTGGGTCATGCCCCCATCTGTGCTTGCAGGAACTCACCCGGAAGCCTAACCAGCTGTCGTTTGAAAGCTGAGGAAGCGCGACTTGCGGGTTCTTGAACCCTGCTTTGCTTCGCTCCAACAGCGTTCATGTCAACGACAGACTTTTCGATCCGAACGCCCAGGCTCCGCTCCAGCTGAATCAGCTCGGCCCGCTGCTCTCGTAGAACGAGGGTCGAAGCAACCCCGCGCTGACCGGCTCTGCCCGTGCGTCCCACGCGATGGATAAAGTTCTCCGCTACCTCAGGCAGATCGTAGTTAATGACGTGAGCGATGTCCTGGACATGAATCCCGCGCGAAGCTACGTCGGTCGCGACCAACACACGGTAACGCCCCTGCTGGAATCCCGCGAGAGCGGCGTTCCGCTGGGACTGCGAACGATCGCCATGAATCATGGCTGCATTTACGCCCAACCGAACCAGGGCCCTGGCAATTCGCTCGGTTCCACGTTTCGTGCGTGCGAATACGAGCGAGCGCCCGGTCTCTCGAGCAAGCAAATGGTGCAGCATTTCGAGCTTGCCTTCGGCCGGCACCTCGAACGCCTGAAGGCGTACGCTCTCTGAAGGCTTGAGCGTCGACCCGAACGCAAGTCGGACCGGGTTTTGCATGTAGTCCTTCACAAGATGCGCCACTGATCCTTCGAGTGTCGCGGAGAAAAACATCGTCTGCCGGTCCTTCGGCAGAATCGCGGCAATCCGGCGAATCGCAGGAAGAAAACCCATGTCCAACATGCGATCTGCCTCGTCCAGGACGAGAATCTGCACTGCTCCCAATTGGATCAGTCGCCGCTTGAGATAGTCCTCCAACCGACCGGGCGTCGCGACCACAATGCGAGCTCCCTTGCGGATGGCATCCAGTTGCGGCCGTTCGGCTAACCCACCCACGACCAACGCTGCCGGTGGAATTTGCCTTCCTCGCAGAGCGTTGCATTGCTCGACAACCTGGATCGCCAGTTCGCGCGTAGGAACAAGCACGAGAGCTGCGATTCCGGCTGCTTGCTTCCCCGCGAGTTTCTCGATGGTGGGAACGAGAAACGCAAGGGTCTTGCCAGTTCCTGTCTGTGCGGTCGCAAGCACGTCTTTGCCTTCCATAGCTTGCGGGATCGCTGCGGCTTGCACGGGCGTCGGAACGGAAAAGTGCGCCGCTGCCAATCTCTCCTTCATCGAGGAGGAGATGGGTAATTCTGAAAAAGTTTGCATTTTGCTTTCTTGCTGACGCAGGAGATCGGGCGGCCGACACGAAATTCGGGTGCGGCGCGACCGGCTCGGGGCCAGTCTGGTGTTAGATTACGCTGAAAACATACGGAGAAAACTGAAGGCGGGCGTTCCCAGATCAGATATCAAATCAAACCAGAGGGCCGCGCAACACAGCCGAAGCATTTAGCGCAACCACACTATAACCTATTTCCTACGACTGCGCCAGCAGAAGTCGGCCAGTGTGTCGTTAGCACATGATATGTCCGCTCGAGGCGTAAGTTCAGAAGCCAAAGGCCGGATCGCTCCTGCCCTTCTGCTTTTTTGCTCAATCAGGGCGCATTGATCACTTTGGTGTTACATGGATGAGAGCGCCGGGGTCGGCGTCCTCGAGCATCCACAGTGAGCCGTCGGGTCCTTGTTCGACATCGCGGATGCGCTTGCCAATGTCCCACCGTTCGGCCGTTTTGGCACCGCCATGGCCGTCAAAGATGATGCGATTAAGCGTCATAGTCGCAAGACCACTGATGAACCCGTCGCCGTTCCACTGCGGGAAGGTCTGGGTGCCGGTGTAGAACATCAGATTGCCGGGCGCGATCACCGGTACCCAATAAAGGACCGGCTTCGCCAGATCGGGCCGCGTGTCAGGGCTCGGGATGGGTACGCCGTTATAGTTTTGTCCGTAGGAGACAAGCGGCCAGCCGTAATTCTTGCCTTTCTCGATCAGGTTGAGCTCGTCGCCTCCACGCGGGCCATGCTCGACCTCCCACAACTCTCCGTTCGGCGAAAACGCAAGGCCATAGGGGGTGCGGACGCCGCTCGACCAGGTTTCGGCCGGTGTAGCGTTAGGACCGGGAAAGGTGTACGTGCTTACCACCTTCGCGGTCTTGGCGGCTTCGGTGTCGCTCGGCGGATCGATCAAGGGAATGCTAGATGCGCCGGTCTTGCCGAAGTTGGGATTGCCGGGGGCGGGCTTACCATCGAGCGTCAGGCGAAGGATCTTTCCTTCGGGCTGATCGGGGTCTTGCGCCGGGGTGAAGCGCTGTCGGTCGCCAACGGTAAGGTACAGATATTGGCCATCAGGCGAGAAGGCGATTTGCGCGCCTTCCTGGCCCCCCTTGCCCTTGGGCATCTGGCGCCACAGCACCTCGAAGTTTGACAGGCTCGCCGAGTTGGCCGTCGCGCGCAGCTTCGCGCGCGCCAGCGCCAGGCCGCCGCCATAGTCGCCCGGCTCGACGTAGGTGAGGTAGATATTCTGGTCGGTCGCATAGTGCGGCGAAACGAACACGCCCAGCATGCCGTTCTGGCCCTGCCAGTAGACCGGGGGTGTATTCCCCACCAGAATTTTTTCTCCCTGCTGGGTCACCAGCCAAACGGGCCCGACCTTTTCTGTGATCAACATTCGGCCATCAGGCAGAAAAGCCAGCCGCCAGGGGTATTCAAAAGTGGTTACCGTGGTCATGCTGAAGGGCAAACCGACTTCGGGCTTCTGCTCGCCTACGTTCACCTGGCCCCAGGTCGCCACCGATACCAGGGTGAAAAGCAACACCGTCTTCACCAATTTCATTGTTTCTCTCTGCCTCTCAGCCACCCGACCGTGAGCCGGGGCGTGTCGTCTGCTGGTAGACGACTTTAAAATCGTGCCAAATAAATGCTGGCAGACGCAAGACCCTGAAGAGCACGACCGATTGCAACGGCCGAGATTGGTTACTAAGAGTTCGCCTCGTCCTGTGACAGCGGTTCGCACGCGGCCGCGAATCCTGCACAATCAATACGTGAATGCCCCGGAGAGAAACTGAGGAGAGGTCACATGAACACCGAGGAAACGAATCTGATCCTGGCGCGCATTGAAAAGCTGGAGCGGCAAAACCGCAGTCTGAAGCGTAGCGCGTTGGGTTGCGTGGTTGCCGTCGCATCCATCGCGCTGGCGGGCGGACTCATGGGTCAGACGCAACATCCCAAGACCACGACCAAGAGCAAACCCGCTGCTCCGGCGGCCGCGCCGGCCACACCGGTCGTCCCGGAGAAGATTGAAGCCGAAAGCTTCATCCTCAAGGATTCTTCCGGACGCGAACGCGCCGAGCTCGCCATGGGTGGTACCGGGCCAAGTTTTCGCTTACTCGACCAAAGCGGGACGGCATTGGTCACCATCGGTCTAAACGATGGAACGCCAAGCGGCCCGTTGATGCTGCTGTCCGCGCCCGACCATCACGCTGGGGTGGCGATAAGCGTTCAGCAGGGCGCAGGTTCGCAGCTATCGTTGAGGGGAGACCAGAACGCGATGGTCCATATGGGCGTAACCAAGGACGGAACCACCGTCGAATTGTTCGATCAAGAGGGCTTTTCGACAAGCATTGGCAATGCCGTGAAAGTTTCCAAGAGCGGGAAACCACAGGAGACATCGGCCGCAGCGATCAGTCTCTACAATAAGGATCGCAAGGTGCTTTGGTCGGCGCCCTAGACGTGAACACTGTTCTCGCATCTGCTGGCTTCGAGGCGATTCGCCCTGCTACTGTTCGCGCGCCATGGCGCCCGCGAGCAGAAGCACGGCGCCGCAAAACATCAGCGTGTCGGCCACGTAATTAAGTCCGTTGCCGAGGCTTGCGCGGTCGACGATTCCAATCGGCACATACACCGCTAACTCCACCAAGAGCACAGTCAATCCCAGCCACGTTGCGGCCGCGCGGGTTTTCTTGCCAACCAGCAGGTAGGCGCCCGCGACTGCGTAAACCGCGGCTGCCAGATAAGTCAAGATGGCGTGACCGTGGATGTAGTCGGGGGTCAGCCGTTCGAGCGGAACGCCGGGAAGGCGATCGCCGTGCATGAATTGCTCGAAGCTGAAAAACAGAACCGGAATGGCAACGAAGTATCGCGCAATCGTCGCCAGCATGGGCTTGCCAAGCTCGCCTGACTGCGCCGTGAGGCTTGCCGCCAGTGCCAACGCGCCGCCACTGAAGGACAATTCCCGCAACGCGACAGTCAGCGCGATCCGATCGTGCGGATTTTGCAACCAGCCCGGAATATCCATCAGCACCACGAAAAGAAAAAACGTTAGACCGAGAAGACCCGCTGCCAGGCGCGCCTGAATCCTCGTCATCAGGCTCAACGGCGCTGCGATAAAGCAAGCGCCTACGAAGTACGCCCAAAACTGGTGCCACGGAATCCACGCGGGCACAATCGACGCGATGGCCGCAGTCTGCGTGAAATGTTCCGTGCCAAACGCCGCTAGCGGCGCCGCGTAGAAAAGCGGGCCAAACAGGATCAGCTTGTCGAATCCCCGCGCCTTTTGCCATTCGCCGCGAAGAAAAATTACGGTAAGCCCAATGCCAAAAACCAGTCCACCGACCGAGTAGGACCAAATCACTTCGCTGGGAATCGCAACGAGAACCATGATTGCCGACGAATTCACGAAACCACCACCCATGATGATTCCTTTCCGCCCCGCCGCGCTGCCCCGCATCGCGTCCGCTCGGGACGTACTCGGATACCACAGAATTAAGGAATGGACACAAGATTTCGCCGCGCCAATTCGGTTACCGCGCCGGACGATGAAGTGATATGCTCCCCCGCACCGCAGACACATCCCAAGCGAGGGGGATTTGGCATGAATCGGTCACAAGGATTTACCAGGCGCGAATTTGTTCAGATCGGAATGGCGGGATTGGCAGCGGCGGCTGCGCCCGCGACGGGCGCGGCAAAGCTTCATTCTGTCGTCAACGGCCTTCACATCGGCATTCAATCGTTCAGCCTGCGCGGTTTGCGCTACCCGGACCTGGTCGGCGCAATTCAGCAAGTCGGGATCGGCGAATGCGAACTGTTTTCCGTGCAGATCGAACCGACGGCTGCTGACGCGCCGGATATTTTGAAATGGCGTTCAACGATATCGCTCGATTTCTTCAAAGCCATCCGCAAGAAATTCAATCAGGCCGGGATCGAGATCATCACCTATAACCCGCGCTTCGGCGCTGGCGGCGGACGAGGCCGCGGCGCTGGCGCGCCCGGTGGTGCGGGCGGGGCAAACGGCGCACCACAAGCCGCCCCTGCCCCAGCGGGTCCGACCCCCGCAGCTCCCGCGCCGGTCACCGACGATCAGATCGACCAGATCTTCGAATTCACCAAAGCGCTTGGTGCGAAAAGCCTGAGCACCCAGATGACGGTGGACATGGCAAAGCGGCTTGCGCCGTTTGCTGAAAAGCACAAGATTATCGTCGCAGCGGCGTCGACCAATCCCGACATCCTGACACAGATACCTCCGATTTCGCCGTGGCTGCGGATGGATCTGGACATCGGCGATTTCACCCGGGCCGGTCACGATTCGCTGCAATTCGTAAAGGACAACTACCAGCATCTGCTGGATATCCATCTGAAAGACGTCAAAGTAGGCACGGGAAGCGTTCCGTTCGGCACGGGCGATTCGCACATGAAGGAAATCCTGCAGTTCCTGCGCGACAAGAAGTCGCAGATTCGCGCGAACGTCGATTGCGACTATCCGGGAACGGGAACGTCCGTGGATGAAGTGAAGAAGTCCTACGACTACGTGAAATCCTGCTTAGCGTAACGGGCCTGAAGATGACCGGGAACAATTGCAATGGCTGCTGTTGAACATTAGAACAGCATCCTCATTAGGATGCCTGGGTACGCCTGAGTATGCCTGCTGAGGTTCAATCTGATGAACTATCCCCTTTTGATGGCAGGTGACAAGCTTCCCGCCGTAGGTGTCGTCCAAAAACTTCTCAACCGCAGTGGCGCAGGTCTTAACGCGGATGGAATCTTCGGACCAAAGACGCTCGCAGCGGTCAAGTCGTTTCAGTCAAGGGCGCGAGTTTCGCCTGACGGTGTTGTCGGCGGCCGAACGTGGGAGGCGCTGACAGCTGGGCTCTTGCTGCCAATCGTAGATTCGGTGGACATAACCGATCCCACGTTTTACAACCAGGACGCCAAATACATTCGGCAGGCCGGCGGGACACCGGTTTTGCTTGGAGGGATGTGCAACGGGGTTGAACAGGCCGTCTCCATGATCGCCGGAAAGAGTCAGAATGTCTTTCTTCTTAGATTTCACGGACACGGGCTACCGGGGATCGCGAGCGTAACCACCGGGGAAACGGCGTTCGATGCGAAAGAGCAATCGGATATCTCGGTGGATCGGCCTGTGATGAACACGTTGCGCCGCTTGAAAACGGTCTTTGGAAGCTATGGCTCTATCGAGTTCATCGAATGTTCCACGGGTCGGGGTCCAAAAGGTCAGCGTCTTCTTTCGACTATCTCTTCAGCGGTAGGAGTCCCGGTCACGGCAGCGCTCATCGATCAACCGTTCGGGAAGACTGCTACGTTCAGATTGATCGGGGGCACCTACACGGCGTGTCCGGGCGGAGTGCCTCTGCAAGCCTGGTGCAAATCGTTGCCGGATTTTCCAAGGCGGTAATTAGACTCGACAGGAAGAGCTGCTACTTCTTTGTGGGGAGCAGACCCATACCGGCCACGGCGACGCAGTCGCGCGTGGTGTTCTTGACCAGATACATCGCGTCGTCGGCAAGGTGCAGCAATTCGGCTTTCGTGCGCGAATCGGTGGGATAAGACGCGACGCCGACACTCGCCGTGATGTTGACGTTCAATCCCGGGTCGACGAGCCATTTCGTCTCGCGAATCAGCTTGTGCAATCGCTGCGCGACGCCCATCGCGTTTTCCTTGGAAGTCTGCGGCAGCAAGATCACGAATTCATCCCCGCCATAGCGAAACGCCAGATCGATCAGCCGGCACTTGTCCTTGATGGCCGCTCCGATTTCCGCAAGGAGCTTGGAACCCATCAAGTGGCCGTGCGTGTCGTTGATCTGCTTGAAATGATCGAGATCGATGAAGATCAAGGAAAACTCAAATGCGTAGCGGTGCGACCGGTAGATTTCCGTGTCCAGCATGAAGTTCATGTGCCGCGCGTTGTAAAGGGAAGTGCAATCGTCGGTGATGGTCAGTTCGTGAATGCGCTGGACGTGGCGCGCGTTCTCAATGGCGATCGCCGCATAATCGGCCAATGCTTCAAGCAGCGCGAGGTCACGCGCCGAAAAGCCCTCAGGGCCGACGCAGTTGATCAGCTCGATTACGCCGAGACACTGTTCACGGAAACGGACCGGCACGGCGACGATCGACCGCGTTTCCATCTTTGTTTGCGAATCGACGTGGGAGAAAAAGCGTGCGTCCTGACTGGTATCCGGCACGACAACGGCTTTGCCGGTCTCGGCGACCCATCCCGCAAGTCCCTGCCCGACCTTGATGCGAACATCCTTGAGCCGGTCCGCCCCTTTCCCGGTCGCGATCTGGAAGTAGAGCTCCTGCTTGTCTGTATCCATCAGCAGGAGAGACCAGGTGTCCGGACGCAGGACTTCGTTGATCTTTTCCATGATCGTGCGAAGCACCTGATCGAGCTGCAGAGACGATGTCAGCGCCTTGCCCAATTCGTGGAAGACGGTAACTTCAGCCCCATCGTTGGCGGGAATGGGAAAGCTCACGCCGGGTTGATTGCGGCGACGGTCCGCGCCTTCGAAAGGCTTGCCTTCCGGTTCGCTTTCTCTGTGCATCGGTTGTGGAGGGGCTTTCCGCACGTTCACGTTGCTACGCCTGCAACGCGTAACCCTTGCATTATAGGGCCCGATTTTCGCTCGCCGCAACTTTCCATTCCCTGGATGTTTGCCAAGACTCAACATACCCTGCCCGAGACGCCCCGCAGGCCGTCTGTAGGGAGGCCGACCGTAACAGGCTCCTCACGACTCGTAAACCGTTCCGTCTTCAGGGTTTGTGACATCTGGGCGGGGTGTGTATACTGCCCGCGATGAAGCGCTTGATACTGGTTGCCGTCGCGACCTTGTTCGTCCCTTTAACGAGTGTCGCTCAAACCACGCCCGACGATTCGACTTTTCGACTGGCTCTGCCCGACCATCGCGGCCAACTACGGTGGCGTGCAGACGGATTCAAGATTGTCGAAGCTTCCGCCACGGATAACGGCCATGAAATCGGCCTTCGCGGAGCTGGCCCGTCCGGGCGGCTCATGTTTCTGGCGTTTCTCTTCGTCCCGCCGGCGCAGACCCCACTTGACAGCGTGAAGTGCCGCGAGGAAGCGGTTGCCTCCGATGAAAAGGACTCTCCGTCATTCCACGTAGTCGGCACCACGGAGACGACGTTGCAGGAAGGAATATCTCTGGCGCTGGTGACGTACACCAACAAGCGCGACGACGGCAAAACGATCTATTCGTTGCGCGGGTTTCTGGCAAAAGGAGACATCTGCGGAGACCTCGAGATCTACAGCATCACTGAACTCAGTCTCGACGATCCGGAACTGAAGAAGATATTCGCCAGCTATTGTCTCGACCCAGGCTATGAGCCGCAATTCCTGGACTATTTGTTTTATGCGCAGACGCTCTTTAAAAACCAGCGATATGCCGCGGCCGCGCCGCTCTTTGAGAGGGCGCTTTCGGATGTCCCTGACGATTCTTCCCAAGTCACTATGCGTCGCGTGGTGACCGACCAGGCGGGTATGGCCTACGGTATTTCGGGTAACCTCACTAAGTCTCGGGCGATTTTCAACGCGGCCATTGGACGAGACCCGGACTACCCGATGTACTACTACAATTTGGCCTGTGCCGATGCCCAGGAAAACAAGCTTGCCGACGCGCGCCTGCATCTACAGCAGGCTTTTGCCCGCAAAGCGAATATGATTCAAGGCGAAACGATTCCTGATCCTTCGCAGGACGATTCGTTCACTGCCTACCGCAACAACAAAGACTTCTGGGCGTTTATTCAAAGCCTGCGCTAGGACAATCGGCCACCTCCCTCGCGGCCGTCGTCGCATTTGACACTCCCTGCGCTGCACTCTATATTTTTATTTGCCCGTGAGCCTCGGCGGATGCCTTCGACACCTTTCGGCGAACATTTAAAGCGTGAACGCGAGATGCGCGGCGTCACCTTGGAAGAAATTGCCGCCGCGACGCGCATCAGTCCGCGTTTTCTCGAAGCCCTTGAGAATGAGCAGTGGGAGCGGCTGCCCGGCGGCGCTTTCAATCGAGGATTTATCCGATCGGTCGCGCGCTTTCTTGGCCTCGATGAGGAAAGTATGGTGGCCGAATACGCGCTTGAGACGAAAGGGCTGAACCAATCGGCCGCGACACCTGAGTCCAACGCGCAGGGAATGCCACGCGATTGGCGTCCGGTGATCGCAGCCGGTGTCGCCCTGGTTGTGTTGATTCTGGCCGGCCTGTTTGCGATCCACTATTTCCGGGCCAGGGCTCGCGCGCGAGCCGAACAGCCACAATCCCAGTCTTTGCCGGCAGCGACGGCAGCACCCATTGTCGCGTCACCGGCCCAGCCAACCGCTACGGCCGAACCTTCTTCCCAGGGAGGGTCTCATTAGCGCCGAACTTCGCGAGGCCTTTCGGTCGGGCCACGTACGTCCGGAGCAGAAGCTCGCCTTGTGCGCGGGCAGCTTGCCACTCGATCCGGTAGACCGGGCCGAATGCCTGGCGATTTTAACCGCCGATAACGACGCTTCCCTTGCCGAGCGCGCGCAGAATGCCCTCCTCGCCCAATCCATCGAATCGATCCTCGCTGCGCTCATGCGCTCGGATGCTGACCAACGGCTTTTTGAATATTGCGCGGAGAATTGCGCAAATAAACCGGGAGTTGCGGATGCGTTTGCGGTGAATTCGGCGTGTCCTACCGAGTTGTTGGCACGCGCGGCCCTGTATCTGACGCCGGTGGGCATTCAGGCGCTGCTCGACAATCTCGAACGTTTTACATCCGACGATCTGGTGGTGTTGGCTGTGGCACAAAGCCCGGGCGCCAATGCCGAGCAGCGCGCATTGTTAGATGAACTCGAGAAAGGCGTGATGTCCGAAGAGGAGATAAAAGAGGCAGCGAAAGATCTCGAGGCGGACACCGGCCGGCGGATGACGCTCACACAAAAAATCGCGCGCATGAACGTTGTGCAGCGGCTGACGACGGCTTTAAAGGGCGGGCGCGAAGAGCGTATGTTTCTGATTCGCGATCCGAACAAGCTCGTGCAGCGATCGGTGCTGCAGTCGCCTCGTCTGACCGAGAACGAGGTTGAGTTGTTTGCATCTCAGACGAATCTTTCGGTCGAAGTGCTCCGTGCGATTTCTCTTTCGCGCGTGTTTATGAAAAGTTCAGTGATCACGAAGAATCTTACCTTCAACCCAAAGACCCCTCTGGATGTTTCTCTGTCGCTTGCAAAGCGGCTGAACTTGTCCGATCTGGCGAAACTCACCACGAACAAAAATGTGCCTGAGACTCTGCGTTCTTTCGCGCAAAAGCTTCACCGCAAACGCAAGATGGGTGCGGGCGGCGAGTAGGTGTTCCAGGCAAAGGCTTTCGACGCCTAGCGCTTCATAGGCCCGACTTTTGCGAGAATTTCGTTCGCAAGGTCGCGCATTTCTTCGTGCACCAGTCCATTCGTCGCCAGAATGTTCGGACCACCGGCGCGATGTTCGGCGCCATCCAATTGGGTGACCCGCCCGCCCGCTTCGCGAACGATCAGCGTGCCGGCAGCCGTGTCCCACGAATTCAAGCCGAATTCCCAAAAACCTTCAAAGCGCCCTGCCGCGACGCTGCAAAGGTCAAGCGCGGCCGAGCCGTCGCGACGGACTCCGTGCGAGCGAAGCGTGAAGCCCCAATAGAAGTCCATGTTGGCGCTGTTATGGCGCATGTGCGTGGGGAACCCGGTCGCTACGAGGCTTTCGCCGAGGCGGGGTATCGGCGAGACGTGGATTGGCTTGCCGTTGAGATGCGCTCCCTGGCCACGTACGGCCGTGAAGGTCTCGTTCGCGACAGCGTTGACGACAACGCCCACGAGGGGCGCGTCATTTTCCTGAAGCGCGATCGACGTGCAAAAGCAGGGATATCCATGCGCGAAGTTCGTGGTGCCGTCGAGCGGATCGATGTACCAGCAGTATTTGGCGCCGCGGGGCGCGCCCTCGCTGCCCTCTTCGGCGACAATCGCGTGATCCGGGAACCTCGACCGAATACGGCCAACGATGGCCCTTTCGGCGCCGCGATCGGTTTCTGTGACGAGATCGACGTCGCCCTTATACTCAATGCGCTTGGGTTTTTCGTGACCCGAGCGCACGATGGCGGCCGCCTCTGCCGCCACTTCCAAGGCGAATTCCAGAAATTCGTTCATGAGTTTTCGAAAGCCAACTTGAGGTTCGGCGAGCCGGGCTACTGGCGAGCCGTGAAATATTCCTTGCGATAGCTCAGCGTGTAATTGCCGTTAACCTTCACCTGCACGTGCCGATCGCTGTCGGGAGGCGGCGTCGGTTGCGGGTAGTAGCCGAGCAAATATTGCGTCCGCAGCTCGCGATCGATCTCGTCAAACATGGACTCGATCTGACCGAGGTCGTCGAGTATGAACATGTTGCCGCCCGTGCTGTCGGTGATGGTGTTGAGCGCGTGCTCACCGCCCGTGTTCCGTCCGTTCTCGTTCTTAATCGGGCGAATCACAATGGTATAGATTAACTCATCGGACGCGATTGCCGCGCGGCGTGCGTCTTCGAATTTTGAGCCGCTGGTGGTCTCACCTGCGTCGGTAACGAACACGATCGCCCGCCGCCGCCCGGCGGGGCGGCGGCGAAGCTGGTTCGAACCGAGCACGACCGCGTCATAGATCGAAGTCCCGGTGCCCGCTCCGATTTTTCGCACGGCGTTTTGCAGACGCGGCACATCATCAGAAAAATCGCCAATCTGCGTGACCTGTTCAGAGACTTCGAAAACGCAGAGCGAATCGCCCGGCCTCACCACCTGGCGAATGAAATGGGCCGAGGCTTCGAGTTCAAATTTCAGATCCTTGTACGTGCTGGCACTCGAATCGATCATCAGCGCCAGGTCAACCGGGCGATTGGTTTCTGCCTCGAAACGCTCGATTTTCTGCGGAACGCCTTCCTCAAAAAGCTGGAACGCGCTTTCGGGCAAATCCGCGACTGGCTTGCCCTTGTCGTCGATCACGCTCGCGAGAATGCTGACCAGGTTCGTCTGGACGCGGATCGTCGAGCCTTGATTGGGCGACTGCGCGGGAGGCGGATCCGGCCGGGCCGGGTCAGTCTTGGGCCGGAACGGATGCCAGGCGCCATCCGCTTGCAGACTCGAGCCGACGTCGCCGGGCCTGCCGGCGCTCGTTGCGCGCGACGGGGCAAGCGCAATGGCGCACGTGAGCGCCCCCCAGGCGCAGAGGGCCTTGCGAAGTGGTTTGATCATCTAGACTTCTGATTCATCCGGGCGCGAAATGGCTTCCTCGAGGATACGCTCGCCTTCGGCCCAGACGGCTCCACCGACAAAGAATTCCTTCTTCCAGATCGGTACCGTACGTTTGAGCGTGTCGATGGCGTAGCGGCAGGCGTCAAACGCAGCCGCGCGGTGAGCCGAGGCGACCGCGATCAGCACGCTGGTTTCGCCAATTTCGAGCCTCCCGAGGCGATGAACGATGGCGACCCGGCGGATCGCATATCTTTGATGCATCTGGGCGCCGATCTCGCGGATTTTCTCGAGCGCCATTTGCTCGTAGGCTTCGTACTCGAGGTAGAGCGTTTGCCGGCCTTTGAAGCTGTTGCGAACAAAACCGTCAAAAACGACCAAAGCGCCGTCCTCGGGCGCTTTCAGAGATTCTGCGATCTTGTGTTTGTCGATGGGCTCGCGCACCAGGCCGAAGATGTCGGTTTCGTGTTGGCCGCCGCTGACCGGGGGCAGGAACGCGATTTCATCGCCGTTTGCAAGGACCGTGCGGGCATCGGCATATTCCTGATTCACCGACGCAGCAATCGAAGGGCGAAACTCCGCAAATTTCGCGAAGCGCCGGCTGTAGCGGGCGAAAACGTCTTCGAGGCTCGCATTTTCGGGCAGCTCGGCGGTCTCTTCCGCCGCACCGACGATTTCCTTGAGTTGCCCGAAAAAAAGGATGCGAACACGCATTGCCGCATTCTATCGCGGGCGTTGGCCAGAGAGAAGTTAGCCTGGACGCCTGTGCGCAATCGGGTTTGCGCCGCACCGGGCGACGGTTTGCACTTTACGGAATCGTGATTCATCGACAGATGTAGGCGATTCGTTTATGATTCGCGTCTGGAGGGTTTCGTGCGAATTCTTCGCTCCGTTTGTCACAGCCTCGCGGTAGCCGCCTTCTTGCTCACGTTTTCAGTCGCCGCCCGAGCGCAAGCGGCGACGGCCGCGAAATCTACGACCAGCGCCGATCACCTCTCGGTGGGCGGCAATGTGCCCAAGCCTTTGACGCTTTCGCTCGACGATCTCCGCAACATGCCGCACAAGACCATCAAAGTGATGAACGAGCACGAGAAGAAGGAAGAGACTTACGAAGGCGTGCCGTTGGCTGACCTGCTCAAACAAGCCGGTGCGCCGGGTGGTGAGCAAATTCGCGGCGCACTGATGGCGACCTACGTGATTGCGGAGGGCTCGGACGGCTATCGCGCCCTTTTCTCGCTCGCCGAACTCGACCCAGGCTTTGAAGATTCCGAGGTTCTGGTCGCCTACAGCCTCGACGGCAAGCCGATGACGGGCGACCTTGGTCCGCTGCGCCTCGTCGTGCCCCACGACCAGCGGCCCGCGCGGTGGGTACGCATGCTCGAATCGATCACGGTTGCCAACGCGCCGAAGTAAGTCTTCTCGCACCTCGCTGCCCGAACACCCAATTTGATCGCGCGATTGTGGCATAATCGTGTGAGCGGAAAAGCCGGTCGATTGGCCCCTCTTTCGCGGCGGGCGTTGACAATTCAGAAGAAAATTCGAAAGAAACTCCTGGCGGCGCATCGCAAGCTGCGCGAGTTCCGCATGATTGCCAAGGGGCTCGTCTCGACCAAGCACCCCTTGCTTGTGCACATCATCCCGATCCGGCGCTGCAATCTGGCCTGCACGTATTGCAACGAATTCGACGATTTCTCGAAGCCGGTGCCGCTCGAAGAGATGTTCCGTCGAATTGACCGGCTCGGCAAAATGGGCACGGCTATCGTGACGATCAGCGGCGGCGAACCGCTCCTGCATCCCGAGCTCGACACGATCATCGGGCGCATCCGCAAAAACGGCATCATGGCCGGCATGATCACCAACGGCTATTTGCTGACGGCCGACCGCATCGAGAAACTCAATCGCGCGGGCCTCGAATATCTGCAGATCAGCATCGACAACGCCATGCCTGACGACGTCTCGAAAAAGAGCCTAAAAGTCCTCGATCAAAAACTGAAGCTGCTCGCCGAACACGCGGAATTTCAGGTGAATATCAATTCCGTATTGGGAAGCGGCATCAAGAATCCAGAGGACGCTCTTGCCGTGGCGAATCGCGCGGTAAATCTTGGGTTCACTTCAACGGTTGGAATTCTGCACGACGGCAACGGCCAGCTGCAGGCGCTCGGAAATCGCGAGCGAGAGATCTTCGAAGAGATCATGGCGCTCGGCAAGAGATCGTTTACGCGCGTGAACGGCTTCCAGCACAACATCGCCGCGGGCCGCGAAAACGATTGGCGCTGCCGCGCGGGCTCGCGTTATCTCTATGTTTGCGAGGACGGGCTCGTGCACTATTGCTCGCAGCAGCGCGGATATCCGGGCATCCCGCTCGCCGACTACACCGACCTACAGCGCCACCGCGAGTTCCTCACGAAAAAGGGCTGCGCGCCGCGCTGCACGGTCTCGTGCGTGCACCAGATTTCCACGATGGATTACTGGCGCGCGCCGCAAACAATCGAGGGCCCCTCACAACCGCCCGAATCGCTGGTGCAGCTCACCAGCTAGGCCGCGCAATCGGCCTTTTCTAGCGCGCTCTCGCGCCGCGAACTTCGCTATTTTGCTGGCCCCGATCGACGAGGATTGATGAATCCAATTTTCTGGGTGATGGCGGGTGCGATCGCTGTCGCGGTGATTGCTGCCGTCGTGTGGATGTCCGGGCGACGCGCCGAATCGCAGCTTTCTGCTGTGCGGCAGGAAATGCAAGGATCGCTTGCCGCACAAAACCAGCTTGTGGCGTCGCAGGTCAGCCATCTGATGCAGGCCGTGACGCAGCAACTCGGACAGGTGCGCCAGGAGTTGCAGGCGGGAGTGGCTTCGACCGGACAGCTTGCCAGCGACGCCCAGCGCGATGTGGCCGAGCGGCTAAAGTCTTCAACCGATGCGTTAGTGCAAATGACCGAGCGTATTGGGGAGATGCATCAGACGAGCCAGGATCTTTCGAAGGCGACGCAGACTTTGCAATCGGTGCTCGGCGGAGCAAAGACGCGCGGAATCCTGGGCGAAGTGACACTCGAACGGCTGCTCGAAGATGCCTTGCCCCGCGCGGCGTACTCGACCCAGCATCGGTTTGCTTCAACCGGAGCGATCGTGGACGCGATTGTGCGCAGCGGCGAGCGGCTCCTTTCGATCGATTCGAAATTTCCACTGGAGGCTTACCGGCGGCTAGGCGAAGGCGACGAGGATGCGCGCCGCGAGTTTTGCCAGGCTGTGCGCGCGCATGCCGACTCGATCGCGAAGAAATACATTCTGCCGGGAGAACATACGTTTGACTACGCGATGATGTTCGTACCCTCCGAGGGTGTCTACTACGAGCTGCTCATGAGCGAGGAGCCGAAATACGGACGGCTCGACGACTATTGCCGCAGTAAGCGCGTGTTCCCCGTTTCACCGAACACGTTTTACGCCTGCCTGAGCGCCGTGGCGATGAGCCTGCAGAGCCAGAAAATCGAGGAGAACGCGCGGCACCTTATCGCCGGACTTGCGGGACTCAAAAAGCAGCTCGATGATTTTGGGGCTGTTTATGAAACGCTCGGCAAGCATCTCCACAACACGCAGCAGAAATACGCCGAAGCCGGCGATCGTCTGAACCGCGCACGAAACAATTTGGAGCAGATGTCGCAGGGCATGCTGCCGGAAGGCGACACGAATACCTTGGGCGCGGGGAATTAAGCTCGGGCCGGCGGGCTGGCCCGCCTCTAACGACGGAACGTCAGGTCCAGGGCTTCTACAACCGGCGGCAACGTGTCGTCATAAATCAGGCGGCGTTCGAGTTCGGTCTGGTTTTTCCGCAGGACCTCGAGCAAACCAGCCCACACAGCCAGAAGGAATGCGATCAGCACCGGGTAGTATTGGTGCGGGTGATAGAAGGCCTGCTGTTCGAGAACCGGGACGATCTCGGAAAACCAGAAGAAGCCGAGAACGTAGAGAATGAACGACACGATGGTCGTGTCCTTAAAGGGCGGCGCACTGCAAGTGAACGGAATCTTCCGGAAGCGGACCAGCAGAGTATCGATCAGCAGAAGGGCCATGACGGCAACAACGGCCGTTTGCACCGCAGCGATTCGCCCGCCCCAGTAACGCCAGAACATCCCGAACGAAACCAGGAGCAAGGGAATTTCGAAGGTGATCATCACGCGCCGCGCGAGCGCGGTGTATTGGTGCGTGGCAGGGTCTACACAGAGCCTGAAAAGCCAATTGGCGCGAAGCGGCCCGGGAATTTCAAAGGTGCAGCGCACTCCGAACATCAGGAAATAGGTGAGAACCAGCGGCAGCCCGAGCAGTTCCACGGACGGAAACGTCGCCGCGTGTGACCCGGCCTTCGCGCCTGCCAGCAACAAGGAGTTTGAAACCATAAGAACGCCCACGGCCGTGAATCCGATCCACGTGAGCGAATGCGCCTCGCTGCGGAACAGGGTCTTCAGCGTGAAGCGGTAACCGGCGCGTTCGAGCGGAGTGTGCAGCATGATTCGATCGATGAGACGAAGGCCAAGCCTTGCGACCGTGCCGCCGCCGGCCGGAAGAACGATCATCGTTTCGGCACTGCGCAGGAAACAGCGCCGATAACTCAGCGCGTATGCGCCGACTGCGACCAGAAAAACGCAGGGTGTCGCGATCAGCGCGACCCTTCCGAGCGGGACGAAGATCGGGTCGGCGATTCCTCGAAGCGACTGGCACAGGCCGAGAAACCAGGCCGGAGGCGGAACCTGCGTCCAGAGGCGGACGCCCGGTCGAAAATTCACAATCTTATGCGGCTCAGAAGAGGAGGTCATCAGGAGCGCCACAAACGAGATCAGCAGCGCGCTCCGCACATAGACGGATAACTTCCGGAATGTCCTGTAGGGAAGAACCGACATCAGTACGCCCAAGACCGAAAGAACGCCCAGAAACCCGAAGGCAGCCGCCAGAAAGACCGAGAGCAGGTTCGAGCCGAAGAAAACCCCGATGTACGCGAGCGATTTCGAGTTCCAGCAAACGACCAGCGGAAACAAGATCGATGACGCGGCGTTGATATCGATCGAGAGGATCACGGCAAGCAAGAGCAGCGCCAGCAAATTGGCGATGAAAAGGTCGCTGGCCGGAACGGGCAAGTGGGCGAGATTGGCGTAGTCGCGGCGGTCGGGCAAAAGGCTGTCCCACTTCCAGATTGCAACCGAGCCCGCAACGACCATCGCGAGAACGATCAGGAAATACTCATCGGGTGTGGAGGCGGCGTAAGCGTCAAAAGGGTGATTGCCGGTGATGTAGCGGGCAAGCGTGCTGTATTTTGTTGCGAGCCCCAGCGAAATGAACATTCCCGGCGACGAGAGAATGGCGAGCACGGTCCCGACGCCGATATCGACTTCGCCGTCCGCCGCGCCTTCGCCGCCAAAGAAAATCCGGTCGATGCAATGGCGCAGTAGTCGGAAAAACGGCTCCTCCTTGATCGTTTCCCAGTAAGCGCGAATCAAACGTTCGAGCATTGTGTTTCCTACGCGGCCGTCATCACCGAAGCAATGTCGTGAGCGGTTTGCAAGGAGTCTCGATCTTCGACCAGGTGCGCGAAGGCGCGTTCGAGCGAAGGCTGACCGGCCGCCTGCTGCAGCTCTGCGGGTGAACCGTAGGCGATGACCTTGCCCCGCCGAAGCACGATGACCCTTGAGCACACTTTTTCGACGACTTCAAGGACATGCGAGCAGTAAAGGATCGCTTTGCCGCGGTCACCGAGCGTCTTGATGAGATTTTTCACGACCATGGCCGAGGTCACGTCCAGGCCCGAGAGTGGTTCATCCAGAATCAGCAGCGCTGGATCATGCAGCAGGGCGGCAATCAGCAGGATCCGTTGGCGCATTCCTTTCGAATACGAACCGATCGACGAGTGGCGGTGCGGCGCCAGAGAAAACAGCTCCAGCATCGCCCCAATTTTCCTTTCAAGAACCGGACGCCGAAGCCCGCGAAGGATTCCCACAAGTTCCAGATATTCCCAGCCCGACAGAAACGGATAAAGTTCCGGCTCCTCGGGAACGTAGCCGAGGCCCTGCCTGTAGCGCACCAGGTCGCGTTGAATGTTTGCTCCGCCCGAAAGCACCTGCCCGTTGGTGGGATCAAGCAAACCGGTCAGCATTTTGACCGAGGTGCTTTTGCCCGAACCGTTCGGTCCGAGGAAGCCGAGTACCTCGCCCTCTTGCAGAGAGAACGTGAGGTCGCGCACCGCAGCGACCGACGAGTAGTAGCACTTGGTGAGGTTTCTGGCTTCGAGCGCGATCATCGCTTGGCCCTCGCTTCGGCGATTCCTTGGCCGTCGTGGGCGGGGCCGAGTGGCCCGGGGATCACAACAGTCGACATCTGATATATCGTCAGGCGACCTATATGTCAAGAACAATATCAGGCGGTCGGCTCGAGCAGAACGTACGCGGTAAACCTGCGGAATCTTTCTCGCGTCTTTTTGGAAACAAAAAGGGCGCGGACGGCCATGAAGACCTTCGCCAGAGGCGGGAATGGAATCGGCCGGCCGAGGCGGTCAGCTTGCTCTGAAAGGTAGCGTGTTTCCTTCTGTCGCCAGCCGTGCTCGGCGAAAAATCCAAACCAGTCGCTGGGACGGAATTTGAACGGCGCGTTCTTCAGCTTTTCGCGCATGCCGCCGCGATCGCGAAATTTGATGACGTCCGGAGATTGATATTCCGCGATCCAGTAGACAATATGATCGAGACCATGAAGATCGTCGGCGAGTCCGCCAACCTGTTCGTTTGACAGATACGGCAAAACCCCTTCGGTGAGAACCAGCAGCTTCCGCGAGCCGGCGTTGATGCGCCCGAGCATTTGCCGGCGATCGGCGTCGGCCCCGAGATCGATCTTGATGCGCTCAAGGTTGCAGCGCGGCTTTTCGTTCACAAGCCGCTCCTGCTTGAATTCGATCATCGCGGGATAGTCTGCTTCGATCCACTGAAGCTGCGGAGAAAGGTCCATCCGGTAAGGACGCGCGTCGAGTCCGGCGCCGAGATTAAGGACCGTGTCGACGCCCTCGCTGACGGCGCGCTCGATGAATTCGTCGATGATCGTCGTGCGCATCGCGAGAATCCACGCGGTCATGAAGGGCATGGGCAAATCCTCGGCGATCTTCTTGCCGCGTTCGCCAGAGAGGCGGGCTGCAAGCGGGTCGTGGAAGAGCGCGTCAGGGCGGGCGCTTTCAACCGCCCGATAATGGGCGACCCAGAAAGCGGTATCGGAAACGTTTTCAACCAGTGTTTCTTGGTCCGGCACGCGATTCCCTTCGGCAGCGAGCGGCGATTTTCCCCCTGCCTGTCGCGCTGCCCATGATACCAAGCGTTTTCGACTGGCACAGCGGCGGGTTAGGACTATAATGCCCGCATCTTCGCGGGCGGCGCCGGCCTCGGCTGCCTCCCAATCTCCGCGCTGCCCGCGAGCAATGTTCGCTAACTACTCAAAAAGGGAGTGTGCACATGAAAATCGTGAGAATCGGTTTGCAGGTTTGCGTTCTGGTGATGTTCGTTTTTTGCGTCGCAGCGCGGACTCAGGATGCCGACAAACAAAAAATGATCGCCGTCGAAAAGGCGTTTGCGGCGATTATCAGCCCGGGCCCGGACTCGGCCGCCGCGTCGAAGCAGTATCTGTTTGAGGGCTCTCTCAACCAGTTGACTCCGCTCGGGCGCGTCGGGACGCTGCCGAAGTCCAGAGTCGTGGAGCTCTCCGGCACGCCCGATCCAAACGATCCGAACGTAAAGAGCACGACGACCCCATCGGACTTTCACGTAGACATCTACGGCGACACGGCGCTGGTAAGCTACAAGGAGACCAATACGGACACCGGGCACAAGGACCCGGCTCTGAACACCACCGATCACTTCGGCTGCCTGGACACCTTCGTCCAGCGGAGCGGAACCTGGTATATGGTCGGCAATGCGTGCAGTCCCTCGGCCCCGCTACCGGCTTCCGAATGGGCTGCCGCGAAAAAAGCGATGGCCGCCGAGCCCAAGGACATCCAACAGGCGTATCACTAAGCCTGTCCTCGACGCGGCCGACAGCTAGAGAGAGGCGCGAGCCGAATCAACCAGTGTGCGCAGCGTGCCCGGTGGAAGGGTGTTTGCCAATCGATCGAGCGCGTTGCGCGTCTTGCGCGTATCGCCCGGATGGCGCGTGAGGTTGGCCGCGATCCGCTGCAAGTTGCGCTGCATCTGATTCGGCGCGACGGCCGCAGCGGCTTCGACGTAGCGAAGTGCGTCGGCAGAGTCAGGCGCGGTGAGTATGCGCGCGTCGAACGAGAAGTCGCCCGAGCGGATCGCTTGGACCTCGATGGGAACCATATTTTGCCCACCGCCGCTCGTACGCAATTGCTGCCTCTCGCCACGATGGAAATGGATCACGTCGGGCGAGGCGTTCTCGACAACGATCGCAAGCGCGGCTGAGGTTCCTTCGGCGCGCACGAACAGCTTTCCTTTGTGGCCGGGCAGCAGCGGAGGATTCGGCGGCAGAAAATCGAGCGCCACCAGGTCGGTTGTCACCGTAAGCGGCACGCCTGTAGAGTCGATCTCGATTTTCGCGTGACCAATGAGCGTACGTGACTGGGGCAGCGCGACGAGGCATTCGGGCGAGGCGGCAATAATGAAGGCGGTGTCGCCATTGATCGTGACACTGTCTTTCGCAATGTCACCGGTGAAGCCGGACCCGCAAACCGCGAAGCGATCGTGCTCGGAGACAGCTGGCGGGACCGAGAGCGTCGCTGATTGTGCTGGCGCGGCGTCGACCAGAGCGGCAGCCGAGACACCCGAGACGTTAGCGATGAATACGCCGGCGGCCGGTGCGATAAACGTGGCCCGGCCGGTCGCGTTCGTAGTGACGTGCGCGCCGTTGCCAGTGTCAACCGAGATCCCCGGGGCCAAATGGCCGTCCGCCCCAAGGACTGCCAGCATCGCAGGCGCGTTGGCGAGCAGATGCGACGGCAGTACGATGGAAACAGCAGGCGCTGGGCCTTGAGCTCCGGTTGCTGCGAGGATTGCGATGGCGACGATGGCACTGACGGCGTGACGATAATTCATGCTCAGAGAAAGCATACAACACCGATGCGTTCGAAGATGAGGAGGTTGGAGAAGACCAGATGGCGCGAACGGCATTTCGACTGAGGATCAAGGCGGGCAAGGAAGCTGAGTATGACGAAGAGCACAAGCGCGTCTGGCCGGCCCTGCTTGCGAAGCTGAAGGAAGTCGGGATCTCGGATTATTCGATCTTCCGCCGCGACCAGGATCTGATTTTAGTGATGCGGGCGGTGGATTTTGACGCCGCATGGGACGCGCTGGCCAATGACCCGGTGAATCTCGAGTGGCAGGAGAAGATGGCGCCGCTATTTGAGCCTGTGCCAGGAATCAAGCCCGGCGAGCGCTTCGCGATGATGCGGGAAGTCTTTTATCTGGAATGATCAGCTGCTAATCAGCCCAGGGCTTCGGGACGCGGTCCCACCGGTGCGCTTTGAGCTTTCCGAGCAGCGCGGCGTCGAGCGGGCCAGCGTCGCTGGCGGCGATGTTGGCGCGAACGTGCTCGTGCTTGCGCATGCCGACGATCGTCGTACTGACGACGGGGTTGGACAGGATGTAGCGCAATGCCATTTCGGGCAGCGTCATGCCCGGGGGTACGATCTTCTTCAGCGCCTCAACGCGCTCGATCGTGGGCCCGAGGTTTTCCGGGCCGAAATACATCGCGCGCCAATCGCCCGCAGGGAAGCGGGTCGCCATCGTCATCTTGCCACCGAGGCTGCCTTCATCGAGCGGGACGCGGGCAATCACCGCAATATCGAGCTCCTTGCAAACGGGGAAGAGCTTGTCTTCGGGCGCTTGATCGAAAATGTTATAGATGACCTGGACGGCGTCCACCAAACCCGTGCGCAAGGCGACGAGCGCGTTATTGGGCTCCCACCGATTAATGCTGAGGCCGAAAGAGCGGATGAGTCCGTCGCTCTTCAGTTTCTCGACCGTTTCGCGGAACTCGGCTTCGTGCGCCCAGGAATCATCCCAGACGTGAAATTGCAGACAGTCGATCGAGTCGGTGCCCAGCGCTTCGCGGATCAACCGCGCGTGCTTGAAAACGTGATCGGCGGGAAAAACGTCCTGATACTTGTATTCGGGTCTGGCAGGCCACATCAGGTTCTTCGGCGGGATTTTCGACGCCGCAACTAGGCGCTTGCCTTTGTTGCGGCCGATCGTTTCGCCGAGCAGACTGTCGCTCTTGCCATCACCGTAGGCCCAAGCCGTGTCGAAAAACGTACAACCGTTGTCGACAGCAAGCTGCAGCGCACCGAGCGACTCTTTGTCGTCCGAACCGCTCCAACCACCCATGCCCCAAAGGCCCTGGGCCATATCACTGACTTGAAAGTTTGTCCGACCGAAGCGACGATATTTCATGGCCGTAGGAGTATATCGGAATTTGGTCGCCGGCGACGCTAAGTAGTTGATGGACCGCCAACATCCGGGCCACTGGCGGGAAAAACCCGCGCGCCGGAACGTGGAGTCCTGCTAGAATTCGGCCTTGCGGATTTAGGAAACGGTAGTGCGGAGATTTTCCCCGCGGTTCGATCGACGGAGGCGCAATCGATGGCAGATGACGTAGCGCAGAAGGTGATCGCAACGCTGGCGTCCGTGAAGCGGATACCTGCGGACGGCATCAAGCTCGACACCAACCTGCAAGAGCTGGGAATCGATTCGCTCGACGTCTTTACGCTGCTCTTCGAGCTGGAAAACGCTTTCAAGATCTCAATTCCCGATGACGACGTTCGGTCGATCCGCACGGTCAACGACATCGTCGAAGGCATCAAAAAGCTGCTGGCGGCCGCGCCGGCAACGCCTCCGCCGGATGCACCGGCGAGCCCGGCGGCACCGGCGGTTTGAGGATGGCTCCGCGAAAAGTTGCTATCACCGGCCTTGGCATCATTTCCCCTCTTGGTTTAAATCTGGCGGAAAACTGGGAGAGCCTTCGCGAGGGACGCCCTGCCATCGGTCCCATGAAGGACATCAACGATCTGGAATTACTGCGTTTCCAGAATGCCGCGCAAGTGCGCGGATACGATCCGCTCAAGCACTTCGAAGGTGGCAAAGAAGCCTACATCGATCGATTCGCGCAGTTTTCAATCGTCGCCGCACGAGAAGCGCTGAAGGATTCGGGGCTCGAATTGACTCCGGAAATGCGCGAACAGGGAGCCATCGTCTGTGGGTCGGCAGTTGGCGGGCAATCCGCCATCGAGATGGGATTTGAGGATTTGTGGCGTTCCGGCCGCGGCCGTGTGCATCCTCTGACGATCCCCAAAACGATGGCCAACGCAGGCGCGAGCCATATCTCGATGGACCTTGGCTTGAGCGGCCCAGCCTACACCGTTTCGACTGCCTGCTCCTCGGCGAACCACGCCATCGGCCAGGCGTTTCGAATGGTGCGCGATGGGCAAGCCGAAATGGCAGTCACCGGCGGCAGCGAGGCCATGTTTACCATCGGCATGCTGAAGGCATGGGAGGCGATGCGGGTGATTGCACCCGATACCTGCCGCCCATTCAGCAAGGACCGGCGCGGGATGATACTGGGCGAAGGCGGCGCAATGATGATCTTGGAGCCGATGGACGCAGCCAAAGCGCGCGGCGCGAAGGTCTACGCCGAGATTTGTGGCTTCGGCATGACGTCGGACGCGCACCACCTGACGCAACCGGCCATGCACGGTCCCTCGCGGGCCATGAAGGGTGCTCTGCGTGAAGCGGGGCTGGCACCGGAGGAAATCGGCTATATCAACGCTCACGGCACCGGCACACCGGGCAACGATCCGGTCGAGACGGCGGCGATTCGCGACGTCTTTGGCGCGCATGCCAACAGTCTTGCCGTGAGTTCAACCAAATCGCTCCATGGGCACGCACTGGGCGCCGCAGGCGCCCTCGAGGCGATTGCTACGATTCTCGCGCTGCGCAACGGAATCCTGCCGCCTACGGCGAACTACAACGAGCCTGACCCGGAATGTGACCTCGACTACGTCCCTAACAAGCCGCGAGCCAAGCAGGTGAGTGCGGCTCTTTCGAATTCCTTCGCCTTCGGCGGTCTGAACGCGGTGGTCGCCTTCCGCACCGTCTAAAACTCACTTTCGGCTTTTCGTTCGTTCAGCGCAACTTTGCGAGACCGCACGCTTCCCTGTTGCTACACTCGTTTCCAATGCGCGTCAATTACGGCGTGAGCTTTGAATCCTTTGCCGGGCTCGAGCCGGCGTTTCAGCCGGTCGCTCCCCTGGCGGCCGGTGTCAGGTTTTCGCTCGCTTTGGTCATAGAAATCCTCGGTGCGGCGTTTGTGCTGCTTTTCGTGCACGGCGCTTCCCTGCTGGGATTCACCGCCGAGACGGGCGGGAGCGTGGTGCGCGCCGCAATCGCCTTCGTGCTGGCCGCAGCCTGCCTCGGGACTGTGTGGGGCTGGCGCAAATGGCAAGGGCGCAAGACGCTGCGCGAGCACACTGATTTTCAGCGATTGAAATACGGGAAGCTGCACTGCCCGAACCGGCGGTTTGTCGAAACGTGGGAGAGCGGGCTTCTTTTTGGCTGCGATTGCGGCGCGCAGCAAATGCCCTGGAGTGGCATCTCGACGCTGCTCGAGAACGAACGCGACTTCATCATCGCTTCCGCCGTGCAGACCGAGGCCGTTCCCAAGGCTGCGTTTGCAAGCGAAGCCGAGCGCACCCGGTTCCGGGCACTGCTTTCCGAAAAGATGACGGCAAACAAAGATCTCACGGCTCGGTCGGTTGAGTTCGCCTACACGGCACAGGATTGGCGCAACGCAGAATGGCTGCAATTCAAGATGGGCGCTTGGAAACGTGAACTATTGCTCGCCGTGATGGCGTGCTGGGCCACGGGGCTCAGCCTGGTCTTCCTGCAATTCATCAACGACATTCACGAACTGACTCCGGCCTACTACGCAGGCGGCGTCGTGTTTGCTGCAATGCTGATCGCCGTTTCAAGCGCCGTGCGACGCCCGAGAGTGCAAACGGGAATTCCAT
>Ga0210401_10001483_pt1 | contig 27144 bp, 30 predicted proteins | sample IncBWH32MmetaG_FD_150866 | JGI IMG/M metagenome (GOLD analysis project Ga0210401, IMG submission 150866) | Forest soil microbial communities from Barre Woods Harvard Forest LTER site, Petersham, Massachusetts, United States - Inc-BW-H-32-M | ecosystem: Environmental > Terrestrial > Soil >...
AGGTGTCGATGCTCGACGCCGCGCACTACCCGTTCGAGGCAAACGTCAACCTTGCCCTTCTGCACGAGCTCGGTGGTCCGAACGACAGAAAGCTGATCAACGTCGCGATCGGCGGAGAGCTGAATCTGCATGCAAGCCCTGTGCTCGCAGCCGCGCAGGCAGCGCGCGATGCGGGCAACGCGCCCAACAGCGTGCTGGCGGCGGCGGCCAGCATCGTCGGTCCGTTGTGCGCACAGCGCGCGCGTCGGGCCTGTTCAGCGCTGATCGACCTGTTTGCGGGTGCCGGACTCGCAAGTGCACTGGACGAGACGTTCGATATCGAACCCATCGTGACCGACCGGAATCTGCGCGACCTCCTGCTGGGTGGCGAGCGCGATCCCAGGGCCCGGATCATGCTGGACGGGTTGAAAGCCCGCGAAGCCAAGTCGGTGTTCGTGCGCTATCTGGAGGGCCTCGGCGGGCATCCGCACGCCGATGCCGTTGTCGCCGCCATTTCGGCGACGCTCGCGTGGGGACCCCTGATGCGCAAGCGCGTCTCGAGGACGACCGTGGAAGCCCTGCCATGGTGGATACGGCTCTTCGGCACGCTGATCGGCGCGTCGGTGCCCGCCGAGCGCCACGAGGACGGGCGCTTCTGCGGGATCACGATGGAAGACGTCGTCGGCAAACGTTCGCTGACCGAAATCGCCTACGTCGCGCTGCTGGGCCTGGAACCCGAGCCGGCGAACCTGTTCGCTTTCCAGACGCTGGTGGGCCTGTTGCTCACCAACGGGCCCGGTGCCATCTCGGCTCAAGGCGCAAAGGGTGCGGTGTCTGCCGACGGGCCGGAATCGCCCGAACGCGTGCAGCTGAACAAAGCGCTGGTCGGCTTTCTGTCGCACTCCGGGTTCACCCACGGCGGCAACGGCTACGAAGGCATTGCGTTCCTGCTCGATCAATTTCGCGATGCGGGCCTGCAGGACCCGACCGATCCGAAGCACGGCATCGACCTCAAGGCACTGGCGATGCGTTATGTGGACGAGTATGCGCAGTACAAATCGAAAAAGAAGACCGCCGGCAGCCTCGACATACAGAAGATTCCGGGGGTGAATCACCCGGTGTTCAAGGATCGGCCGGTCAATTACGACCCGCGCGAAGTCTACGTGCGCGAGTTGTTCCAGAAGCGAGGCGAGTACAACGTCTTCCACGAGTACTACCACGCGCTGGTGCAGGCCTTGTTCGATGCCGGCGTATCGCGCAACGTCTACTGCGTCAACATCGACGCGGTGATCGCCGCGCTGCTGCTGAAGATCCTGTGGCAGCCCTACCGCAGCGGGGCTTTCGGCGAGAAAGCGCTGGAAACCGCCGCCTTTACGATCTTCCTGTACCCGCGCATGCTGGGCTGCGCCGCGGAAATCGACGATCACCTCAACCGCGGCCGCAACATGGACACCCGGACCCCCGCGTCGCAGTGCCGGTTCGTGGCCTGAATGTCTAGTCGAGCTTTTTGAGCTGCTCGCGAACCACGGTCGCTGTGAGCGGAAGGTAGCTGCAGTTCCGAGCCACCGTTTCCTGCCCCTCGCGGCTCAAGACGTAGCGCAGAAATGGCTTGAGCTTCGGATCCAGTGGCCTGCCGGGCGCGCGATTGAAGTAGATGTAGATGCTGCGTACCAGCGGGTAGGTGCGATCCTGGAAGCTTTTCCTGCTCGGCGTGACATAGGCGCCGCCTTCGCGCGGCGCAATTGCGACCAGCTTTAGGCCGGCAACGCCTTTCGCCTGCGGCATGATGGTCCATGCAATGCCGTAGCGGTCGTTGGCGAGTTCGTTTTTGAGCATCGACTGCAATCCCAGACGCTGCTCGGCACGGTCCTCATCGGCGATCATCTTGCTGCCGCTCTCGACGTATTCCCGGAAGTTGGGATTCCATTTGTCGCCGTTCCCGAGCACCTTCCACTGGAAAAAGCGCGTCGTGCCCGACGGCGCGTGGCCGTAGGTGTGGATCTGCTTGTGCGCCCACTCGCCGGTCAGGCCGAGTTGATCCCAGGTGCGGATGTCCTGGTCGGCGCCGCGGGCGTCGGACGGCGACCACTTGAAGCCGCGCATCCCCGCGGTGCGCTCGGAGCCGAAGATGCCGTCGAGCTGCTGAATAGTCAGCCGATCGATCGGATTGTCCTGGTGGACGAAGACAACCGGTCCGTTGGACTTGCCTTCAACGTCGAAAGCACCGGAAGCGACCGTGATGCCGGTCACCGGATATCCGTATACCTCGAAAAACGAAAGACTCTCGGTCAGCGTCGGTTCGCCGCCATCGGGCGCCAGATCGGCGACCCCGGTGACCAGCGCGGGAATAGCCGCGTCCGAGGTCGGCAGCCGGTCGTCGAATTGGATGCCCGGATGAATCTTGCGGAAATCCTCCTCCCACAGCTTCAGCACGCCGCCCAATCCGAAACCGAAGTTCCGGATCGTGCCCGTCACCTCTTGCTCGGACTTGTAGCGCGGCACGTCATCCAGGTCGAATTCTTTGGGGTCGCAGAGGTTGGCGCCCTGGGCGGCAGCTGCTGAAAGCAGGGCACCCAGTGATCCCGCAAATCGCTTGAGACGATGAGAAACCGAGCGCATTCGACCGTTCCGACCTGTGTCCGGGCACGACACTAGTGGCGCAACCTGAACTCAGTGTGAAGATGCCCTGAAGCGCTTTTCAGGTCAGTGCGGTGCTCGCAAGGCATCCTAAACCGACTAAATATCCAAAGCCTTCGCGTCACTCCACGTCACGGGACAGGCTTAGGATCCGATTGTTGACTGGGTTCAGGCTTGGGAGAACAGGGTTTGACTCTCAGTGAAGATCCGGACCGGCGTGCTCGGCGCTTGATCTGGATGATTTGGGCGGGGTTCACGCTGGTCCTCGTTTGGGGTTGGGTTGCCGCGCCGATTCGTCAGTCCGCGGACACAATCCCCTGGCTGGTGAAGGCGCCGGTCGTTGCTCTTTACCTGATGTGGCCTCTGTGGCAAGGCGGAAGGCTGGCGTTGCAGAAGTTGCGCGAGGCTCCGCTGGCGACCTGGCAAGGACGCTACTACGCATTTGGGAGCTTCCAGATCCGAGTGCTGGTCGACGAGGACGACCGGCTGTTAATCGTGGCCAGCGATGTACTGGATGCGCTTCGCATCGAAGGCCGCGGTCGCCGCCCGGAACGCATCCGGGCAATCGTGGGCCGCGATGGCCTGCGCACGGTGCCGAGGACGGGGCAACTCGTTTTCACCGAGACCGGCATGCAGGCCTGGCTGGAGCGGAACTCGCGCCAGGACGTCGCGCGCTTCGCGCTCTGGTTGCGAACTCAGGTCAGCGAGCCGCACCGCCGTATGCTGGAGCGTGGCACGCGCCACTAGAGCGCCGCCGCACCGCGGAACCTCTATAACCAAGATCCCTGCTTGCTTGCCTCAATGAGGGGGCGCGGGTAGCGTTCACGGATCTCAGGCTGGCCCGGGTCGGAACGGATGCAAACGCACAACATCGATAAGGCATTCTCCGGGCAGGTGCCGGAAATCTACGACAGATACCTCGTGCCGTTGATCTTCGAAGCGTACGCAATCGACATTGCGGGGCGGGTGGCTTCGCGCCAACCGGCGCGAACGCTCGAGATTGCGGCAGGCACCGGAGTGGTCACGCGCGCCCTGGCCGCCGCGCTCCTTGAGGATGCCTCGATCGTGGCGACGGATCTGAATCAGCCGATGCTCGATCGCGCCGCGGCGGTCGGCACCGGCAGACCGGTCACGTGGCGCCAGGCCGACGCTCAGCAGCTGCCGTTCGAAGACGGGCAGTTCGACGCGGTCGTTTGCCAGTTCGGCGCCATGTTCTTTCCCGATAGGCCCAAGGCATTTGCGGAGGCGCGGCGCGTACTGGCGCCGGGCGGTGTGCTCGTCTTCAACGTTTGGGACCGCGTCGAAGAGAACGAATTCGCCGCCCTCGTTACGAATGCGCTGGCGGAAATGTTTCCGGCGGATCCGCCGCGCTTTCTGGCCCGTACGCCGCACGGTTACTTCGATCGAGCGCAGATCGCGCGGGATCTGCTGCACGCTGGCTTCGCCAAATCACCGAAAATCGATACACAAGCCGCGCGCAGCCGGGCCGCGTCAGCTCGAGATCCCGCCATCGGCTTCTGCCAGGGGACCCCGTTGCGCACAGAGATCGAAACGCGCCGCGCCGACGCGCTTTTGGAAGCAACGGGCATCTGCGAGGCAAAAATCTCCCAGCGATTCGGATCGGGACCCGTGGATGCCAGGATCCAGGCCCACATCGTTTCAATTGATCTCTGAGGAGAAGGCACGATGAAGAACATCGCGATTGTGCTGGTGGTTCTGGTTCTTGCGCTGCTCGCCGTGGTACTGCTTCAGTCGAACGATATTGCCATCATCGTAAACGGGCAAAAGCTCGCTGGGCCGGCGAAACTCGCCGCCGAAGGCTGGGGCTTGCTGGTGGCGGCGGTTGCGCTCTTCTGCGTGGCGATACTGCTTGCTTTCGTGTTCGCCGGGGTGGGACTGTTCATCCTCGGGGTACTGGTGCTTGCCGGGCTGCTGGCGGCGTGGCTCACCTTTCCGTTTCTGCTGCCGCTGTTGATCCCGCTGTTCCTGGTCTGGATCTTTGTAGCGGCCGTGCGCAGGAGAACCAGATCCGGGGCGTAGTGCGACACTTGGAACCGATCGGAGGGGAAATTTCCGGCCGAAGAAGTGGCCTCAAATCCGTTCGCTTGACGAATCAGGAGAACAACCCGGCCAGATCCACCGACGACTGGTTACCGATGCTGGAGAAATGGTTCTGCAGCCACAGGTCGGCTTGCGCGCGGCCGAGGTCGTGAAGCATCGTGATGAACGGCAGATGGGCGTTCAGCTTGCTGTCCGCGGCCAGCTGGCTCACCAACGCTTCTGCCTCGATCAGGTGGAAATTCATCCGCCGCAATCTGCGCTCAAGACGGCCCAACGGGAACAGGGCCTGCCCGCTCTGCTCGGTGGCCTGGGCGATCATCCGCATTTCTCTGAGGAACGTGGAATTGAATCCCAGTTCGCTCACCCGGTTCTGAATATCTTCTGCGGTATGTGGCGTCTGCCTCCGCGTCAGCGGATGCAGCAGCACCACGATCACGTTCGGCGACTCGCATTCGTAGAAGAGCGGAAACACGGCCGGGTTTGCCGAGTAGCCACCATCCCAGTAGGCCTCACCGTCAATCTCGATGGCATGGTGAAACGACGGCAGGCAGGCCGACGCAAGCAGTGCGTCCACGGACAACTCGCCGGTGCGGAACAGCCGCAGCTTGCCGGTGCTGACCTGCGTGGCGGCAACGAACAGTTGCAGCTCGGTTTCCGCTCGCAGACGCTCGAAATCGATTTGCTCCGTCACGATCTTGCGAAGGGGATTCAGATCGAAGGGGTTGAACTGATATGGAGAAAAATCGCGCGACAGCGCCACAAGCGCTTTGACGATCGGACCGAGACCGCCGTCGATGCCGGCCTCCCGCGGTTGGAGCAGGTTCGGCGGCAGCTGGTTGATCGGGGCGTGGCTCGCCACGCTTTGCCAGAACCGGGCGAGCGCCTGTCGAGCCCCGTCGCGGCCGCCCTTCACGAGACCGTCGGCCAGCACCACGGCATTCATCGCACCGGAGCTTGTCCCGCTGATGCCTTCGAACTCGATCCGCTCATCCTCCAGCAAGCGGTCGAGCACGCCCCATGTGAACGCGCCATGTGAACCACCTCCCTGCAAGGCCAGGTTAACGACTCTGGTCGGCGCGGATTTGTCCCGTCGCAGCACGACTTCCTCGGCATTCGAGGGTAAAGAAAGCATGGCTGATACGCCTCGCTCTACGGTTGGTGCAGTGCACAATAGTACGCCGAAGTGGACGGGCGGTTTGGCTTTTAAACACTTATTAATCAGATACTTACAGCGCTTTCAGTAGGTGAAACTGTATCGCTGCAACACGGCGATCAGGAATCGCAATTTTGGAGTCTTGCGAGCGCTGCGAGGCGGGTTGTCAACCCGCGGCCGGTTGCCAATCCGCCCACAGCATGGGGAAAATACGAGCTCGATGTCGTCGGCCATGACGACCGGCCCGGGGGAGCACGTGGCCGCGCATCAGGAGCCTGACGGGAGGGCGGCGCAATGTTCGGCTTGAGCGCCCTGGAACTGGCGCGGATTCAGTTCGGCTTCACCGTATCCTTCCACATCATATTTCCCGCGATCTCGATCGGGCTCGCCAGCTATCTCGTGACGCTGGAAGGTCTTTGGCTGTGGCGCAAGGATACTGTTTACCGCAGCCTCTACCACTTCTGGTCGAGGATCTTCGCCGTCAACTTCGCCATGGGCGTCGTCTCCGGGCTGGTCATGGCGTACGAATTTGGCACCAACTGGAGCTATTTCTCCGCCTTCGCCGGCGGCATCACCGGCCCGCTGCTGACCTACGAGGTTCTAACCGCCTTCTTCCTCGAGGCGGGCTTTCTCGGCGTCGCGCTGTTCGGCTGGAACAAGGTCGGGCCGGGGCTGCATTTCTTCGCCACCGTGATGGTCGCGCTCGGAACGCTGGTCTCGGCTAACTGGATCCTGGCGTCGAACAGCTGGATGCAGACCCCGCGGGGCTTCGAGATCGTCGGCGGCAAGGTTGTCCCGGTCGACTGGCTCGTCGTGATCTTCAACCCGTCCTTCCCCTACCGCTTCGCGCACATGACGGTCGCGGCCTATCTCGCGACCGCGCTGCTGGTCGGCGCTTCGGGCGCATGGCACCTCCTGAAAGGACATGACAACGCCCGGGTGCGGACGATGTTGTCGATGGCGATGTGGATGATGCTGCTGGTCACGCCCGTGCAGATAGCGATCGGCGACGCCCATGGCCTGAACACCCTGGAGCATCAGCCGGCGAAGATCGCGGCGATCGAGGGGCATTGGCAGAACGTGCCGGGCCAAAGCGTGCCTCTGATCCTGTTCGGCTGGCCGGACATGACCGCCGAGACGACACGCTATGCGCTCGAAGTTCCCGCGCTGGGCAGCCTCATCCTGACGCACCACTGGAATGGCCACATTGCCGGCCTGAAGGAATTCGCGCCCGATGACCGGCCCGACTCGACCGTCATCTTCTGGACATTCCGGCTGATGGTCGGCCTCGGCGTGCTGATGCTGCTGCTGGGCGTGTCGAGCGCATGGCTGCGATGGCGGGGCCGCATGTTCCAGTCGCCGCTGTTCCTGCGCTTTGCCTTGCTGATGGGTCCTGCGGGTCTCATGGCCATCATGGCGGGGTGGATCACCACGGAAATGGGCCGGCAGCCCTGGGTGGTCTACGGCGTGATGCGGACCAGGGACGCGGTCTCCAATCACTCCGCCCTGGAGCTCACCACCACGCTGACCATTTTCGTCGTGGTGTACTTCGCCGTCTTCGGAACCGGCGTCACCTACATGCTGAAGCTCATCGGCAAGGGCTCGGAGGATCATGCCCCGCATGAACCTGGAGGCGACGCGCTGGACGGGACTCCGCTCAACCGGCGGCCGTCTCGCCCACTGTCGGCCGCACCCGACGACATCGACCCCGCAGTCGACACCGGCAAGGAAGCCTGAGGCGATGGGCATCGATCTGCCGGTCGTCTGGGTTGTCATCATCGCCTTCGGCTTGATGATGTATGTGGTCATGGACGGCTTCGATCTCGGCATCGGCATCCTGTTTCCCTTCGTCCGCGACAGGGGCGACCGCGACACCATGGTGAACACCGTGGCCCCGGTCTGGGACGGCAACGAGACGTGGCTGGTGTTCGGCGGGGCCGCGCTCATGGCGTGCTTCCCGCTGGCCTACTCGGTGCTGCTGAGCGCGCTGTATTTTCCGCTCGTCCTGATGCTTGCGGGGTTGATCTGGCGCGGCGTCGCCTTCGAATTCCGCTTCAAGGCAGACGAGGCGCACAAGCCGTTCTGGGACAAGGCCTTCGCATGGGGCTCGTATATCGCGACCATCTCCCAGGGCATCTGCCTGGGCGCCTTCATCAACGGTTTCGAGGTGAAGGGGCCCTCCTATATGGGCGGCGCCCTCGACTGGCTGACGCCGTTCAGCCTGTTCACCGGTCTGGGCCTCGTCGTCGCCTACGCCCTGCTCGGAAGTACCTGGCTCATCATGAAGACGGAAGGCGCGCTGCAACGGCGCATGATCGCGCTCGCGCGGCCCGCGACGCTCGTCCTGCTGGCTGTCATCGGCATCGTCAGCCTGTGGACGCCTCTGACCCATCCGGAGGTTGCCGCGCGCTGGTTCGCGCTGCCGAACCTCTTCTTCTTCGCTCCGGTGCCGCTGCTCGTCCTCGCGACCAGCTGGCTGATCCTGCGCGTCATGAAGCGCGAGACGCACGCGGCGCCTTTCCTGCTCACGCTGCTCTTGCTGTTCCTCGGCTACAGCGGTCTGGCCATCAGTCTGTGGCCCAACATCATCCCGCCGAGCGTTTCGATCCGGGAGGCCGCCGCACCGCCGCAGAGCATGGGCTTCACCCTCGTCGGCGCCCTGCTCATCATCCCGATCATTCTCGCCTATTCGGCCTGGTCCTATTACGTGTTCCGCGGAAAGGTCAGGGCGGGCGAGGGGTATCACTGATGCCGCCCTTCGCGTTCAAGTCGAATTGGCTGCGTCAGGTGGCCTGGTTCCTCGCTCTCTGGACGGCCAGTGTCATCGGTCTCGCCGCGGTCGCGTTGGTCTTCCGTGCGATCATGACGGCTGCCGGCCTGACAAGCGGATAGCTCGAGATCGCGGCCGAGTTCCACAACCGTAAAAAAACAGGGCCCGCATTTCTGCAAGCCCTTGAGTGTTCGATGTTGGGCCTAGTCGTCGGCTCCCTTGCCCTCGGAACGCAACTGGCCGCGAATCTCGCCGGCCTTGAAGTTGTTCGTGTGGAGGTTGGCGTAGGCGGTATTGGATTCGAGCGCCTCAACGAGCGCCTCGAAGTTGCCCGCCAGCACGTTCTGACCCGGGATCGCCACGACGTTCGCCGCGGTCCACGTCCCCGTCACCGTCCCGCCACTTGCCGGGCAGGTCGGAGGGGTGGGCGTCCCAGCGGGCGGCGCCAGGGGAGGATTCGCGCAAAAATAAACCATGACGCCGCCAGCCACATGCACCTTCCCGAAATGAATATGCGATTGCAGGACCGGCGAGCTCAGGTTGGAATCATAGGTCAGCGTGTAAGTGGCAGTCTGGGCACTCTTGTTGAGCTCCACTTCGGCAGTGCCGGTGCCACTGGACAGGATGGCTCCTGTCTCGCCTGCTCCCAAACCACCGATCTCGTTAAACCCGACCAAGCGGGCATGAAATTTCTCAACGTTCTGGTCATCCGCCTGAACGGGCGACACGGCAAACAAGGCGGAGGTCAGCGCCGCCACCGCGAAAACAGGACGCTTGATCATGGTGATCCCCTCATGAGTTTTGTCGCTGTACACGACCGCCCCGGCATGCCAGACATACCGGTTGCGGATTCCGTGAGGTAAAAGAACCGTAGTTCGAGCGACGGCCGAGCCTTCTCGTCAGTATGTTCTCCGCTGAGCTAGGTGCTACGCCATGTGCGAGACAATGTCAAGTAGCGTCAACGCGAGCGCCGCTTTCTTCGCACGACATTTTGTTCAAGAAACTGAGCGTAGCCGTGTTCATCGAGCTCGCCGGCCGCCAGCGCGATGACCGCTTGGGCGGCCTTCTCCTCGGACGCCTTGAAGCTGTATCCGTTGATCTCGAGGAAAAGGACGCCGACAACAAAACCAATCCGTTTGTTGCCATCAACGAAGGGATGGTTCTTGACGATTGCCGCCGTGTAGGCGGCAGCCATCGCAATCAAATCCGGCGTGTCAGCGTAGGCGAGTTGCTGCTTGGGCCGTGCCAGGGCCGATGCCAAAAGTCCCGCGTCGCGAAGTCCACCGGCGCCGCCGTGCAGGCTCTGCAACTTCGCATGAAGCGTCCTGGCGTCACGTTCATCGACCCAGATTGGCTCCTTCACTTCGCCAGCACGTGCAGCGTGTTCCGATAACGATGAAGAATGCCGTCGGCCGTGGTCATCTTTTTCTCGAACGCAGGATCGTACGGCGTCAGTTGGTAAGTCCCATCCGGCCCCTCGACCAGGAAGAGCTGTTCACCGTCTCGCGTGTTCAGCCGGTTGATGACTTCCTTCGGAAGAACGACCCCGAGCGAGTTCCCGAACTTGCGCACTTTGACTTCGATCATGCGGACTCTCCATCGTTATTACTATTGTAATAACATCAGAGATGCGGGTCAACAACCGGCCAATCGGTCGCGTTCCGCCTCTACATTAGGGTACGACTACGATGACGAACGCCCGTGCCGCCTCAGTGGCGCTAGCATTCTCAGCGGTTATATCGTAGGCGAACGCCGGTTCTAACCAGGTCTCGCCAGCGCGATAGTTGCCCAACCGCGCGCGCCAGGCTCGCGCGTGGATCGCACCCGACAGCACGTGTACCAACACGTAGCCGGCGGGGGATGGCGTGCCGTGGAGGATCGCCGACCCGCCGGGCGCAAGGTCGACCGTAAAAGCCGAGAGCGTCGGTTCGTGAAGGCCCTGTGCGCGTACGGAGGACCCACGAGTGACGGTCGCTCCCTTCCCCTGCGACTGAGAAGCGCCAGGCGGCGGCATGACCGCTGCCAGAAGCCAAGCCTGCCCGCTCATGGCCACGTCGGGAGAGGCGGCGCTCGGGGTCGCCGTCACCGCGACCAGACTCAGCGCCGTGCCAACCAGGCTTCGCATGACGCTTTCAAGCAATGGTAAATGGCTCGGATGTCGAGCATTGACATGCTCTGAAAACCGCCCATGAGATCATCTGAAGCAGATCGCCCCATTTGAATATTGGCTGCCACAGGTACAAAATGCAGCATCGTCGCGACAGTTAAGCCGCCTAGGGTCGCTGCCACCAATACGATCAATGTCACGGCTTTCGCGTACCTGGAAAATTCGGATCCACCCATCGTGTGCTCCTTTCGGTGACGATTTCTTCCGAAAGAAGAATGGCCCATTGAGCTGTTCGGGTGCGACCACAAAATGCGCTCAAAAACCGCTCAAACGCTGCGGCGGCGCGCTTGATTCCGCCTCACGCTGATCAAGCAGGTGCGCTAGATGGCGGCGATTACAGATCTACTCGAGCGCAACCGGTCGGATGTCCAGATGCAACGCCAGGGACCGCTCGATCCGTGCTCACTCCCGACGGCCTAAGCAGCGTCGAGGGTAATCGCCACGCGATGGCATGCCGGTAGCGGGCGGACGCCGGACTGGTCAGTTGGCCGCGCAGGCGCCAAGTGGCGTATGCGAGGTCGATTCTCCACCGGTCAAACCGTGGTGATCGATGGTGGCGGCGTCCTTGTCTGACACATTACTGCGAAGGGCTGGAGAAATCGACGAATCGATGTCTGATCGAACTTAGCACTCAGGAAGTATCGGGCGATCGGGAGCTTCACGATATCGGGTCCATTTTGCAGTACGCTCGAACTGCGATGGAAACGGCACACCTGCCATTACCCTCAGCTCATGCGGCACCGATCAACCAGTCCCGAGGAACCCATCATGCTGCGCGCTCTTCCTGGCCTTCGCTCTTCGCCGTTGTTTGCTCTGTTCTGTCTCGCTGTGCTGATTGCTGGCCCATCCGTGCGCGCTGCCGACTTCGGATCTGGATTCAAAACGCAGGCGGTGAACGTCGACGGAGGCACTCTGAGCGTGACCGTCGGCGGCAGCGGGCCGCCCGTGTTGCTGATTCACGGCTATGCCGAATCGTCGCGCATGTGGAAGCCGCTGGCGAAGGTGCTGGCGCCACGCTTTACCGTGATCGCGCCCGATCTGCCGGGTATCGGGGATTCGTCCATACCGAAAGCGGGCCTGGATATGAAGACTTCGGCGGAACGCGTTCACGCCGCTGTAGGTTCTCTCGGGTACACCAAGGTACGGGTTGTAGGGCACGACATCGGGCTCATGGTCGCGTACGCCTACGCCGCAATGTATCCACAGGAAGTCGAGAAACTCGCGCTCATGGATGCGTTCCTGCCAGGGGTCGGCGGATGGGAGGCCGTCTACAACAACCCGGGCATCTGGCACTTTCGCTTCTACGGGGCGACGCCGGAGGCGCTGGTCAAAGGGCGTGAGCGCACCTACTTCGAGCACTTCTGGAACGACTTCGCGGCTGATAAGACCCGCTCGATTCCCGAGGACGATCGGCGCGCCTACACACAGGCGTATGCGCGTCCGGGCCGGATGGCCGCGGGGTTCGCTTATTTCGCGTCGTTCCCGAAGACGGCGGTGGACTTTGCCGAGCTGAGCAAGACCAGGCTTTCCATCCCTGTCCTGTCGATCGGCGGGGCCAAAGCAAATGGCGCTGCGCTTGGCGCACAAGCGAAACTCGTCGCCTCGGATGTCACGGTGATGGTCCTGAAGGACACGGGCCACTGGATGCTGGAAGAGCGCCCAGAGGAGACCATCGCCGCCCTGGTCGCCTTCCTTCCGTGACTGCGACACTCGGGCGGCTTACGGTTCCGTTGCAGTTCCGGAGAAAGTCTCGACGACTTCGTACATTCCCGGATCAAACTTTGCGATTGCGAGCGCCTGTTGAAGATAGGGCAACGGAGCAGGGTTCCTGCGCATCGACTCGTAATCTTCCGCGCTGCGCCATTGAGCGTACATCGTGATCTTGGTCCCATCGAGGCCGCGATGCAGGCTGGCCGAAATGAAACCCGGCGCGTGGCGCACGGAAGTCTCGGTCGCACGAGCGAGCAGATCAAGAAGTCGCTCCTGATTCGCAGGCTCTACCGTGAAGACATTGATCAGCGTGACAAGCTTGCGGCCGGGACAGATCGTCGTCATAGGCCTCCCCTTGATTTGCATGCCAAAGGTGCCGCCTGACCGCCAGACGCCTTCGGCATGCTTCCTGTTCTGCTTCGGTCAGATCGATCCAGGCATTCTATAAGTCAGATAGGAATAGCGATGGAGTGTCCAATAGGGCCAAGCCCGCCAGGCCAGGTAACCCCACAGCTTCAAGCGGTCAAACGTCGCCAGCGGCATCCAACCGCGCCAACGTTCGCGAGTATCCTCAAGTCATGATGCTGAGGGATCGCCGAGGGTTCTGTCGCGGGATTTTGTGCTCTCTCGGCCTATCGCTTCCTGGGACTCATGCCTGGGCACAGACCGATGAGATACAGGTCTACGATGCCACGATCGACCCGCCCGGGCAGTTCAGCCTCGAGCTGCACAACAATTACACGCCGAGCGGCCGGACCGAACCAGATTTTCCGGGCGGCATCATTCCCAACCATGCGTTGAACGGTGTTGCGGAATGGGCCTATGGCGTTAGGCCGTGGTTGGAACTCGGCGCCTATTTCCCGCTATACACGCTCAGCGGTGGTCGGCTACAGTTCAACGGTGGCAAGCTTCGGGCGCTTTTCGTGGTGCCGAATGCGAAGCAACAGACCTTCTTCTATGGAATCAATTTCGAGCTCAGCTTCAACGAGCACCAGTGGGAGCAGACCCACAAGTCAGGCGAGGTTCGCCCGATTCTGGGGGAGCATCTAGGGCCTTGGGACTTCATCGTCAATCCCATCATCGACACCGGATTCAACGGAATACGCAAGCTGGACTTCGCGCCGGCCGAGCGAGTCGCCTACAATTTCTCGCCGCTCTGGGCCGGCGCGCTCGAGCACTACGCCGATTTCGGCTATGTGAGCGAGTTTGCGCCGCTCAAGCGGGAGGCTCAGACCCTGTTCCTCGTTGTCGATTACAACGGCGACCCGAACAGCGTCGAGTTCGGTATCGGCCACGGCTTTACCGATGCGTCCGACTCTCTGGTGCTCAAGCTGATGATCACGCACGAATTCTGAATAACGATCGCGGCTTCTCGCCACTGTGGTCTGCAATTATCTTAGCGATCCCAGTCGAACCCCGGATGGTGGCTTGTCGGCTACCGATCCGGGTCGAACTCGACGGGGCCGTTGAGGTGCGTTGACTGAACGCTTTTCGATCAGTGACCTGATTCGGTCAGCGTCCGCTGGTGTCGCCGGGTTGTAGACCACCATGCTGAGGTCAGGCCGGCCATCGACCGCGAATGCGGAATATTCAAAGGCGAGCTGTCCGAGAACCGGATGTCGTATGCGCTTGACGCCCTCGCCGTGGGTCCGGACGTCGTTATCGCGCCACATCGCCTTGAACTCGGGGCTTAGCCGACAGAGTTCATCGACGAGAGGTTGCACTTCCGCCGCGGCCCCCGCACGTGCGGCATCAACCCTGAACGCGCCCACCACGAACCGCGCCACGCTTTGCCAGTCATACTGCGCGGCGCGGACGCGCGCATCGAGGAAGATCAGGCGCAAGACGTTGCGCCGCTCCGGCGGCAGTGATCCATAGTCGGTCAACATCACGGTCGCCGCCCGGTTCCAAGCTACGACGTCCCATGTCGCGGTTCTGATGAGGGCGGGGCTCGGCTCCAAGGCATCGAGCACGCGTTGCAGTCGTGGCGTGACGCCTTCGTTCTTCCGATAGCGAACCTCGGGCAGGCGACCGAGGCCGACCAGAAAGAGGTGCTCACGCTCGACATCCGTCAGCATCAGGGCGCGGGCGATCCGTTCGAGCACGTCGGCCGAGGGTGCGCCGCCTCGGCCCTGTTCGAGCCATGTGTACCACGTCGGGCTGATGTTGGCGCGCTGTGCCACTTCCTCCCGGCGCAGCCCAGGCGTACGCCGGCGCTTCGACGAAAAACCGAACGCAGCCGGATCGAGCTTCGCGCGGCGGTGCTTCAGATAGGTGCCGAGGGATTTCTCGTGCGTGACGCGCTGGCTCATCCTGTTGGCGATTATACTACGATAAATTCACTACTTTACCACGATGTTTGCTGGGCAGCAAACTCTTGCCTCCAACGAAACCTGGGGACTTTGTTCATGCGTGTCTTCGTCACTGGCGCCACCGGCTGGGTCGGCTCCGCCGTCGTCAAGGAACTGATAACGGCCGGCCATCAGGTTCTCGGCCTTGCCCGGTCGGACAAAGCGGCGCAAGCGCTGGCTGCAGCAGGCGCCAAGGTTCATCGCGGCGCGCTTGATGACCTCGACAGCATCAAGCGCGGCGCCGCCCAATCGGATGGGGTGATCCACACCGCCTTCAACCACGACTTCTCCAAGTTCGCGCAGAATTGCGCAGAGGATCGGCGCGCCATCGAGGCGATGGGCGCCGAGCTCCAAGAATCAAAACGCCCGCTCATCGTCACGTCAGGGGTGGCGCTGCTTGCGCCGAGCCGCGTCGCAACGGAGGAAGATATGCCTCCTTCCGATTCCCCGATCTATCCTCGCAGGTCGGAAGCAGCGGCCGTTGCGCTGGCGCCTCGCGGAGTGCGCGCGACGATCGTCCGGCTTCCGACGTCGGTGCATGGTCACGGCGATCATGGCTTCGTGCCGCGGCTCATCACCTTTGCGCGCGAGAAGGGCGTCTCCGCCTATGTGGGCGACGGCCTCAACCGCTGGCCCGCCGTACATCGACTCGACGCGGCCCGCGTCTATCGGCTCGCGCTCGAGCGCGGCGCCGAAGGGGGTCCCTTCCACGCAGTCACTGAAGAGGGCGTGCGATTCAAGCGGATCGCCGAGGTGATCGGCCGGCGTCTGAACATCCCGCTGGTCTCAAAGTCACCCGAAGAGGCGGCGGAGCATTTCGGTTGGTTCGCCATGTTCGTGGGCATAGACGCCCCGACCTCGAGCGAGCGGACCCGGTCACTGCTCGGCTGGAGGCCGGAACAGCCCGGGCTCATCGCCGACATCGATCATCCTGCCTATTTCGCCCAGTAGCGACAGGGCCCGCATGAGTTCAGACCAGGGCCTGGTATTTCGACATGCAACTGTCGGCGCCGGGCTCGCCGGGACCCGCTTGACCGTGACTCCAGCGCCTGAATTTTCGGGCGTGGATCGTTCAAACTAGACGGCGTCAGGAATCGCTATTGAGGTCTGCTTATATGACAGGTTCTAGGCTACCCACGTATTTCATCTCCCACGGCGGCGGACCTTGGCCGTATATGAAGGAATTCCGCAACCAGCTGCATGTGCTGGAGGAATCGCTGAAAGACATTCCGCGCCAGATTGCCGTAGTGCCGAAGGCGGTTCTGGTGATTTCCGGCCATTGGGAGGAAGAAGATTTCACCGTGATGGCAAGTCCGTACCCGCCCATGGTTTATGACTATTCAGGCTTCCCGGAGCACACCTACCACGTAAAGTACAACGCACCCGGTTCTCCGCACTTGGCGCAGCGCATCCAGTCCCTTATCGAGTCAGCCGGCATACCGGCCAGACTGGACCCGCAACGGGGCTTCGATCACGGCACGTTCACCCCGCTGGTCATCATGTATCCAGAGGCCAACGTTCCCGTGGTTGAACTGTCACTGAAGTCCGGGTATGACCCAGCCGCTCATCTTTCCGTCGGACAAGCGCTTACGCCACTGCGCGACGAAGGCGTTCTCATCATCGGCAGCGGCCTGAGTTACCACAACCTGCGTCACTTTGGACCGGGCGCACGACAGGTTTCCAAGACCTTTGATGATTGGCTTCAAGAGACGCTTGTCAAAGGCACAGCCAGTGAACGTGAAGCGCGGCTCCTCGCCTGGAGTACCGCTCCCGCAGCGCGTCAGGCACATCCTCGCGAAGACCACCTGATTCCCTTGATGGTTGCTGTCGGCGCCGCCAAGACCGAAAAGGCCACGGTCGTTTACCACGAAGAAGATCTGCTTGGCGGGGTGACTGCGTCGAGCTTTCGATTTGGTGCTGCAACCACGTATTTGAGCGGGTAGGCTCGCAAGTCATTGAGCGATAACGGCCCTCCACGCTCGCTGGCATGCAATGCAGTTTTATCCAGCGCAGAAGGTTGTTTGGCCGGCTGCTTTCGCCTGGCATGGAAGTTGAACCGATCGGCGTTACCATGATCACGGTGACGTGAAGTACCCGCACACCCATTTGGCCTTGCGTTCCAAATTTCAATAGCTCATGACGGGACAAACAATGACCACGATCAGGTATTTCGTTCCAACCGCGGCCGCCGCTCTCGTTTTCGCCGTCTGCGCCGGTAATGCGCTGGCGGGCCGTGATAACGCCGCCAACAAGCCCGCTCGGATCGCACCTACAAAGGATGCACTGGTGACGCTCGAGAGGAGTTCATACGAGGCCCGGAAGAGCAAGGACTCGAAATTCTGGGGCACGTTCCTTTCGGACAAGTTCGTCGGCTATGGTTCATCTGGAAAGCTCGACAAAGCATCTGCAACCAAGAAATACGCCGACTCTGATTGCGAGGTCAAGAGTTACACGCTGTCCGACGAGCAGATCAAGCCGCTCGGTGACGGTGCGGCACTCATCACCTACAAGTCAACCATTGACGGCAAATGTGGCGGACAACAGCTCCCGCCCAACAGCTGGGCGGCAAGCGTGTACGTTCGCGACGGTGCCAAATGGAAATCAGCCTTCCACGCCGAAGCTCCGATTGTGGATCCGAAAGCGGCGACTGCAAAACCGGCTGACAAGCAGGAAGCGCCCAAGAAGATGGAGGCCAAGACCGCCGCTCGAAATGCCGCCTCCGATGCCCTGCTCGAGGCCGAAAGGGGCATCTGGGAAGCCTGGAGAGCACACGATGCCAATAGACTTGCGGACCTGACGACCAGCGACATGTCATTTATCAACATCTTTGGCACTTTCTTCGCAACCAAGGCCGAGGCTTTGAAGGACTGGACCAGCGAAGGGTGCAAGGTCAAGAGCGTCAGCGTCACCAACGCCACGGCCACGATGCTCTCACCCACGGTCGGCATCCTGACATTCAATGGTGGTGCGGACGGCACCTGCTTCGGCCAGAATGTTGGACCCATCTGGGGTACGAGCGTCTATGTGAAGGTCGGCAAGACTTGGAAATGGACCTTCGGCATCAATTTGCCCGCATCCTGAGGCTGCGGCCGTCGTCGAGCTAATTGCTCGCTGGCGCGGATGGCAACGATGTACTACAACCGACCGAGAGCAAAGCGAATCCCTTTGGCCCAAGGTGATCAGCTCGTACGGTGTCCCATTCGATTCCGAAATTCCGCTCAACGAGACAGCACAAGAAAATGGCCCGCAGTAGTTGCTTGCAGGCCATTGAATTCAAAGCAGAATTGGCGCGCCCGGCAGGATTCGAACCCACGACCTCTTGGTTCGTAGCCAAAGGCGCTATCTCCGATAACCGGTTTAAAATCAATATGTTACGTGCTTCCATCTGTGCCCTGGATTGCCGAGTTACGCCCGGGTAAGCCCTTGTTTGGCCAAGGATCGCGCCGATTCAATGGCACAGCACGCCACACCAAATATTCCCTTGCAGGAATCCTGGATGCTTCGGTTCGCTTGCTCGAAGCGCGTGGGCCTCATCTTGGTTTTCCGCACAGCAGCGCAATCGAACAATCCAAGCACAGCCACATGCGCGAACTTCGGACCCAGCACCAGGGTCGGCCTTATCGGACGCTCTACGCGTTCGACCCCAGGCGCACGGCAATTTTGTTGATCGGCGGCGATAAGACTGGTGATGAACGCTGGTACGAAACCAACGTCCCTATCGCCGACCGGCTGTACGCCGAACACCTCGAGGAACTTCGAAAGGAAGGACTGTAAATGGCTAAGAAGTTTTCCGAGCTGCGCGCTCGCATGTCGCCCGAGTCGCGTGCGCGAGCCGAAAGTAAGGCGAAGGAAATGCTCGCTGAAATGCCGCTTAACGAGTTGCGGCATGCTCGAGGGTTATCGCAGAAGATGCTCGCAGAGGCGCTGCACGTACAGCAGCCCTCGATCGCGAAGCTGGAGCGGCGCACCGACATGTATGTGTCGACGCTGCGCAGCCATATCGAAGCGATGGGCGGGCAACTGGAGATCATCGCGCGCTTTCCGGATGGCGCTGTCAAGATCGGCAACTTCGCTGATCTGGAGAAGGACGCTGCCTGACCCCCGTCGAACTTTTGGAGGACTTCCGGACGACCTTCGCGAATCTCCGTGGAGGAGCCTGCGAAGTCGGTGCGGAAACCGCCCGGCTCGATGATCGTCACTTTGATGCCGAGCGGCCTCACCTCTTTGGAGAGCACTTCGGGGAGGATTTCACTTGCGGCTGCTGCCAGAAGTCGCCTTCAGGGTCCGCCAGCGCGGCCTGCGAGCAAAAACCGGCGAACACTACCGTCATTACAAGATGCATCTTGATGAAAAACCCTCCTTCTGGCAGACGTCGTACAAATTGGCAGATCGCGACCTGCAATACCGCAATACCGGTCGGGCTCGCACGATATTCAGACTTTTCCGTCTCACCGAAATTTGCAACCGTCGGGAATAAGCCGGCACGCCGGTCGGTATGGGATGAGAATCCTCACAAACGAACGGAACTTGGCGTTTACACCTCGAGCAGACCCGCGCAAGCAGGGTGGGCCTCAGGACACGGCGCACAAGCTGAGGACCACCGCGCTGTGGGGTCTGCGCATGAGGCGGTGTTTTATGCACGACTTAGCTTGTTTGAGCTCGGCAGGCGCGATCGCGCGGCATGCGGGAGAGGCCGACGATGTGCGCGACCGCTTCGCACATTTGAGCGACGATCAGAAGCAGGAGCTCTTCACCTTCCTCGACTCGCTATGAGATCACGACCGGGAATGTTTCTCAGCGCTTCAAGAAAGACTCGTCACTAGGAGGTGGCGGGAAGTCACAAAAACCGCCACCTCCCGCCGCTGAAAAGCTGGTTCTTTGAGCTATTTCATTCCAATTGAAAACTCGGTTGAAGGACCCACTGCTGCTTCGACGTCAAGCCGCTTGGTGATTGGCCATCAATCGTCCAGACGGCCTAGTCCGGTATTGCCGTTGGTACATTCCGGCCCAGCCTCACTTCTGCGAATTGAACCTTCTTGCTCCGGCATGGAACTGACCGAGCCGAGTTGCTAGAACGGAGCAACTCTCCCGAGACCTTGCGCTTGGAATCGCCATCTCGGTGGCTTCGAAAGGCGTTTCTGGGATGTGTGATTTAAAAATCGAACCGGCGATCAGGGAAGATTCATTTGCGCCGCAGGATCAAGGTTCTCATTGTCGATTCTCTGAGTTGAGGAGTCACGCTATGACAACATTGAGAAGGATGACCACGCACGTCTTGAGCGGCGCTACCGCAAGTATTCTGATTGGCTTTCTAAATACGGCCTATGCAGAACAGCCACCTGCGCCATGCCACCCGAATCCGAACGCCGCAGACGACCGGGAGGCCGTTGCCAAGCGTGGGGATGTCGCCAACCTGCCAAAGCCGCTGAAGGACCAGCTCATCCGATTGGCCGACCGCCCGCACTCGATTCTGCCCATGCAGGTCTTCTCCGAGGCGGACCAGTCAAGCCAGTTATTCCAGTACTACTTACTGGATAGCACCGGCTTCGAACCCAACGTTCTCACGAAAATATTCCCCGGCGTGAACGACAACGTGCAGTTGACCGCCACCGGCGCCAATTGCGGCCTGCCTACGGTCGGCGCCGTACGCCTCGTGCTGGAGCCCAAGCCGGGGCTTCCGACAGACCCCAACAACGCCAGAGCCTTCATGGATGTCTTCACCGACATCTCCGGGCTATTTGTCATCAACAACGAAAGCGGGTGGTATGAAGGATGGATGATCCACGACTTAACGGTTGCTCCTGTCAACAAGAGTAGACGGGCGGATGGCCATGCGCAGTTCGGGACCCTCCTGCCCGAAGACGCCGCTGTGCTTAAAGCCATGGGTAGCGGCAACAACATCCCGGGGCACTTTTTCACGGTCGACGGAGAGGCTCCCCACGCTCCCAGCGCGTCCGACCACTTCCCCGACAAGCAGACCAACCTGGCCTCGCTGTACCTCAGTATGGGTGCTTACAACTCTCTACAGCAGAGCGACACGCACTCTTATTGGGAGTTTAACTACCTGGGCACCAACTGGATTCACCCCTTGTACGAACTGCCTTTCACCGGCGGATTTCCGGATAACGACGGAGTGATCGACGCATTGAGCGACGGCGAGATCGGCAAGCTCCAGTCCATCGTTCCGGGCTCCGGACCGTCCGGCGTGAATAACCGAGCCAAAGACGTAGGAGACAACCCCAACCTTCCCCGCGATCCTGACAAATTCGATGGAACCGTCGACGCACAGCGGGAATTTCGCCAGCGCGGTGTGCCCAGCGGGCTGGCCCATGAGATTTATCTGGACGTCTACGAGCGTTTGGCGTCCTTCGAACCGGACGTAAAGAAGTTAGAACGCCGGCTGAACGATGCGTATGCTGCCGAAGTGGCGCGGGTCGACCTGAACGGGGACGGCATCATCTCGGCAGTGGAAGGCGATGTCGATACGCCGACGGACGGCTTTCCGGACAACGCTCGCCTGTTCCTATCGCCTCGGTCTTTCAACCGCTTTGCGGTCACGCGAGAGATCAATGACGGATTGCTGGCTCCGCGCTTCTCGCCGAGTCAGCGCGCATGGGTGCTGAGCGGGGCCCTGGTTGAGGTGAATCCCCCGGTAGCAGCCTCTGCCGGCCGGGACGCAGACGACCGCTAAGTCCCAGAGCGATATCGCATGGGTGAACCAGAAGGCCGTGGCGTTTGCGGTGGCCTTCTGGTTCCAGCTCCAATCCGAGAGTTGAAAAGCCCTTGCCTGGGTACGATTCGGTTTCGAAGCCGATCCAACTGAAACCATTGGGTCGCCGTGAATTTGTGGCATCGATCCGGCCCGCGATGCCGTCGTCGCGCGAATTGAGCTCGCTGGCGCGGACGTCAACCGTACTGCAGACCGACCGAGAGCAAAGCGAATCCCTTTGACCCAAGGCGCTTCATTCGCAAATCGTGCCATTACCGCCTTCGAGCGGCTGTTTTGGGAACGCGGTCTGCCGCAGGCGATTCGCTTGGTTCGTAGCCGGGTCGTCGATTTCCGATAAGACATTCAAAATCAATACATTACGTGCTTTCCCTTGTGCTATGAATTGCCGAGTTACGCCCGGGTAAGGCCTTGTTTGGCCTTGGATCGCACCGGTTCAATAGCACAGCATTCGGGCGGCAAATATTCCCTTGCAGAAATATCACTTCCGCCGGCAAGAGTCGAATCTTTCCTGGCGCGCGCGTAACTCGGTTGCGTCAAAGCTCTTGCTGTTAGTTGTCATATATGACAACATCTGGCATCGGAGCGCGAAGTGGCAAGAACAACACGACCCGTTTCGTGGGTGAGCGCCGCGCGAAAGGAATTCGAGAGCTTTCCTGAGGGGGCGCAATCGATCTGTCTGGCCGCGCTGACTATCGCGGCCGAAGGCAGCAAGGCGGACATCGCCAAACCCCTTAAGGGCTTGGGATCAGGCGTCATGGAGATTGCCCTGCCCTACCGTGGCAACGCCTTCCGGGTGGTCTATGCAGTGCAGCTTGGCGAGGATGTGTGGGTCGTGCACGCATTTCAGAAGAAGTCGACCCAAGGAATCCAGACGCCGAAGCACGAAATCGATCTGATTTCGGCGCGGGTGAAACGGTTGAAGGAAATGCTGCGATGAAGAACGATCCTTTGAAATTGATCCGAGGCAGCGGCAATGTCTACCTCGACCTGGGTCAGGACGGCGCGGACGTGAAGCAACTTAAGGCGCTGTTAGCCGCCGAGATCATCAAAACCCTGGATCGTGACAAACTGACCGTTCGGGCGGCACACGCTCGAACAGGGATCGCGGCAGCCGACTTCTCACGTATCCGCAACGCCGACCTGGCACGTTTCACCGTGGATCGCCTGGTCGGGATCATTAATCGGCTGGGATCGCGTGTTGAAATCAAACTGAAAGTCAAACCCGCTGCACGCTCCGGGCACGCCGCGCTGGCTTAGCGCGCGTTGTCGTCGCCGATCGAATTTTGATCGTCCCAGCGGCGCAGCCACATTGACGCGATGGGCGGGCAACTGGAGATCACCGCGCGCTTTCCGGATGGTGCCGTCAAGTCATCCATGGATGTTTTCTTGAAGCCGTACCGCAGGAAAGAATCGATATGGGCTGATTCCGAATGAAGCTTTAAAGATTCGGAAGAAATGATCACAACTTACTCCAATACACGCAGCAAGATCACTCACCGCCACATCCGTGTCCAGATTCTCTCTGATGAAATGCAGGATACGTTGCTTCTGAGCAGGCGAAAGGCGAGCGTTGACCTCAATGGTCAGGCGTCGCTCCGTGTAGTTTCGGGCCAGATACGACAGCAGCGCCAAAGAGAGCGACTCACCAAAGAGTCTGCCGCAGGGGCATCCTGCCTTTGCCTCCACGTGCATCTCCCTAACCAATGCAGCAACCCTCGCGTCTTCAGTAAAGAGCGGAGCCGCCCGCGAAGTTACTATTGCGTTCGCTTCAAGCGGTGCAATGTGCCTGAGCCTCGATGTATCTAATGCGACCGCAAGCAAGTGCCAGGGATTTGAATGCCAATACGATTCAACCTCGAAGTGGCAAGGGGCAACACATACGGATCCGGGCTTAACGTCATAGCTATTCGATGTACCTCGATATCTCCAGTGCGCGGTGCTTTTGCCGCGAGTGCAGACCACGACCGTCGGTTTCGGTAGAGAGGACGGAGATTTTTCCTCGGTATCGTTTACGCACTCTTCGATTAAAAAGCCGGCCCAGGGAACGGACGCGGTCGAAAATTCGGGGCGCGTAAACAGGGGGCGCAGTCTCTCTTTTGAGATTTGCAGTATGCGATCACCACTCACAATGCGCTCTCCCGTGTGCGAATGCACCGCCGCACTGATTCAAGGATGCCGGGCCCGGATGCCGTAGGTCTGCCAAGATCCGTGCGAGCAGCTCGTAGGCTGAGCGGCCTGGTCGGATTGTCATCGGCGCTCGGTTCCAGCTCCATCACCCGGTCTGCCTCTTCGCGGCGGCTGGTGAGCATGACGATCCGGATCGCCGATTCGTCGCGCAGCCGGCGCGCGAGCGCCATCCCGTCGTTAGTACGGTCTGTCGGTCTTCTCGAGGACGAACGGCGACGGCAGCGCGTGAACACCGTTCACCATCGTTCCGCCGTTGTGGATCGCAGGGAAAATCGCCTGCATGTTTTGTGGGAACCCGAACGTAGGTTTTGTCAGCGAGTCGAGATGCGCGAGTTCGGCCGCTGTCAGCATCAGGTCAAGTGACTTCAGGTTGTCATCCAGTTGACTGAGCCGGCGGGCGCCGATGATGGTCGAGCTTACGCCCGGCCGCGTCCGCACCCAGGCCAGCGCGACCCGCGCGACCGTGCTGTCGTGCGCCTTCGCGATGATCTCGAGCTGGTCGACGAGCGTGTATGTCGACTCGTTGAGAAACGTCTTCATGAACGCAGAGCGGTCGGCTTTGACCCTGCTCGCCGACGAGCGCGTGTACTTGCCTGACAGCACGCCGCTCTTGAGCGGCGACCACGGCGTGATGCCAAGCCCCAGCTCCTGCGCCATCGGCACGAGTTCCTGCTCGACCGAGCGCTCAAGCAACGAGTACTCGATCTGCAGACCGATGAACGGCGACCAGCCGCGGAATTGAGCCATCACGTTCGCCTGCGCGACCTTCCACGCCGGCGTGTCCGAGACGCCGACATAGCGGACCTTCCCTGAACGCACAAGGTCCTCCAACGCCGCCATCGTTTCGTCGATCGGCGTGTGGACGTCCCAGTTGTGCAACCAGTACAGGTCGATGTAGTCGATCTGCAGGCGGCGCAGCGAGTGCTCGCACGCGTTAATCACCGACTTGCGGCCGGAGCCGCCGCCGTTCGGATCGCCCGGATAGAGATTGCCACTGAACTTGGTCGCGATCACCAGGCGGTCGCGCTTGGCCGGGTCACGGCCGATGTGGTCGCCGATGATCTTCTCCGAGTGGCTCTTCGTGTAGAAGTTCGCCGTGTCGATGAAGTTGCCACCGGCCGCGATGAAGCGGTCCATGATCTGCTGCGATTCCTCGACGGAGGAGCCCCAGCCAAGGTCTTCACCGAACGTCATCGCACCAAGGCACAACGGGCTGACGCGCAGGCCCGAACGGCCGAGCGTCACGTAATGATCGAGAGCCATGCGAGTTCTCCGTGATATATTTGGTTCATATTGAACGTAGTTTCATCAAGAATGTAGTTTAATATTAAACCAATTGTGTGTCAAGCCGCATGGCGAAAATCGACATCACGAAGGTGTGGACGCTCAATTACCGACTCATCACATCAGTGATCGGCGAGGTCGCGCCCGCCCTGCACGAGCTAGGGATCGAGGTCAAAGAACTGTTTCTCCTCGCGGAGCTCGACGCGCATCCGCACCCTGCCGCACTCGCCGAGGCTTTGTTAATTCCGAAGCCGAGCGTCACGGTGTACCTGAAGCGGCTCGAGGCAGCCGAACTCGTAAAGCGCGAGATCGATACTGCTGACCTCCGCCGCCACAAGCTCTCGCTGACGCCGGAAGGTCGAAAGGTCATGACCGGCGGACTCGCCTTGCTCGCGAAGGCGTTCGGCCAGCGGTTGGCCCGCCTCACCGCAACACAACAAGCCGAATTGAAGTCCCTGCTCGAAAAGCTGAGATAGCTCGGTCGGTGGACAGATCATGTGCCTGTGTCGTCGCGCCATCCAACACGGATGCAGTTGCGCAGATCGTCGCGTGTGGCGCGGTCCGCCCGCGGCAGGCTCCGGGCACGCTGCGCTGGCTTAGCGGGCCCTGTCCGGCTCGCGAGGTCGTGGCCCGCTCCAGCAGGGTCACGACAACTTCGTCGCCGGGGGAGGCTCCCTCTCCGCCTCCCACATGGATTGTTTCTTGCGGTGTTCTTCACCAAGCAGCGCGAATCGAATCCCTTTGACCCAAGTCGATCCGCTCGCAAATCGTGCTATTGGCGGCCGAAATACAGGCCCAATAGCACAACACAAAAAAATGGCCTGCCAGCTCTCGCTCGCAAGCCATTGAATCATATCCAAATTTGGCGCGCCCGGCAGGATTCGAACCCACGACCCCTTGGTTCGTAGCCAAGTACTCTATCCAACTGAGCTACGGGCGCGTATTGCGGATTTTACATGATGGTGCTCGGGCCAATCGCCGGGGCCAGAAACGTTCTGTCACACCAATTCCTTGCTTGCCGTCATCCCCATTACCGCCAGACCGTTGTTCAATTTATCCACACAACCCTGGGCAACCCGGAGCTCGAGCATGAAACGCCTCGAAATCGCTGCAATGACGCTGGCCACCGCATTAGGCGCAATCACGTTGGCGCTGCCCGCCCGTGCCGATGAGCATCGTGGCGGCGGACGCGAGGAAGGCCGGTTCCACGGACCCGAGCGTTTCTACGAGGGCGGGCGCTGGCATGGCGGGATCGAGCGCTTCCACGAGCACGACTACCATGTCTGGCGTGAAGGGCATTGGGAGCACGATTTTCACGATGGCCGCTATGGCTGGTGGTGGGCCACCGGGGGTCTGTGGTACTTCTATCCGGCGCCCGTCTATCCGTATCCGGACCCGTACGTGCCACCCGTTGTCGTAGCGCCAGTGGCCCCCGCACCGGCGCCACCTCCAGCGCCGGCGGCTCCGCCCCCGCCGCAGTACTGGTACTACTGCGAATCGGCCGGTGGCTACTATCCGTACGTACCGGTTTGCCCGAGCGGGTGGCGCGTGGTGCCGGCGGCGCCCGTGCGTTAACCGCGCGTCAACCGCGAATTCCGGAACGTTTCCGTTTGCATCTGCGCCTTAAGCGCCGACAATCGGCCCATCGCGACGAGTCGTCCGCGGGCGGAAACACTGCTCATCTAAGATAGGCTGTGCGCGCTGGCCGGGTGTCGGGCAGCGCGCAGGCTGCGTGGAACCCCTGGATCCGCGCGTGGATCCAATGGCACGTTTGTTCGGAACTTTCAGATCAAGCCGATGAGTCTTCCCGAGGAGGGTAGTAGGGCACCAGCACAGTCCCCCAAGCGGGCGGGCTGGCTCAAGCGCTGGTGGCCGGTGGCAGCGCTGGCGGTGCTCGTGCTCTGCGCCGCGACGTGGCGCCTGACGAAGGACCAGCCGCCCGCCCAGGATGCCAAAGGCACGCGCGGTTCGGACTCCGATCGTCCGATCCCGGTGGCCACACAGCTCGCGACGATCCAGCCCGATTTCGAAGTTACGCTGAGCGCGCTGGGCACCGTGATCGCGCGCAATACGGTCACGCTGCACGTGCGGGTCGATGGGGAACTGGTGCAGGTG